>ERZ1026846.1586-NODE-1586-length-14029-cov-16.375054_pt1 | contig 14029 bp, 7 predicted proteins | sample MGYA00380153_ERZ1026846 | MGnify/ENA primary metagenome ERZ1026846 (study PRJEB33269, sample SAMEA4719789) | human gut metagenome | biome: human-associated habitat; feature: organic feature; material: feces | place: Cameroon | collected 2013-10 ... | reverse complement strand
AATGATTTCAAAGAACAAAAGATGTGTATAAAGGGTAGGGCGTTGCCCTGGGCTAGGCGAAATTTGGGCTTTCAGCCCGCATTGTTTGAGTTTTGACACCCTTCTCCTACTTATATGTAAAGACAATTCAGAACTGTTACTTAGTTTTATGATTTTAGTGTTATATTACTATATATATATCAGATAAACCAATGGTTTCCCTAATTCATTAATTTTCAATAATTTTAGTCTTAAAATTCCCCCCCCCCATACGAAAAATATAAAGAAATTATTAAATTTTTACGTCAAAAACTTTTGTGTTTCACGCATTGTTTGTATATTTGCAAAGTCTTATAACAACAGTAATTAACAAAATCTAATTGAAAACAGAAGTATCAAAAACATAGACAAAACAACATACCACACCCCAACACACCACAACAACAAAACATAAACAAAAACTATACACCCCAACAAACAACGCCCAGTATCAACAACTGAAAGATAAAACAAAACCAGTAAAAAAACAAAACGTAAATTAACTAAGGATTGATGTACCAACACCTGCTATCTAAATAGTGGATGCAACTATCAATTCTGTATATAATATAAGGTATAAAGCAGCAAAGCATGGGATAATGTGCCACAACGGTGTCTGTGGTTCACTAAAGCTGCGCCACATACATTAATATATATGTGATTTTTATGAAGAAGTTGGAAATTTTAATCGTTGCGATATTGTCAATGGCATGCTCGCAACTGTCCGCTCAGAATGTAGCCGTAAAGACAAACTTTCTTTACTGGGCTACTACCACACCTAATATCGGAGCCGAGGTTTCGATAGACAGGAATCATACAGCCCAAATGTTTTTCGGACTAAACCCTTGGAAACAGTCGGGAGGCGACCATTCTACATTGCGTCATTGGTCGTTTACGCCCGAATATAGATACTGGTTCTGCCAGAGTTTCAATGGTTGGTTTGTTGGAGCACATCTCATGGGAGGTGAGTTTAATGTTAGTGGGGTAGACTTTCCCTTTGGATTGCTGTCCACTCAGAAGAACCACCGCTATGAGGGATGGTTCATAGGTGGAGGCGTAAGCGGCGGATACCAATGGCCGTTGTCAAGACATTGGAACCTTGAGACATCGCTTGGCATAGGCTACGACTTCATTAAGTACGACAAATATAAATGTGGCACATGTGGCAGAAGACTTAAGAGCAGCCACACCAACTACTTCGGACCAACCAAGGCAGCCCTGTCGCTGATATACGTATTATAGAACTTTCGCAAGTTCAGAAGTTAATGGAATAAAAGAAGTTATCACTCCCTTTGGTCGTTCAAGAAGTTAACGGACAATAGCTTTATTGCTTAAACAATAGGACATTTGTCCATTAACTTCACGAGCGAAGCGAGTTATCTTCCTATAACTTCCTATAACTACTTTCGCTTGCGAAACTTAAATGTATTATAGAACTAAGCTTTAAGAACGATATGAAATTGAACTTTCTGTATATATTGCCATTGCTAATGCTTGCCGTATGTCCGTGCCGAGGACAAGAATGCAAGGGCGTATCCATAGCCAACAGCAGCATCAAGGTGGAGAATGTAAGGGTGAGCCATACCGACAAGCAGATTACGTTGTCCATGACTCTGAACCTCGACAATCTGCAGATGCCTACTAACAACCAGTTTGTTCTATCTCCATCCATAGCCACAGCCGATGGCGATGTGCCCATGCCTAAGATTGTGGTTAACGGTAGCCGACAGCATATTATGCAGCAGCGCAACCGCCACAACAACTATGGTGCTGATGCCTACATAGTGAAACGTACCAACGGCAAACCGCAACAGATAGCTTATCTGCGCTCTATTACCTACGACAAGAAGTTTGTTGACTATAAGGTGCGTATTAACGAGGACCTTTGCGGATGTGGAGACAGCCTTGCCAACACGCAATACGAACTGATGGAGTATCGCCGACCAACCGCCAAGTTTGTAAGACCTGAGGTGGTGGCAGAGAAGATACGCGAGCTTGACAAGCGTGCATACATCGACTTCCCAGTCAACCGCACCGAGCTTAACCCGCTATATAGGCGCAACCCGGAGCAGCTTGACAGTATAATTAAGACTATCAATACGCTTAAGGAAGACAAGAACCTTACGGTGTTGGCTGTCAATATACATGGATTCGCATCGCCTGAGGGACGATTCGATAGCAACGACCGTCTTGCCAAAGGACGTGCCCAGACGCTTATGGAATATGTGCAGCGAATGGTAAGGCTCGACGAAGACTTGTTCTCGGTATCGCATACTGCAGAAGATTGGGACGGTTTGCGCAAGTTTATTGCCGAAAGCAACATCGAGCACAAACAGAAGATACTTGATATTGCAAACGATACTTCTATTAAGGAGGATGAGCGTGAGGCTAAGATTAAGACTGCATTTGCTGACGAGTATAAGTTCCTTCTGGCAGCATGCTATCCTGCCTTGCGCCATAGCGACTACCATATTAAATATAAGGTGCGTCCATTCAATGTTGAGGAGGCAAAGGCTTTGATTAAGACCCGACCACAATTGCTATCGCAAAACGAGATGTATATGGTGGCACAAACCTACGAGCCTGGCTCTAAGGAGTTCAACGAGATAATGGAGATAGCGGTACGTATGTATCCTGATGATCCAACAGCCAACCTTAATGCAGCTTGCACACGTCTTAACGCAGGCGATGCGGAAGGTGCAAAGCCTTATCTTGACAAGGCTGGAGACAGCGAGGAGGCTAAGGCTGCAAGAAAAGTATATGAAGAGATTAAATAAGAAATAATTATCAATAATCATTAAATTTTTACTATTATGAAGATTTTTAAATTATTCCCTTTGGCATGCGCTGCATTGATGATGAGTGCATGTAGCTCGGACGACCCAAGTAATGGCGGTTCGACAGGAGTCAACGATCCACAGTATCTGTCTGTGAACATCGTGAATGTGGGTGCTACCCCATCACGTGCTTCAGGAGATTATGAAAATGGATCAGCAGACGAAAACAAGATTAAAAAAGTTCGCTTCTACTTCTTCAATGGTGATGGTTCGCCTTATCTTATCAAGAATCCAGGTGTTACTGGCGTAAATGGTGGCGAAACAGTAAACTGGCTTGAGGCTTCTCCTGGTGACGATTCCTCTACTTCTGGCTCATCAACAAATGTTGAGAAGATTACTAATGCTGTGCTCGTAATCAATGGTGTGCAGTCGGCTGCTCCTTCTGCTATTGTAGCAGTAGTAAATCCTGAGACTGTAGAGACTGCAGACCCTACAACTCTCAAAAATGGAGGTTCTATTAGATTGAGCGAACTTCGTACGGCAACTGTAGGTAGCAAATTCTACAACACGGATGCATCAGGTAATGTATCAGATTTCGTGATGAGCAACTCTGTTTATGTGAATGCTGGAACAGATGTTTGTGCTTCGCTCGTAGCAGGTCATGTAAAAACTTCAGAGGCTGATGCTTTAGCAAATCCAGTAGACCTCTATGTAGAGCGTGTTGCTGCTAAGGTTACTGCAGATTTTGATGCTACTGCTTTTGAAAAAGGTAATGGAACAAACTGGGACACAGACAAATATGGTACAAAAACAGCTGTAGGCCAAATCGGAGCTTATAACGTTTATGCTGTTATCGATGGTTGGGGATTGGCAGACGAGAACGGTAAGGCAGAAGTAGAAAAGCAGGTAGTAACATCATGGACAGATGGAAACTTAGGCATTAGCAATTGGACTACATACGACTATCGTCGCTGTTTCTGGGAGAATTCTGTAGATTTCGGAGCTAGTGCAGGCGAGAACCATCCTGTTAACCATTCGTTTAACGACTTCAAAGCCAAGAAGCAGGATGTGTTGTATACTTTGCCTAACACTCCACTTAGCCAAATCACAGATAAATATGAAAACGAGGTAACTAAATTCTTGGTTGCAGCTACTCTTAAATACGAAGATGAATCTCACAATTGGCATACTGCAGATATTTGTAGATATAATGGTGTGCAGATTCTTGGAGTAGAAAACTTGAAGCAACAGGTGGCATTGACATTCTCGAAGTATTATACAAGTACTGATGCTTCTACATATACTCAGCTTACTAAGGACGACATCACCTTTGCTGAGCCTACAGGTTCGATGAAGAATTATCAAGTTACTCCAACTTTGGCAGACGCTCCTGCAGGTACAACAAAGCAGTATTACATAAAAACTTCAACAGGATATACATCTGTAACTAAAGATGAAGTTAATGCAGCCATTGGAGCAGACAAGGCAGAAATCAGAACAGATGGTAAAGCATACTATTATGTTCCTATCCGCCACATTGGTACAGATGAGACAAAAGTTGGCTACTATGGTGTTGTGCGCAACCACTTCTACAAGATTACTTTGAGTAGTATTAAAGGTTTTGGTACACCAGTATTCAACCCAGGAAAGGAGATTGACCCAACTTTGCCTTCTTACGAAGATACATATTTGGCAGCTCGCATTCAGGTTTTGCAATGGCGCGTAGTAAACCAGAATGTAAATCTTGGTAAATAATCATAATACTACTCCATACATAGTAGGTACGGCCGTGTGCCGTACCCACTATGCTTGCAAGACATCAGTCAAAAAATTTGTACATACATTATATATACTGCTTATATGAGATACTTTAAGTCTGTCTTGAACATAACAACCATTGCCGCGCTTGCTCTGTTGTTGACTTTCGCTGTTTCTTCTTGCTCGATGATGCACGAGGATATGAGCGGATGCAAGAAAGAGCTGAGAGTTAGGTTCGCATATGATATGAATATGAAGTTCGCTGATGCCTTTGCCTCGCAGGTGAAGACAGTAACCCTTCATGCCTATAACCGTAGTGGCGAACTGGCATTCAAGAAGACCGAGAAGGTGAGCGATATAGCTGCAGCAGGAGGCTATATGACGCTGGATATCGACCCCTGCATTTATACTCTGCAAGTATGGGCAGAGGGCGAAGAACGTCAAACTAACTCATACATATACAATACTGACGGCGACATAAACAACGACGTTACCAAACTCGACTGTAAGATTAACCGTACAGACAGAGACGTTAAGCACGACCTTACCACTCTCTACCACGGACTGCTAAAGGATGTGGACCTGCGTATGGAGGACTATGGTGTGAAGACTGTGGTTGTGCCACTTACAAAGAATACAAATAATGTCAAGGTGGTGATACAGAACGCTATTGGCGTGAAGCTGAATGCTACCGACTTTGACTTCAAGATAGAAGACGACAATGGATGGCTTGCCTACGACAACTCACCAGTTGTGGACGACTCGATTACTTATCATCCTTGGTCGCAATACGATGGAGTGGTGAACTCGACAAGCGAGGATAATACTCAGGTGTCGGCTGTTGTGGCTGAGATGACAGTTAACAGACTGTTGGCAAGCAAGCACCCACGACTAAAGGTGTACAACAATCTTAACAAGAAGATGGTGTTCAGTATTCCGCTTATCGACTATGCCTTGCTGGTGAAAGGCAACTACAACAAGCAGATGACCGACCAGGAATATCTCGACCGACAAGACGACTACAGCTTCATCTTCTTTGTAGACGACCACCTCGACTGGCTTAGTGCCACCATCTACGTAAATTCGTGGCGCGTGGTGCTGCAGAATGTAGACATGTAGATTTAAGATACTTTTATATAAAAGATAGATAGTAACACTTGATGTTAGATCGTATTAAACATATTATTCTTATAGCAGTTGTTGTGCCATTGCTGTGCATGGTAATGACGGCATGTTCTGACGACGATGGCGTAGATGCTATTGCCAAGAACGATGTACGTGTTGCCTTCACGATGATGGTTGCCGATGCTGCGTCTACACGTGCCGCAAACGAGGGGTGGGATGAATACGACCCTAAGCAACCAGGCATAGATGATGAGAATATGATTAACACCGACGACTTACGTATAGCCATTTGCGACGGCATGGGCAACATTATTGGAGATGTGGAGACTATAACGGTGACACCAATGAGCGACCATTCGGGCACTAAATATGCTATAACGGGAGTGTGGAAAAATGCGAAAGACTATATTGCAAGGGCTAAGAAGATAATGATAGTGGCTAACAGCAATGCTGCGAAACTAAGCACCATCGCCCTACCCGACTTGACTTACAACATAGATACTGAGACAAGGAAATATATACCTATGTGGGGTGTGGCTTCGCTGCCGGCACTTACCTTAGGCACCCAAACAGACATGACAGAGCAGATATATTTGCTCAGGGCGATGGCGAAGGTGAGAGTGGGTATGCGCCCGGATATGGAGTCGTATGGATATTCCATAGGTAGCATGCACATCAACAACTATAACACCCAAGGATATTGTCTGCCAAAGAACTATAAATCGGCAAATAAGACTCAGGACATACGCTTCGACAATTCGCTAAACGTGATAGACAGCCGAGAGGCAAGCATAGGATTGGCGGACGGAAAAGCAACATATATACCTGAATACGACAATACCAGCACAGGGGCTACGCCATCGACAATAACAGTAGACCTGAACAGAAATGGTAAGCACGAAGGCACTTACACCCTGGAGTTTCGCAACTATGATACCGACGGCAAGCCTACAGGCACACCATACGACATTCAGCGCAACCACTACTATACATTCTTGATATACAAAGAAGACGGAAAAATCATTGTTAGCTTGCATGTAAGGAAATGGAATAAGCGCATATACGATGAAGATATAATAATGTAAAGAATATGAAGACTATTTCGCTTTCGATATTGGCACTCATAGCAACGATGATGCTCTGCTGCTGCTCGGCTGACCAGAATGAAGAGTCGGCAGAGGAGAGCAAGCCTGTGAGCGTGCGCATAAATATTTCAGCATCTGCAGGCGGAGCTTTGTCACGAGGCAGCGGAGGGCTGGAATGGACCGACGACAATGCCGACAAGGGAGAGATGATGAAAAATTGCTTCACTATCATAGTGCAGGGAGGCGTAATAAAGCATCTGCTTGTGAGCGAAAACTATACTGAGGAGAAAAGCTGGGTGGGCACGCTTACTGCAAAGATAGCGCCAGGCGAGACTACTTTTTATTCGTTTGCCAACATAAAGCCTGAGGATGTGGGAATAGACCCGAAAATAGACTATTCCACCACCAACACTCCCCTACCTGCAGGCTTCGACAGCAAGCTATATAGCGTGGAGGGCAATGTGCTTACGGCAGCCGACTTTCCGAACGGAATACCTATGAGCAACAAGCAGACCATAGAGATAAAGAAGACTACTGCCGACGTAGACCTTGAAGTGATAAGAATGGTGGCTAAGGTGAAGCTGAAGATAACAAACGATACGCCAAACGAAATAAAGGTGAGGAGTGTGTCGCTAACAGATATTACCAAGAACGAGGCTAACAACCTGTATCTGCTGCCTGGCAAGGATAATGGCACAGCCGTGGAGCCAAACCTAAATCCATCGGCATCGAAGGAGGACTATGTGATAAATCTCGACCATGAGGTGGTGGTGGAGGCAAAGACTACGACTCCGAAGATAATATCATTCTATGTGAATGAGTCGGTAGCAAAGAATCCAGACTATTTTGTAGTGGGCATAAAGACCGACCATGCCACGATGAACCTACGCGCAGCACTATCAAAATGGAACACCATATCACGCAACGACTATTTGGAGATACCTATAAAGCTAAACAACTATAGAGTGAGATTTAAGGTGGAGCAGTTTACAGCTATTGGCGTATTGCCCGAAGTGGAGCAAAACGACGAGAAGCTGACCATAAGATTTAAGAGCTATGGCGAGTTTCATCTCATCCCTTCTGTTGTGCGCCTAAGCGATGGCGTAGAGCTAACTCCGGGTACCGATAGCGCAAACGGATGGTTGTTTGAAGGATGGCAAACGCAGAAGATGGTGCCAGATGGTGCTGAGGGAGTATGTATTTACGACCGCATCCCTGTGGCTGTGCCATCGAGAAAGACTATAGAAGGCGTGGTAGGCAACCGCAATGGCTATGCCATTCACCAGATACTGATAGGAATCAAGAATTTGGAGTATGACATTCCGTATAGAGTGGAAATAATAAAAGAATAAATCTGCTTGATATAATATGATAAAGAGGTTTAGATATATATATGTATGCATAATGGCGATGTTGGCATGTTGTGTCAGCACAAGCGTTCGTGCCCAGAGTAGTGTGTTTAAGCATTATAAAGGCGTGAATGACCTTCCGTATGTCAGCAATCCATATGGTATAGAGATGCAGCAGGTGCACGAATATGAATATACATACTATGTGAATTATGTGAAGGGAGGAAAGAATATCGATTTGCTATTGCCGTTTGCGGGATATGATGACTACAATTCTACAAGAAATGACGAACCTAAAGGCTACATTAGATGGTACGACTATAAGACAGATATGAAGTCTAACAGTCTTGTGAAATGGAGTCCCGCCTGGGGTTTGTTGAAAGATGTTTATGATGCTGATGGTAAAAACAGAGGCTTTTTCGCTTGGAAAAATAGTACGAATTCAGATGGAGCTGGACCAAACAAAAAAATGCAAGGTGTGCAATACAAGGTGCCAGAAGATGCGGCAAGTGCTGACTGGAAAGGCGAAGAGATAGCTTGCGATGTGAGCAAATATACCGACTTTGATCCTGTGGTAAATGGTACAAGCCAATACTTCACCCACGAGCCTACATTACAAATACGCTATATCTTCCATATTCGCCCAGCAAAGGCTATGGCAGAGAATATCGTCAAGACAACCTCTACCGACCTTCGCACCGCTGTCTCAGACTTGACAATAGAGGACAACCGTCGTATCGTGTTTGGAGCAAAGGATGAGAAAGCGAAAATGTCGATTCGCGTAAATTATAAGGCGAGCAATTATTTTTTCTATGCACTAAAACCAAGCGACGGAAAACAAAGACATCTTTTCTCTTCGGACGAAGAGCATAGCATAAAACAAGCCGACTACGACAAAAGCACACTATATAATGCCAATGGTTTTGTATGGATTGCTTATGACGAGACAAAGACCAAGTATACTGCGTTGTATTCAAGTGGTGCCAAACAAATGATAGATAAAACTTCCATGGAGACCTTGAATAATAGCACATGGTACGACTTGGACGGAAACAAAGCTACTGCTCCAAAGATAACATTCGGTAGTATTGTATATTTTGTGGCTTATGCCTACTTTAATAAGATCTCTACAAAAGCTCCAATAGCCAACTTTGAAGTGCTATATCAGAACACTTATCCAAAGACGATGCAGCAGCTCAATGACGATGGCGACAGCGAGCGCACGTTTGCATATCTTGAATCGCACTATAAGCAAGCAACAAAGCCGATATCGTTTGACGACGATAACGACCAGCTTACCGTGTTGGCTCCTACAAAGGAGAACAATATGGCGCATTATGCCTCAAGATGGGATAAACGAGCATATAGCTTTGTGTATCCACAGTTGCGCGACCAAGCATGCCCTGGTACGTACGCTTTAATACATGGCGAATATGGACTGTTTAAGAGTGCTAACTTGGCTGGTGTATCAGACATGTCGCAAACTACAGCGGCAGGAAAGACTTTGTATAGTTGGTCTGCTACTGGCAGTCCTGTGCTCTACGACCGTACGTATGAAATAACCAACGGCAAGCAGTATGGCTACTTCTTGTATGTGGATGCGTCAGACGAAAGCCGTCAGATAGCAACTGTAGACTTTAAGGCTGACCTTTGCTCGGGAGCACGCCTGATATTCACTGCTTCAGTTACCGACTTTACTACTAAGGATGCTCCAATTCAACCTCAGGTGCTGTTTAAAATCTATGGCATCATAAAGGATGAGAACGACAAGGTGACTCATCAGCGACTGCTGACATCATTCACATCTGGCGACTTTGCCACAAACACAAAGGGCGGACGACAGTTAGGTACTTGGTTTCAGGTGTACAGTCGAATTGTGATGAGAAAAAACACGGGAGTGGAAAACTATTCCGACTTCCGCATTGTGCTCGACAATATGTGTGAGGGTACTTATGGTGCCGACTATGCTATAGACGACATCCGACTATATATTCAGCCCTCAAAGGTGGACGTGCTGCAGAATCAGCCTGCTTGTCCTGACGAAAAGAGCGGAAGCGTGGCTAACTCGGAAATTACACTTAAGATAACCTCGCACTACGAGAATGTGCAGGCTATAACAGGTGTGGGCAAGGAGTCGAAGTTGTTTTATCGTATATCCGATATGGATGGCAATCCGTTTGTGGGTATCGACTATAATGGCGATGGTACGGCTGACAAATATGGCGTGGTAACTATTCCTGCCAACTATGATGCAAGTTCAAAGGCGTTTGAGATAGACCCTGAGGGAAATGTAAAATTGATAATAGCCAACAGGCACTTCGAATTGCCTTTGGGAAAGAAGTTCTATGTTTCGGTGGCTTATCCTGATGCTGATGGCAATCCCGATGAATGGGGTAAGTATACTAATGCATGCTCATCATATAGCGAGGAATTCAGCATTGTGCAACAGAAAGTGGCTATATCTGATGCCAACGGAAGTGTGGTTACTACTGTGAGAGTGTCGTGCGACGGCAATAGTACGCCTGATGTGGATATTAATGCAAAGCTCGAGACTGCCGACAATGTGGGCGGTGGCTCAATCTTGCTTAATAACGTGCAGTTTGACTGGTTTGTGGGAACAAATGATGGAGCAGACAATAAGTTTTCTACTATCAAGGGGTTGCAGGAGGCGTTAGGAAATTATCGCGCTATTTATAAATCTGCAACTTCTCTTAATGCTGCATTCAAATCATCTAATCCTGACGACTATGCATTGCTGGAAAAGTATATCGCTGGCGTAGATGGCGAGGGAACATTGGTATTGGCGGTAAGCAACAGTCTTACGGGGTATAAGTTTAAGCAGGTGGGAACATACAAGATAGCGGCTGTTCCTATTGCAACTTCAATAAAGCAGGGAACCGTGACTTACCAAATATGTCCAAACCCTATGTACTTCACTATTCGTATTGTGAAGAATGGTCCGAAGCTTATACTTGGTTTCGAAAATGTGGCTTATCCTACCGACGACCGTGCGGTGCGCATTGGTTTGCCGCAGATAAAGGAGATGGTGAAAAAGGGAGAGAATGGCAGGCTGATATTGCCGGTGGCTGATCTTAATAATGGAAAAGACAAGAATATTGAGATTCAGTTTCGTGACTATTCAAAGGTGTTTATCGCTGACACCAACGACCCTACTTTCAACACCACATCTTCATCAAAACAGATTATAGGAAAGTTGAAAGAAACTACGCTGAAGACAGGAGCTAAGGAAATAGGATTGGTGTTTAACAATGATGCCTTGACTACTTTTCATGAAGGTTATTGGTATGAGCTGAACTTCTCGTATAAGCTATCTGATAATAGTTCGACTGCTGCATGTCCTGGCGATTTGTTTATAACATTCAAGGTGGTGCCAGAATATCTTACATGGTTTCCTACCGTTGAGAATAAGCTTAATGCCAACTGGAACAACGACCTGAACTGGAAGCGCTCTACTGCTGCCGAGCTATATAACAAAAAATATGAAGACTATGGTGAGGCTACTTATGGCAACTCAGCTAATGCAAACCTGACGAGACAGCAGGCTTACACGCCAATGAAATTCTCGAAGGTTGTTATACCAGAAAACAAGTTGGTATATCCAGGTCTCGACAATATCGTATACCGTGTGGGTAACGACATCGCTACGAAGTTGACAAACTTTAAGGGTGAGGAGGCTACATCGGGTATTGCATACGATTTTGTGGTGTCATGGGATTATAATACAGCCGACCATTCGACAGACGGAAATGGAACGTTTAAATGCGAGACTTTCCATGGTAACCTCTGCGACCAGATATTCTTCAAGGCACGAGCAGAGCTGCTCAACCAACAATACCTTATATATAATAAGGCGTATGTGGAGAAAGAGGTGACTCAGAATAAATGGAATATTATTTCGACACCATTGAAGGATGTATATGCGGGCGACTTCTTTGTACCATTAACAACAGGTAGGGAAGACACAAAAACAGCTTTCCAGACTATGAACTTCGGCGAGACTTCAGATAATAGAGTATATGCTCCAGTATATCAACGCAACTGGGATAGTAATGCCACCCAGATAGTAGATGGAGTTACTAATTATGAAGCTCATGACTATAATGGCACAAATATCAGCATTGATACTATTTCAGATGTTTCGATGAATGTTGAGTCGCTATATTGGAGCCATGTATACAATAAACTCGACGAGAAATATGAGAAAGGCAAGGGCTTTGCACTAAAGGCTGGCGACCAGTATAAACAGTTGTCGGCAAAATGGCTATTCCGTTTGCCAAAGGAGGATGTGGAATATACATACTTCAAACCAGATGGCTACTATTCCGACTTGAAGGTTTCTGTGCCAAAGCCTGAAAAGTATATGCTAAATGTGCCATACTCTAATGAGCCAGGCTTGTTGGGAGAAATATCTCTGCCGCTTACAGGCAATACTCATAGCATCAATCGCTACTACATAGTGGGCAATCCGTATACTGCATCGCTTAGTATGTATCGATTCCTAAACGGAAACCCGGGCTTTGAGCGTAAGGTGTGGACTTTAGTAGATGGTGTTCTTAAGGCACATATCGTGCCAAAGGGTACATACAACCGCAGTCAAGATTATATCATTGAGCCAATGCAAGGCTTCTTTGTGAAGGTTAAGGAGGGCGAGACGGTTAGTCAAGCTAACTTTACTTTGATGATGACTACAGACCGCTGGATATCTGGTGGTACTGCTGTACAGGAACCTGCTGCAGTATATATCAATGTAGTTAATGATGATAATCTGTGTTCTACGGCTAAGGTTGTGGTTTGCAATGATGCCGACGACGAATTTGTTGATGATGAGGATGTTGAGTTGCTTAACAACTCTGATATTGAAGATGTTCCGCAAGTGTATACTGTAGCGGGCAATCAGGCTGCTGCTCTTAACAAACTCTCAAACATCAACTTCCTGCCGTTGGGCATCATTGCTAAGGAGAATGGAAAGGTGATGAGTAATGGCGCAGCTGTTAATGTAGAAATATCAGCAAACCGCTATGTTACTGATAAGCTGTATGTGTTTGATTCCAAGATGGGAACTTTCACTCCTGCCGATGCTCCAATATCTATTATGGCTAATGAGCATGGTAGATACTACATCACCACATCGACTTACAACTTGAAGCAACATAATGATGAGGCTAATATCAAGTGTTTCTCGCCTAATAGCGGTACTATAACGGTGAGTTCACCTAATATAGCTATTGCCAATGTGCGTATATACAATGCCGAAGGCTTGCTCGTAACATCGGCTTTAGGCATTAATCAAGCATCTTGGACCAAAAATATTGGTTGTGGCTTATTTATTGTAAAGGCTGAAACTATGGATGGACAGAGTAAGACATTCAAGCTAAGTGTAAGATAATACACCTATGCAGTGGGGCGTAACCATAACTTCCGATAACTATATATATTATAAGGTATATCTTGTAAACGAATGTTAAAAGATGATTTGTTTGCAAATTTATTATCGGAATGTTTTGGTAGTATGAGAAAAAGTGTTATCTTTGCATCCGCTTTCAAACTTAAAGTAAGAGCTAAACAAAGCGAGATACCGATAGGAAGAAGGCGATAAAGAAAACTTGTGCAAGTCGAGCGCAATGAAGCTTGCTTCAATTGCCGAGGCGCAGCCAAGTTTATGGAGAGAGTTCTTTGAAAAGATTTACATAAGACAGATAAAGTAGTACAAGAAGCGAAATCAATTCTTTGATGAGTTGATTTTGGGTAGAAGAAAAACGAACCGTCAAGTTTGTTTGACTTTAAACTCTAATTTGGAAGCTCGTTCTGAAACAGATACAAACAAATGCAGTCTTAGCAATAAGGCAGCAGTAAAAGATATTTTACAATGTAGAGTTTGATCCTGGCTCAGGATGAA
>ERZ1026846.1585-NODE-1585-length-14038-cov-20.754273_pt1 | contig 14038 bp, 9 predicted proteins | sample MGYA00380153_ERZ1026846 | MGnify/ENA primary metagenome ERZ1026846 (study PRJEB33269, sample SAMEA4719789) | human gut metagenome | biome: human-associated habitat; feature: organic feature; material: feces | place: Cameroon | collected 2013-10 ... | reverse complement strand
GAAAAAAATAATAAAATATAAAAGAAAATTTCCTTGTGGGACACATGAAAAAAAGTGTGAAAAAAACTTGAAAATTATATTATCCTCTGATGAAGCGGCAGAATATGATAAATACCTTACAACACAGGATGTAATATCTATTTTATCTGCAAAAGAAAAAATAGATAGCGAATTACCGGAAATCTTTAATACGATGGAAAATATATATCAAAAAATAATACTGGTTGGTCATAATGAGTATGCAGACTATCTGGCAGAATATTTTGACAAAAATCCCAATATATATTTTGAACATCGGGAAATACAGAACTTTAAGCTGATAGATGATGTTTATTACACAGAAGATGCAAAACCGGAAGAGAGTATTTATATATTTGCCGATTTTTACAGAGAAAGAAGTTTGTATAACAATGATGGAAAAAAATTACAGACATTATATGTGTGCAAAATATATAGAGAAGAATTGAAAACAACGGATTATTTAAATGATATGAATGAATACATCGTTCCAAGATTAGTTGAAAATGGTATAGGAGTTCTGAAAGTTTATATTCCTGATGAAAAAAAATTGGTTCATTATAAAAAAATCAGAAGAAAACAGATATATTGGAAAATAGTAAGAAAAATAAATGAAAACTATTTCTGGAAGAAGAGGGAGCATAATACAAATACAGAATATCTCAAGGAAGAAAAGCAAAACCTGGTAAATGACAATACAAAGGGATATAGTATAGTTTATGGTAATGGTCAATATATAAATTTCACAAATGGCTTTCGTGAGACTGTAGGGAACAGCATAGGGATCAATAATAGTATATATTTTTTTGGACCATGTTTTATCAGGGGGATTGAGGTAGAAGATAAGAATACAATCCCATCATTGCTGAAGAAAAAAATTGGACAGCGCTATAACGTCTATAATTATGGAAGTGAGTTTCATACATGTAATTATATTATGAGAACTCTTGATTACAAGCAGGGGGATATTGTTGTCATTTTTTCTTCAGAAAAAAGAGAAAATGAAGTTAAGGAAAATAAGAAAGTTAAATATCTTGATCTGACAGAAACTTATAATAAGATCGGTGATTTGCAGAAACACGTATATGATATGTTGGAGCATTTTGATTTTACTGTAGAAAAGCAGATTGTTGATGATGTCTATGAACTTTTGGAGAAAAATGGGTTTTTGAGAAGTAGCAATAGTCTTGTAAACAAAACAATTTCTTTCGGATCAGAACAGAAAAGAATTCCGGATATTGTATTTTGCAAAGATAAAAATTTTATTAAATGGATATCAGAGTTAAAAGAAGAGTATCTGTTTGCTGGAAAAGTAGGGGCGATTGTTATGAATTGTAATCCATTTACCAATGGACACAGATACTTGATTGAGACAGTGGCAAAGAAAGTGGAGCACTTGCTTATATTTGTTGTACAGGAAGATAAATCTATTTTTCCATATAAAGATCGAATGATGTTAGTGAAAGAAGGCACTTCGGATCTGATAAATGTGCATGTTGTTCCAAGTGGTAATTATATGATTTCAAGTATGACATTGCCGGGATATTTTCAAAAAGAACAATTATCAGATACAGTATTAGATGCCAGTACAGATTTATTGCTATTTTTACAGATCGCAAAGGATCTGAATATATCAGTGCGGTTTGCAGGAGAGGAACCGTTGGATCCATTTACCAGACAATATAATGAAAACATGGAAAAGTTTCTGCCAAAATACGGAGTTGAATTTGAAGTTATTAAGCGTAAGGAAGAAAATGGCGCAGTGATTAGTGCATCAAGGGTAAGACGAGCATTAAAAGATGGAAAATATGACGAGATTAAGAAATTAGTGCCAGATACTACCTATGAATATCTTGTAAAGAGATATAAAAAAACAATGGGGGTGGAATCGTAAGTGCAAAAAGAAACGAGAACATATAATAGTATACGAAATATTGTTGTGGCATGTGCGTCTCAAATTATCAGTATGGTAATAGGACTGGTATTAAGAACATTTTTTATAAGATATTTGGGAAATGAATATTTGGGAATGAACTCCCTGTTCACCAGTGTATTGAATATTATTTCAATGACTGAAATGGGATTTACAACGGTTGCAGTGGTATCGTTATATCAGCCAATAGCAGATAATGATATGTCGAAATTGGCTATCTTTGTGCAATATTATAGAAAAGTATATCTCGTAATCGCAGGAGCAACATTGATTCTTGGTATTGCGATAATGCCGTTCTTAAACATTTTTGTTAATACGGAAAATGATATTAAGAATTTGTATTTATATTATCTGCTTTTTATAATAAACAATTCTGTTTCATATTTGGCGAATTATAAATTATTGGTAATTAAAGCATGCCAAAAAGAATATTTATTATCAAAACAAAAGATATATGTTAATATCACATTTACAATTGTACAAATTTTAGCAATGATCGTATTTCATAATTATGTTCTGTACCTTATTTTGATGATAGGTGAGACCTTTTTTATCAGTTTTATGGGAAGCCTTAAACTGAAAGACGTTTATCCGGATCTTAAATTGAATGTGAACGGGAAATTACGAAAAGAAGAAAAGCAGGTAATATGGAAAGATATCTACAGTAACTTTACATATAAAATGGGAACTCTGCTTATGACAAATTCCAGTGATATATTTATTTCGACTTATGCAGGAACAGGAACTCTGGGGTTGTATTCAAATTATGCAATATTTTTAAATATTGTTAAGTCTGTGATGAAGGATATATATTTACAGATATATAATAGTATTGGTAATTTAAATCAAAATGAAAATGCAAAAAAAAGAGAAGATATTTTTGAAGTATGTATATTTGTTTATGCGTTTCTATTGACAATTGCCTTATGTGGGATATATAGTCTTGGAGATGATGCAATTACAATATGGCTGGGAAGAGATTATTTGATCGAACATGGAATTCTGGCCATGGCGTGTGTAAATAACTACTTTTATATGATGAGTTATCCGGTAAATACATTTCGTGTGACTTCAAAATATATGAAGGAATCCAGATATTTATCGTTGATAGGTGCAGGAATTGGCATCGTTGCTGGTACTATTTTAGGAAAACATGTTGGTATTGTAGGCGTTTTGGGAGCAATTGTATTGGCGAGAGTTTCAACCATATTTTGGTATGAACCATACATTTTGTATAAAAAAGTATTTGAAGGATCCTTTTTTAAGTATTTATTAAAACAATTAAGATATATTTTGACGATTGCAGTTATATGCGTGATAGAGAGCAATATATTCAAAGCATATAGTGAAGTGTCCATTATACATTTTATTGTTAAGATAGTATTAAGCGTCCTGATATCATGTGCAGTATTTTGTATTGTGAATTTTAATCAAAAAGAATTTAATTACATGGTGAATTTGATCAAGAAAATAATTAGAAAAAGATGAGAAAAGTAATGTTTGACAAAAGAGTATTCAATAAAAAAACAGCAGATATATTGATTTCTATAGGGATCGTAGGGGCATTTTTTGCCTTCATGTTGTCTCGGTATACCTTTACATTACAATCAGATGATGCGCAGATGAGAGCTATAGCTTCAGGAGCATTTACTGGACATACTGATGGACATTTAGTGTTTATGAAATATGTTTTAGGGGTGTTTATAAGTAGTTTATATAACGTGTTTCCAGAATATAACTGCTATGGAATTTTCTTCTTTGGCTTGATTGCTGGTGTAATGGTTTTGTATTGCACATATTTTCTGGAAGAAAGATCTTATTTTCAGGCAATACTTTTTGCGGCTTTATTTATAATTATAATAATACCACTAATATTAGAATTGAATTTTACATATTCGGCTGTGATTGTTGGCAGTCTGGCTTTATTTTATCAGATAATTGATAATTATAATTCAAAAAAAAGCAAAGTGATTTTTGTATTATCACTATGGTTATGTTATTGTATACGTTATGAAGTGTTTTTTATGATGCTGCCGTTTCTTTTGCTAGATGTTGTATATAAAGCAATTCTGCATACATCTGACCGAAAGGTATTTATAAAAGAATTGGCAAAACCGTACCTGTGCGTGCTTATATTACTTTTGCTCACTGTTATTGTTGAAAAAACGGCATATAGTAGTGAAGAGTGGAGAAAATTTATAGAGTATAATAATAATAGAACACAAGTGATCGATTATTCTGATTGGCCTGGATATACTGAAAATCAGGACATGTATTTGAAGTATGGAATAGATGAAAATAAATATGAGCTACTTGATTATAGCAGACTCAGTATTTCTGGTGTTGATATGGAAAGCCTGATGAATGATGTTGTAAAAGTATTAAAACAGGAGAAAACGACGCAGGCAATAAAAAACAATCTGATTACAGCCTGTTATCAAATGTATAATGGATTCTTTGGGAAAGAATACTCTTTGGTGAATATCATTATTGTGGCATTATTGAGTGCATGTCTGGTGTTTGGATTAATAAATAATAATTCAAAGTATTATATATGGAAAATTATTTTATCATATATAGGTTATTTATTAATGTGGTTTGCTTTGGTATATGCTGGCAGACCTATTTTTCGTGTTTGCATGTCATTGCAACTTGTTGTGTTTGTTTTTTTATGTGGAGAATTAACTAGTATTCAAAGAAATACGGTGATAATGAAAGAAAAAAAGAGGCTGATAGAATGGTTTGGAGTAGTATTAGTTGGAATCGTATTGTTTAATACATTAAATGTAGCAAATGATAAGACAGTAGATAATAAAAAAGTACTTTCTAATCAAAGAGAACTGTCAGATTATTGTAAAGAATATAAAAATTATGTGTATTTTGTGCATGGGAGTCAGTATGCATTTGATCGGAATAATAGTTTGAAAAACATTGCAATAAATAGTAATATTATTTATCCAGGTGGTTGGATCACAAACTCACCATTATTTATGGAACAAATGCAGATAAATAATGTAACTGATGTGTTTGAAGACTTGTTGAAGAAAAATAACGTTTATTATATAGACAATAATGATAAAGCACTTGAGAAAATTATAGCGTATTATAATGATGCATATCAAAATGATGTTAAATATAAAAAGATAGATCATATAGGACAGGAAGATGGAATTTTTGGAGTTCTATATGTTTATGAATTCTATTTGGATAATAATGAAGAGTAGAGGAATGTATAGGTGAAAATATTAGTCATATCCCATGAATATCCGCCAATTGGTGGTGGAGGTGCCAATGCCTGCTCCTATCTGACAAGAGGATTTGCGGAGCATGGTCATAAGGTCACAATTGTAACAGCGAATTATAATGGCTTGCCGGAACGGGAAGCCATTCTTGGCGTTCGGATCATTCGTGTCAATGCAAAGAGAAAACATCAGGAACATTGCAGCTTTCAGGAAATGCTAAGCTTTCTAATGAAAGCATTGCCGGTGGCTGACCAATTGCAAAAGAAGGAAAGATTTGATATATGTCAGATATTTTTTGGCATTCCAAGTGGCCCGGTAGGTTTTTATCTGAAAAAAAAGTATCATCTTCCATATGTCATCCGCTTTGGCGGAGGGGACATACCGGGGTTTCAGGAGAGATTTGCTAAAGTTTATCGTATGATCGCCCCGGCTGTCAGATTAATATGGAAAAATGCAGATACTCTGGTAGCCAACAGTGAAGGATTACAGCAGCTGGCATATCGTTTTTATGATAAGAAAGAGGTTAAAATTATAACCAATGGGGTAGACACAGAATATTTTGTGCCGGGAGATAAAAAAGGGAAGGTTATTAAAATTCTTTTCGTATCAAGGCTGATCGAGCGGAAGGGATTGCAGCATATTATCCCGAAGCTGTCCGAGATCCAAGAGAAATCCGGTCAGCAGATCAGGCTGATCATTGTGGGAGATGGACCATATAAGGAAGAACTGATCCGAATTACTGCAGAAAGTGATGCACAAGACATGGTCTGCTTTGAGGGATACAAGAATAAGAGAGATATATTAGCGTATTATCAGGATGCAGATATATTCATCCTGCCATCCCGGAAAGAAGGGATGCCGAATGTTGTACTGGAAGCCATGGCGTGTGGACTGCCTATTGTTATGACTCCATGTGAAGGCAGCAGGGAATTGATCACAGATAATGGATATATCGCAGAGATTTCAGACTTCTCCCAATATGTGATCACATTATGCCTGGATAGTGAACTGAGGAAAAAAATGGGGGAAAATAGCCGGTTAAGAGCAGAAAAAGTGTTTGCATGGAGTACGATCGTAGATGCATACATGATGGAATTCGATAGGATAAGAATAAAGAGTGAGGAATAGACATGCAGGGAATATCAATTGTTGTACCTATTTATAATGAAGAAGGAAATGTAAGAGAGCTGCATCGGGAAATCGTTGAGGTGTGCGAAAGAGAACGATATACTTACGAAGTGATTTTTATTGATGATGGTTCGGAAGATGGAACAGGAAGGATATGTAAGGAGCTGGCACCGTTAAAGTATATCAGGATGAGAAAAAACTTCGGACAGACCGCAGCAATGGATGCCGGGATCAAAGCAGCTCAATATGATTATATCGTCACGATGGATGGGGATTTGCAAAATGATCCGGAAGATATCCCACGTCTGGTTCAATATCTAGAGGAAAAAGATTTAGACATTGTATCCGGCTGGAGAAAACACAGGAAGGATTCCCCGATGAAAAAATTTACTTCAAGAGGAGCAAATTTTCTACGTGGGATTATCGTAAAGGATAATATACATGATAGTGGATGTTCTCTGAAGATTTATCGAAGGGAATGTTTTGATCATATTAATTTATATGGTGAAATGCATCGCTTTATTCCGGCATTGTTGAAAATCAAGGGATTTACAGTAGGAGAAATTGTTGTAAACCATCGTCCCCGGACATCAGGAGTGACAAAGTATAATTGGAAACGTACGATCAAAGGATTTGTTGATATGATCGCATTATGGTTCTGGGGCAAATTTTCGTCCAGACCGCTGCATATTTTTGGTGGAACAGGGATCGCATTTTTATTTTTTGGATTTTTATGTGCTATCTGGTCATTTGTGCTGTTTATAAGTGGGGCAAAAATGTCGAACAATATTATGCCGCCACTGCTGACGATTTTCTTTTGCGTCATAGGATTATTGATGTTTGTATTTGGCTTAATGAGTGACATTATGTTAAAAACTTATCATGGATTGGGAATTGATTCTACATACAGTATAAAAGAGATTGTTGAGAATGAGAAGGAAACAGTATAGTTATGTGTGGCATATGTGGTTATATAGGGAATAAGCACGTTGATAAAGAACAACTATGGAAGATGAATAATACGATGTACCATAGAGGACCTGATGATGGTGGAATATGGCAGGAACAGGGGGAGAACTTTGAGGTTGGATTGGCACAACGAAGGTTATCTATATTAGATTTGTCGGAATTAGGACATCAGCCAATGTTTACAAAAGATGGAAATTATGGGATAGCATATAATGGAGAGGTTTATAACTTTAGACAGTTACGAAAAGAATTAGAATTAGGGGGGTATTGTTTTCAATCTAATTGCGATACGGAAGTAATTCTCTATGCTTATGAAAAGTGGGGAACAGATTGTTTCCGAAGGTTTAATGGAATGTTTGCAATAGCAATTTACGAATTGAAAAAAAAGAAACTTATCCTTGCAAGAGACAGGATGGGGAAGAAACCCCTTTACTTTTATTGTGAAAAAGGTCATTTTGTGTTTGGATCAGAATTGAAACCAATTATTAAGTATCCTTTTTTTAAAAAAGAAATTGACAAAGATGTATTGAGCCATTTTTTTTGTAATAAATATTTAGCTGCGCCATTAAGCATTTATAAGAATACTTATAAAATGATACCAGGTACTTATCTGGTTTATGAAAACAGTACCTATGAAATATATCCATTTTGGAAAATTGGTGAAGCATACAGAGAGGGAGAAAAGCATGCGGTTAATAATTGCAGAGATGGGATTGCATTATTAGATCAGACGATACAAAAAGCAGTGGAAGACAGACTGGTGGCAGATGTACCTGTTGGCACATTCCTGAGTGGAGGGATAGATTCAACTTTAATAACAGCATTAGCACAAAAAACATTAAAGAAACCAATTCGTACATATTCAATAGGATTTTTTGATAAAGAAAGAAATGAGGCACCATATGCTGCAGAGATAGCACAATATATCGGAACAGATCATCATGAATATTATATTGGTGAAAATGATATTTTTGAAATGATTGATGATATGGTATATTATTATGATGAGCCATTTTCTGATTCTTCACAGTTGCCGACTATGCTGGTGTCGAAATGTGCGGCGGATGAAATTACAGTGGCACTTTCCGGTGATGGTGGTGATGAACTTTTTTGTGGTTATAAGATGTATGATTGGACGTGGATCGCACAACATGTGGATTTTTTAGGTGATGTATTTTTCCATATACCAGGAGCAAGTCAATTGGTTGAAAAAATGTCACCAGAACTACAGGCATTTCTTAACAACAGGAATCAAAATACAAAGGTACAGTTATTCAATGATGTAATGATAACCGAAACAGAAAAAATATTAGGCAGTACAGCATATAATATTAAATATTCACAAGAACGGGATTTGAAAATGAAAAATTGGCAAATCCGAAGAATGTTATTAGATATGCAGACATATCTTCCAGACGAGGTTTTAGCGAAAACAGATCGAGCATCTATGAAATATTCGCTTGAAGTAAGATGCCCACTGTTAGATGTCAATGTAGTAGAAGCGTCATTTCGTATACCACAAAAATATAAATATCATCATTTGGATAAGAAATATATATTAAAGCAATTGACATATCAGTATGTACCGGAAAAATTATTAGATAGACCTAAAAAGGGTTTTGGAGTGCCGTTGAGAAGGTGGCTTCGGACAATATTGAAAGATGAAGTTGAACATTATGCGCATCCCCAAATATTAAAACAACAAGATATTTTTGATGGCGAAGCAGTAAAAGAATTGATTGAAAAACAGCGTATCTCAGACAAGGTAATGTACAGTTCATTACTGTGGTCTTTTTTTGTTTTTCAAAAATGGTATCAGATGTATATTGAAGACTTATGGGATTGATGGAAAAATATGAAAAAAAGAATTTTATTTGTAACTGCGACATTGGAAATAGGTGGAGTTCAAAGCATTCTTTCTAATTTATCAATGGAATTACAACAAAAATATGATATAACCATTCTTTTGAATGATACAGAAAAGATTAAATATCCTTATGGTGGAAGGATAATTTCATTGGGATTGAAGCAACAGGATAATCGCTCAGGATTAAAATACCAAATGAAAGTGTTCTTTAAGCGATATAAAAAATTGAAAGAATTAAAACGTACAGGATGCTTTGACTATTGCATAAGTATGTTAGATAGTGCAAATATTGCAAATATTTTAACAGGAAATAAAGAATGCAAAGTTATAACAACTGTATATACAAATTTATCTGCTGAAAAATATGAAAAAGCATATCGTTATATTGTTATTCCACTGGTAAAAGGTTTGTATAATAAATCGGATAGGATTATTGTGACTTCAAAGGGGGTACAACAGGATTTAGAAACGAATTATGGTTTATTAGCAGAGAGGATGACTGTCATATATGATGGTGTGAATATAGGAGAACTAAATAAACAATTGGAACAAATGGATAAGGCATATTATGTAGAAGATAGAGTATTGATCACAAGCTTGGGAAGATTAAATCATGCAAAAGCACAATGGCATCTTATACGCGCAATGAAAAATGTTATAAAGGAGAAGGAAGATGCATTGCTTTTGATAATGGGAACGGGGGAACTGGAACTCAGATTGAAAAAGCTTGTTGTAGAGTGTGGGTTGCAAAAACATGTAGTAATATGTGGTTATACAAAAAATCCTTTCTTCTATATTGGAAAAAGTCAGGCATTTGTTCTTTCATCTATTGTTGAGGGTTATCCAACGGTTCTGCTAGAGGCGATGGTTTGTGGAACCCCTTGTATATGCACAGATTTTGAATCAGGTGGGAGAGAAATTTTGGCTCCGGACACAGATATACAGATCAGACAGAAGGATTGTATTGAATATGCAAAGTATGGTATAATTACTCCGGTTTGTGATGGAATTTGGCGGGACGGAACAATTCCTCTTACAAGAGAAGAAGAACTGTTAGCGGACGCTATTATTGAATTGCTTACAAAAGAAGAAATGCAAAAAATGTATCGAAAAAAAATAAAAGAATATTCTGATAGTTTTTCAATTGAGAATTGTACAAGAGAATGGGAAAAAGTATTAGAGGCATTGTAGAGGAAAAAGTATGAGCAAGATATTAGTAACAGGATCAGATGGATTTATTGGAAGTCACTTGGTGGAAGAATTAGTAAAAAATGGATATGATGTGAAGGCGTTTGTATATTATAATTCTTTCAATTCTAATGGATGGCTTGATACTTTGCCTAAAAATATTATGGATTGTGTGGAAATTTTCCAAGGAGATATTAGGGATCCGCATGGGGTAAAGAAAGCAGTAGAGGGGACGGACGCAATATTTCATCTCGCTGCATTGATTGCAATTCCGTTTAGTTATCATTCGCCGGATGCATATGTTGATACAAACATAAAAGGAACATTAAATGTAATTCAGGCAGCCAGGGAATATGGTAATGAAAGAGTATTGATAACATCAACTTCTGAAGTGTATGGTACGGCACAGTATGTGCCTATTGACGAAAAGCATCCTTTTCAAGGACAGTCTCCATATTCGGCTACTAAAATAGGGGCAGACCGTCTGGCAGAGAGCTTTTACAGGAGCTTTGATCTGCCGGTCACAATTGTAAGACCCTTTAATACATTTGGACCCAGACAATCTGCGAGAGCAGTCATACCGACTATTATTATGCAGCTGCTTGCCGGAAGAAATGAAATCAAATTGGGTTCCTTGACACCAACAAGGGATTTCAATTATGTAAAGGATACCGTAAATGGGTTTATTAAGATTTATGAATCATCTAAAACGATAGGACAGGAAATTAATATAGCAACACAGCAGGAAATTTCAATTGGAAAATTAGCAAATGAGCTGATAAGTCAAATCAATCCAAATGCAAAAATTGTTTGTGAAGAGGAAAGATTAAGACCGGAGAAGAGTGAAGTAAATCGTTTGCTGGGGGCAAATGCAAAAATTAAGGAATTAACAGAATGGAAACAGCAATATACATTTGAACAGGGATTGGCAGAGACCATAGAATTCATACGGCACAATTTAGATAAATATAAGGTGGATCAATATAATGTGTAAAAAAACAGCAGTGATCCTTGCAGGTGGAAAAGGAACGAGGTTAAGACCCTATACATTGGCTATGCCCAAACCATTAGTACCATTGGGAGATAAACCGATACTTGAAATAGTTCTCACCCAGCTTGCAAATGAAGGGTTCACAGATATTAAAATAGCAGTAAATCATCAGGCAGAATTGATAGAAGCTTATTGTGGTAATGGAAGTAAATATGGTGTTGATATCGAGTATTATCTGGAAGATAAACCTTTGGGAACAATGGGACCATTAAAAAGCATGAAAAATCTCCCGGAAAATTTTATTGTAATGAATGGGGATGTATTATCGGATCTTCCTTATGGCAATTTCCTTCAAGAACATGAACGAAATGGGGCATTATTTACAATATCTTGCTATGAACGTATCCAGATGGTAGATTATGGTGTGTTAGAGATTGCAGATGGGAAGCTTACAGAGTTTCATGAAAAACCGCATTTGACATATCAGGTAAGCATGGGAGTATATGCATTAAATAGAAAAGTGCTGGAGTTTATACCTGAAAATACATATTTTGGATTTGATCATTTAATGGAAAAAATGTTACAAAATAATATTCCTGTTTTGGCAAAAAAACACGAAGGATATTGGATGGATATAGGAAGACCTGAGGATTACGAACAGGCCTTTGAGGATGTAGAAAATAACAAATTTACATTTTAGTGTTATGAGGTAAAAAGTATGAATAAATATGAAATCCCATTGTTTAATTTAAATTATGGTCAGGAAGAAATCGATGCAGTTACAGAAACAATCCAGTCTAAGTGGATATCCATGGGACCAAAATGTATTGAATTGGAAAAAAAGTTTGACCAAATGTTTGGCGTAAAATATGCGTGTGCAGTCACAAGCTGCACAGCAGCATTACATTTGGCATGTTATGCACTGGGAATAGGACAAGGAGATGAAGTGATTTGTCCATCCCTGACATTTGCTGCAACTGTGAATTGTATTAAATATGTTGGAGCGACACCGGTTTTTTGCGATGTTGTCGGAATAGATGATTTTAGTATTGACCCTGAGAAACTGGAAACATTGATCACATCTAAGACAAAAGCTATTATTCCAATGCATTTTGGAGGCTTTGCATGTAATATGAATCGTATCATGGAAATTGCACGGAAACATCAGTTATATGTGATTGAAGATGCCTGCCATGGACCATTGTCTGAATATCATGGACAGAAATTAGGAACGATCGGAGACATTGGCTGTTTTAGCTTCTTTTCAAATAAGAACATAAGCACAGGTGAGGGCGGAATGGTTATTACAAATAATGAGGATTTGTACCAACGCATGAAACTGGCACGTTCCCATGGGATGACAACAATGTCTTATCAGAGAGCGAGCGGTCATGCCACATCTTATGAGATTGAGACACTGGGATTTAATTATAGATTAGATGATATACGAGCGTCACTTGCTATAGTGCAATTGGATAAATTGGTGAATGATCTTAATAAGCGGATGCAGGTGAGACAATGGTATGAAGAGGGATTAAGGGACGTGAAAGAAATAGTGATACCATACGTTACGAATCAGGAATTTGTTAGCAACTATATTTTCCCAATCGTACTCAGAAATTCAACAAAAGAGATAAGAGACAGAGTCAGAGAAAAATTGCAGCAAAAAGGTATTCAGACAAGTGTGCATTATCCGGCTGTTCATAGATTCAAATTATATCAGAAATGTCAGGCAGTGGTTCCGAATACAGAATATATAACTGACAATGAGATTACGTTGCCAATGTATGGAGCGCTGACAAGGGATGAAGTGGATTATATCTGCGATAATGTAAAAGAAGCAACTAGATCGTTGAGGTAGGAAATGATAAGTATTATTGTTCCATGTTATAATTGTGAAGATACGATTGACAGATGTGTTGAAAGCATATTGAATCAAACAACGAAGAAATATGAGATTGTTTTGGTAAATGATGGATCAGTGGATAAGACAGGAGAAATATGTGATAAATATTCGAAAGAAGATGAAAGAATAAAAGTCATACATCAAGAAAATAGGGGACTAATGGCAGCTTGGAAACACGGTGTGCAGATTGCAACGGGTGAATATATTATATTTTCAGATAGCGATGATTGGATTGAAGAGGATCTGCTTGAAAAGTTGGAACATGTTATTGATAGATGTAGAGTTGACATAATAACTTATGGGATTACTGTTGACTATGATGAAAAAGAGGTATTCAACAAAAATAATATTCCAGAAGGGTTATATGAAAAAAAAGATATAGAATATAAAATTTTACCAAGGTATTTTTCGGATGGAAAAATGGAATCAGGAGTGATTATACCGAGCCGTTGTTGCAAGGCAGTAAGACGACAAATACTAATTGATAATATGAAGTATCTTGATGATTCATTTAGTATAGGGGAGGATGATCTGACATCTTTTGCAATATTTACAGACGTAGACAGTATATATAACATAGATAATTATTACCCTTATCATTATTGTAGACATCATGGTTCAATGATGGGAAATTACAGTGATGATACAGTAAAAAAGATTCAAACAGTACATCAAGAATTAGTGAAGATTGCGAAGGTAAGACATTTCGAGTATGAAACACAAATTGACTATTATTTTATAGATAACCTTTTGGTCTGTCTCTTATACACATCTGACGCTGCCGACGAAGAGGATA
>ERZ1026846.1584-NODE-1584-length-14039-cov-39.427059_pt1 | contig 14039 bp, 15 predicted proteins | sample MGYA00380153_ERZ1026846 | MGnify/ENA primary metagenome ERZ1026846 (study PRJEB33269, sample SAMEA4719789) | human gut metagenome | biome: human-associated habitat; feature: organic feature; material: feces | place: Cameroon | collected 2013-10 ... | reverse complement strand
ACGATAGTTACCTTCATTGTATTTCTGGTTAATGGTTAAGTGTTAACTGTAAATTGTAAACTGTAAACTATAAATTGTAAACTATAAACTCTTTTCAGTGTTGCCCAAAACAAGCCCCGAAGTTTGGGCACTCATTGCCCACCTTATGGGCACTTGTTGCCCAGCACTTGTTCTGTGGATGCCCGCTTGGTGGGCTGTGGATGCCCGTGTAACGGGCATGGTAGGATCAGCTAGTGGGCACAGAGGGAACAACTGATGAACTGAAAAAGTAGACATATAGTTGCTCTCCTAAACTGGAATACTAGACATATTCAGTATAGTGAAACGGGAATGAATACATCTTTAGTTTTATCAAACCGTAACAATAAATTCTTGGAAAGATTAGATGTTTGTGAAGTCAATCTCTTCAGAGAAGTGTTCGAACTCAACGTCTTTATATCCGTATCTGGCGAAGAGCTGTTTGATATATTTCTGCTGTTCCGGGAGGAGTTTCAGTTGTCCCAGTTTGTATCGGTAGTATTGTCCTTTGCTACCGAGGTAGTCTCTCATTTCGGCGCGCAATGCTGGTGCGTCTTTCACTTTCATTTCGGCAAATAGTTTGTCGAATCCCCATGCCATTTTCACGACACGCAGCGGAGCGAAGTACTCGCATTTCCCGTTTTTCAGGGCATTTGGGAAGATGGCACTTCCTCTATCAGTTTCCTCGTTTTTATAGAGGCCGGATAGATAGTGGATACACTTGTCTTTCATCGGACATGGTTCGGTGAAGCAATAGGTGATGAGGCTAGGTACGTTTCCGTATTCGAAAGCCTTTTTCAAAAGTTCCTTTTCATCCATAGTTGCTATGTTTTTGGTAAAAATTTCTATTATAACGAGAAAAATGGGTATTTATTGCCCGAAAACAGCACTTTTTTATATGTTTTTGTAGCTTATTTCCGCTTAATAATAGCATTTTTCTGCTTCTTATTAGTGTTTTTATGATGCATTTCCAGAAAATTATGATACTTCCATGGTACTTCTTTCGCTATTTTCAGAGAAGTCTCATTCTGTAAAACCATCTGAATGTTAGATATATAACATTAGGCTTTATATAAATAATGAGACTTTGATACTTTTTTTGAGAAAAAACATTTATACGTATGCGCGCGTTAAATCCTTGCTAATATAAATTTGGTCTTTACGAAACTGAAATTTCATTGAGAAGGAAACTGGATTTTATTCCTGTGTAGGATTTGCTTAATGAATAAAGCGTAGAATCCTGCTGGCATCACTGCCAGCAGGATTCTACGCTTTCCCTATTATTCTTAATACGTCGTCTGCAAATAGAACTCAATAGAACTCTCTTGTGACTTCTTATTCAGCATTTGCCTGCTGCTCAGTCTCAGTAGCCTCCTGCTGCTGAGTTGTCTCCTCCTGAGTATTCTCCTGCTGGATAGAATCCTCAGTGGTAGCCTGTGGCTGGATAGGAGTGCCAACTTCTGTTGTATCTGAAGGAGCATCTGGAGCCACGGTATCAACTGGTGCTACCTCTGCGTTACCTACCATTCTGCTTGATGCAAAAACGTTGCTTACTGAAACCATTACCATAGCTGCGATAGCTGCAAACATAAACTTCTTCATAATCGTATATTTTTAAAATTGTTACTATTTAATGTTACTTACTTTCTTTCTATGTGGATTCATTGTCGAACCCGCTATTCTTAGTCACAATCTGCGTGCCAAAAAGAAGGGCGGAAATGATATGTGTTGATTATCAGATTGTTATGCGTTGCGTACCAAAAGTAGATGGTGTGGAAAATGAGGAAAGTATGTGGAAACATTCCCCAAAATCTAAAGCCGCTTGCCAAGTAAGACTACTTCTTCTTCCCAATTGTGTCCCCTCACACAACTTTTTCCTTGCCCAGCTAAGATATTTATTTTTTATAATCTTTCTATGAAGTTTTTGACTAAAGTTTGTGCAGTTTCAGTAAAAATGATTATCTTTGCAATGTCGACTGAAAATACAGCCTAAGATAGTGAATAACATAAAAATATACAATATGCAGTATCCATTGATATCAGAATATGTAAAGGCCATTCAAGATGCTAGTGATAATCTTGACAAATTGGCTCACCTGACTCCCGTACAAGATGATCATGGAGAGCCATATCGCAGTAGTGGTGCTTTTGCCGTAGTGTTTAAGATGCAGGACAAGAGTACCGGGAAATATTATGCCCTGAAGTGTTTTACGGAAGAACAGCAGGGGCGAGCCGAAGCCTATCGTCAGATTGCAGACGAACTGGATTTGTTAGATTCTCCATACATTACATCAGTAAAGTATATGGAGAAGGAACTCTTCGTTGACAGTCAATGCGAGGAGGATGAATTCCCTGTATTGTTGATGGATTGGGTAGAAGGGGAGACGATGGAAGCTTACATTGCTGCAAATTACCGGAATCAGGCTGCCATGTCGATGCTGAGTTATCGTTTTGGCAAGATGGCAGCTTGGCTCCGTACCCAGTCTTTTTCTCATGGCGACATTAAGCCAGACAATATCATGGTCCGTCCCGATGGTTCTCTTACATTGGTGGATTATGACGGGATGTTTGTGCCATCCATGAAGGGCAGCCAATCTCCAACTATCGGTACCAGGGATTTCAGTCATCCATTGCGTACTGTGGATGATTTCGATGAAACGATAGATGATTTTTCATTGGCAAGCATCGCCTTGTCATTAAAGGCTATCTCGATGAAATCTACTTTGTTAGATGTCTATGGTGCCTCAGACAGACTTCTCTTCTCAGAAAATGATTATCGCAATCCATCAAATAGCAAGGTAATATCTGCCCTGCAGGAATTGATGTGTGATAAGGATTTCTGTACACTTTACTCTCTTTTCATGCTCGCATTGGCAAGAAAGGAACTTTCTGCATGTTCTTTTAGATTGTTTGTTGGCGAAAAGCCTATCCTGCTTCAAACTATTGAAGACATATCAACAGAAGTGACTGAAGATGAGTGGAATGAAGCCTTTATAGATGAAAAGGGAGTGAAATATAGCAAAGATGGAAGAAAATTGTTGAAAGCCCCACAAGAACTAAAAGGTTGTTATTCTATCAAAGAGGGGATAAGGATAATATGTGATAGGGCATTTGATTGGTGTTGTTCTCTGTCTAACATTGTCATCCCTGCTAGTGTGACTAAAATAGGTGATAGTGTTTTTTCTAGTTGTAGTTCTCTGTCTAACATTGTCATCCCTGCTAGTGTGACTAGAATAGGTGATAGTGTTTTTTCTAGTTGTAGTTCTCTGTCTAGCATTGTTATTTCTGATGGTATTACTAGCATAGGTGATAGTGCATTTAGTGGTTGTCGTTCTCTATCTAACATAGTCATCCCTGCTAGTGTGACTAGCATTAAGAAATGGGCATTTCGTGGTTGTAGTTCTCTGTCTAACATAGTCATCCCTGCTAGTGTGACTAGCATTGGACAAGGGGCATTTTATGATTGTCGTTCTCTGTCTTATATAGTCATCCCTGCTAGTGTGACTAGCATAGGTGATAGGGTATTTTATAATTGTAAATCTTTGAAGAGTATAGTTATTTCTGATGGTATTACTAGCATAGGTGATTTGGCGTTTGCTGATTGTTGGTCTCTGTCTAATATTGTCATCCCTGCTAGTGTGACTAGCATAGGTGATAGGGCATTTAGAGGTTGTCGTTCTCTGTCAAACATAGTCATCCCTGCTAGTGTAACCAGCATTGGACAAGGGGCATTCTCTTGTTGCCGTTCTCTGTTTCGCATTGACATCCCTGCTAGTGTAACCAGCATTGAACAAGGGGCATTTTCTGGTTGCAGTTCTCTGTCTAGCATTGACATTCCTGATAGTGTAACCAGCATTGAACAAGGGGCATTTTCTGGTTGCAGTTCTCTGTCTAGCATTGACATTCCTGATAGTGTGACTAGCATTGGAAATAGGGCATTTGCTAAATGTGGTTCTTTGTCTAGCATCCTCATCCCAGAAAGTGTAACTAGTGTTGGAGATGGTGCATTTTCTGATTGTAGTTCTCTGTTTAACATTGTCATTTTAAATGGTGTGACTAGCATAGGAAGTGAGGCGTTTGCTGGATGTAATTTCTCAAACAATGTTAAACAAGAATTAATCTCTTGGTTTGGAGATAAAATATTTTAAGTTATTATAAAAATATCTCAATAATTATGATTTTAATAGAATCTAAGCGTAAGAAATACGAAAACATATTAAAGAAACATCCCGATGCAATCATTGCGGATGTAACTAGCCATGCTAAAGATAGCTTAATCAAGTTAAGTCCATTCTATCCGCATGGTGGAATACCAGTTCCATTCAGCAATGGAGTGACAGCCACATGCGTAGAGGCTATCTGGCAGGGATTGAAAGTGTTTGAAGGAGCAGATGTAGATGTGCAGATGTTCCAGAATGACACGATGAAGAATATCAAGCGAACTGTACGCAAGTATGGAAAGCCGTTGGGACATCGCAAGGGAGTAAATGGCAAGGAACTCCTAGGATATATAGAAGCAAGAAAGCAGATATATATTCCAACCTACCAATGGATGTTGGAGAATAAAGTGCCAACAATCATTGAACGGTTGAAGGAGGCAAGTAAAACAAAAACCATCATCTTGTTGGATTATGATACCAACTGTGATGTGGATGACCCAAGCAAACCCTTGTCTCATGCCTTTTTGATCAAGGCATACGTAGATGGTATTTATCCTTATGGAGAAAAACCGGATACGGAGACAATACTACAGGTTGATAAGCCACAGGAATTAGATCTTTTTTGATAGAATACCAACAAAAATATAAATTATGAGTAAACGAAATAATTGGGAGGATTTTAAGAATATCCTTGAGCAGCATCATATTACAACGTTGTATCATTTTACAGATCGTGACAACTTAGAGAATATCATCAAGAATGGTGGTCTCTTTTCCTGGAAGGATTGTGAGGAACGTGGAATTACGATTCCTAAGCCCGGAGGTGGTGGCCCTGGCTCTACTTCCTGGTCGCTTGACAAACGAGATGGGCTGGAGCATTATGTGAGAGCAAGCTTTACCAAGCAGCATCCTATGATGTACGTAGCTATGAGTGAGCAACGTATATCTAATCCTGTAATTCTGGAAATAGACCCCGAGGTGATTTTTGATGAACAGACTAAGTTTTCAGACAGAAATGCTACAAGAAGCGGTGCCAACGTTGGCGGAAACCTGGAAGATTTCAAGAAAATTCATTTTCAGACAGTCAAGGCAAACAAGCATTTTGACCTGGATATAAATGAACAGCCTTTCTATCAAGCCGAGATTCTGGTAAAGAACAGCATTCCCCTGAAGTATATCAAGAACATCGGCAACTTTGGTATTCCAATTCCAAGCCAGCCACAGATATTGCAGAGCAAGAATGCATATACGGCTCGTGTTGATCGTGAGCATCCTACAGCATTCATCTTCCTGGTGGACCAAAGTGTTTCTATGCGCAGAATTACTACCTTCAATGGTGAGGATATGACATTGTCTGAGGCCGTGGCACGTATTGTAAATGCCCAAATCAACGAGTTGGTGGAGCGATGTGTGAAGAATAAAGAGACTCGTCATTACTTTGATATTGCCATGATAGGTTATGGCACTGAGGCTTATAGTGCCTGGAATGGCAATCTTGAAGGACGAGACTTTGTTACTCCAGAAGAGATTCGTGATAATCCTTACCAAAAGAAAATGGTAAAGGAAGAGGTACGTAACCGTAAGGGTATAACCATCAAAGAAGTAGAGAAGAAACAATGGATGGTAGCTCGCCATGATGGTAGTTGGACACACATGGATAAGGCTTTCAAACGTGCAGAAGGTTTGCTCGAAAGCTGGATGAAAGACCATCACGACAAGGACTGTTATCCTCCTACAATTATCAATATAACAGATGGTGAGTATAATGGAACCTCGCATGATGAGATGCTGCAACTTTCCAATCAGTTGAAGTCGATGTTTACCAATGATGGTAATGTATTATTCTTCAATATTCACGTTGTACCTGGACATGCAGAATCAGTAGTGTTCCCTGCAACTGTAGATGAATTGAACGGAAATGGATATGGTGAGAAACTTTATAATATGTCGAGTCTCTTGCCTCTCAACTATAATGAGCAGATCCGTAATATCTTTGGAGATAAGCAGGCTGATATCCGCTACCATGCTATGGGTGTAAATACGGGTATGGAGAGATTGGTTAAAATGATGAAGATTGGCACACTTTCGAGTATGCTGGTTAATCAGAAACTGTAATGATATAAAGAAAAGATATGAACAGAGGTGTTAGTATAGCAAAGTTCAATGACCATGTTGCAAACGAAGATGCTTTCTACTCATCGGATACCTGTATAGCGGTATCCGATGGGGCAGGAGGCTGTGGCTTGTTTGCCAATGAGTGGTCGAAGTATCTTGTAAAACATCTTCCAAAAGATAAACCTATCGTTTCCTTTAAAGAACTTGACGAATGGGTAGATGGCATTTGGGAGCACTTTTATAATGAGCACGAGGAAAGAGCAAAGGAAGGCGACGGCATTCTTTTGAATAAATATTATAATGAGGGGTCTTGCGCCACCATTGCTGCTGCATGGATAACAGGGGATAAGCAATGTAAATGGATGGCATACGGCGATAGCGTAGTCTTTCATTATAGTCAGGATACAGGTGTCTTGGAACATAGTTTTACGAAATTGTCTGATTTTAGCAATCCTCCCAGGTTGGTTAGCTGTAAAGACCCTCTAGAAGAGGAAGGTTTCAGATGTGGTGACTTTGATTTGGATGAATCTTCGGTAGTCTTTGCTGCCAGTGATGCCTTATCGCATTATATCATGATGATGTATGAATTGACAAAAACTAAGGAATATGGTGAGGAACTTGCTGAAGAATATCTGAAAGTATCTGGCAATTCACAACTTTTGAAAACAGCTGAGACCATGAAGTTTGATTTTTGGAAGGATGTGCTCCAATCTTTGTTAGATGCAACATCATCCGACGGCCTGTTTGAACAGTATCTGAAAAAACTGAACTCGGAAGGAATTTTAGATTTGGATGATTTCACGCTTGTTTATTTTAAAGGCTAGTGCCCATCTTCTTTATATTCCTATTTGTTGTTATTAAGATTTGTAGAAACAGATAAAATTACAGTACACAATATGCAGTATCCATTGATATCAGAATATGTAAAGGCCATTCAAGATGCAGGTGATAATCTTGAACAGTTGGCTCACCTGACTCCCGTACTGGATGATCACGGAGAGCCATATCGCAGTAGTGGTGCTTTTGCCGTGGTGTTTAAAATGCAGGACAAGAGTACCGGGAAATATTATGCCCTGAAGTGTTTTACGGAAGAGCAGCAGGGGCGAGCCGAATCCTATCGTCAGATTGCAGACGAACTGGATTTGTTAGATTCTCCATACATTACATCAGTAAAGTATATGGAGAAGGAACTCTTCGTTGACAGTCAATGCGAGGAGGATGAATTCCCTGTATTGTTGATGGATTGGGTAGAAGGGGAGACGATGGAAGCTTACATTGCTGCAAATTACCGGAATCAGGCTGCCATGTCGATGCTGAGTTATCGTTTTGGCAAGATGGCAGCTTGGCTCCGTACCCAGTCTTTTTCTCATGGCGACATTAAGCCAGACAATATCATGGTCCGTCCCGATGGTTCTCTTACATTGGTGGATTATGACGGGATGTTTGTGCCATCTATGAAGGGCAGTAAATCTCCAACTATCGGTACCAAGGATTTCTGTCATCCTCTGCGTACTGTTGATGATTTTGATGAAACGATAGATGACTTTTCATTGGCAAGTATAGCCTTGTCATTGAAGGCTATATCAATGAATTCCAGTTTGTTGGTCACCTATGGTGCTTCAGACAGACTTCTCTTCTCTGAAAATGATTATCGAAATCCTGCTAGTAGCAAGGTTATATCTGCCTTGCAGGAATTGATGTGTGATAAGAATTTCTGCACTCTTTACTCTCTTTTTATGCTAGCATTGGCAAGAAAGGAGCTTTCTGCATGTTCTTTTAGATTGTTTATTGGCGAAAAGCCTAATATAACTTCTGCGATGGATGAAGATTTACCGACAAAACCAACAGAAGAAGAGTTAAAAGAGGCTTTTGTAGATGAATGGGGAGTGATATATAGCAAAGATGGAAGAAAATTGTTGAAAGTTACAAAAACGTTAAGGGGCGCTTATTCGATCAAAGAGGGGACTAGAATAATATGTAAACTTGCATTTTGGGGGCGTAGCTCTCTTTCTGAGATTGTCATCCCTTCTAGTGTGACTAGCATAGGTAATAGTGCATTTTCATATTGTAGCTCTCTGTCTGAGGTTGTCATCCCTTCTAGTGTGACTAGCATAGGTAATAGTGCATTTAGTAATTGTAGTTCTTTGTCTGAGGTTGTCATTCCTTCTAGTGTGACTCGCATTGGTGATAGTGCATTTTTTTATTGTAGTTCTCTGTCAAATATTGTCATCCCTTCTAGTGTGACTAGCATAGGGGATAGTGCATTTTCATATTGTAGCTCTCTGTCTGAGGTTGTCATCCCTTCTAGTGTGACTAGCATAGGTAATAGTGCATTTAGTAATTGTAGTTCTTTGTCTGAGGTTGTCATTCCTTCTAGTGTGACTAGCATAGGGGATAGTGCATTTAGTAATTGTAGTTCTTTGTCTGAGGTTGTCATTCCTTCTAGTGTGACTCGCATTGGTGATAGTGCATTTTTTTATTGTAGTTCTCTGTCAAATATTGTCATCCCTTCTAGTGTGACTAGCATTGGTAATTATGCATTTTTGAATTGTCGTTCTCTGTCAGATATTGTTGTCCCTTCAAGTGTGACTAGCATAGGTGATGGTGCATTTGTGGGGTGTTCCTCGTTGAAATATATATCCATTCCTAAAAGCGTAATTTGCTTATACGGCAATCCGTTTGCTGATTGGGATGGCAAGTTAAAATGTTTATCTCCAAACTTTATTTATGAGGATGATGTCTTGTTTAATAAGGATAAAAGCAAAATTATTTCTTTTAGAAATCAAAATATAGAATCATATGTCATCCCTTCTAGTGTTATTAGCATAGGTGATAGTACATTTAGGAGTTGTTGTTCTCTGTCAGATATTATCATTCCTTCTAGCGTGACTCGCATAGGTAATTATGCATTTTTGAATTGTCGTTCTCTGTCAGAGGTTGTCGTCCCTTCTAGTGTGACTAGCATAGGTAAGAATGCATTTGAGGGTTGTAGCTCTCTGTCTGAGATTGTCATCCCTTCTAGTGTGACTAGCATTGATGAATGGGCATTTGAGGGTTGTAGCTCTCTGTCTAAGATTGTCATCCCTTCTAGTGTGACTAGCATTGGTGATTGTGCATTTTTTTATTGTCGTTCTCTGTCAGATATAGTCATCCCTTCTAGTGTGACTAGCATAGGTGTTGGTGCATTTAGTAATTGTGACTCTCTATCTAAAATAGTCATCCCTTCTAGTGTGACTAGCATTAGTAATGGTGCATTTGAGGATTGTAGCTCTCTGTCAGATATTGTCATCCCTGATAGTGTAACTAGCATAGGTGATAGGGTATTTAATGGATGCAATTTCCCAGACAATCTTAAACAAGAATTAATCTCCCGGTTTGGAGATAGTATATTTTAAGAAATTATGATATGTAAGCCATTGGCTACCCCCGTCTTGTATATTCTCTGAAAATCTTGTAGAAATCTTCAAAATTCTACAAGATTTTCGGAGATATTCAAAGAAATTTAGAAGAAGTTACAAGAATTTCAGAGGGAGATTACAGAAATCCCTTCTCTCTTAGCCTCAGTGGCAGGAAGTCAGCCAAGTCTTTCGAATAATCATTATCATACTCATGTATATGAGTCAAGACGTAGGTTGTCCATTTTCGGAAGTCAGCACTAGCCAGTTTGCAGCATCCCATCATAGTGTACATGATGGCTGCTTCCTCAGCCGCATTATGATTCCACAGAACATATAGCTGTATCTGAAGGAGCATAAAAGAGAATAAGTGTTGTCGTTAAAAAAGTGGAGTTGTGTAATCGGTGCAGCACTATTGCCAGATATGGATGACTTTACGATTTGTTGGTTGTATAAACAATAAAAAATGGAAAATGAAACTATAAAAGAAAAATTCCTCGGCACAATCTTTGGACAAGCTGTAGGAGATGCTTTGGGGCTGAGCACTGAGTTTATGTCCAAGCAAGAGGTGGATCGTTTTTATCCTAATGGGATAGGGGACTATTCACAAATCGTGCAGGATGATCATCGTCGTCGTTGCAAAGAGACGACTGGACTGATGATACCGACATGATGTTGTGCATCTTAGATTCCTTTGTGGCTTGTCAAAAGGTAGATACTCTTGATATTGCCTGAAGGTTTAAGGAATGGATGATGAACGGAGGCATGGGAATTGGCCGGCATACTTATTGCCTGGATGATGAAAAGAGTATGGGATATACGCTCAGAACTTTAGGGGCAGCCCTATGGGCTTATTGGCATGCAACCTCGTATAAAGAGGGTATCTTGAAGATTGTTTTATCAGGAGGAGATGCGGATACCAATGCAGCAGTAGCAGGGGCTATCCTGGGAGCTAAATTTGGAATAAACCCAATTCCTGAAGAATGGAAAGATGGTCTTCTCTATGCTTCTATGCTCTATAACAAGGTGCAGGATCTCTACTCAATGGTCTGATAAGATGGCGCTGTATCGGTTTCTGTACTGCACCATTGACATCTTATTAAAAGTCATTGTTGTTATGTTATGATTTTAATGATAATCTCTTTTTATAATCATAGTCATTCCCGAAAAGTGTCATTAATGACAAAAAACGGGAATGTTTAATAGATTTAAACTTTTGGCTTGCTCTTTAGAAATCCATGTGTATGCTTCTGTATCAAAAAGCGTAGAATCCCGCTGGCATCACTGCCAGCAGGATTCTACGCTTTCCCTATTATTCTTAATATGTCGTCTGAAAATAGAACTCTACAGAACTCTCTTGTGAGTTCTTATTCAGCATTTGTCTGCTGCTCTGTCTCTGCAGACTCCTGCTGCTGAGTTGTCTCCTCCTGGGAATTCTCCTGTGGAGTCTCCTGAACAGTAGCTGGCTGCTCTGCCTGGGTGTTCTCTTCTGTTGCTACAGGAGTATCTGTAGTAGTTTCGGCTGGTGTCTCCTGCTGAGTAGAATCCTCAGTGGTAGCCTGTGGCTGGATAGGAGTGCCAACTTCTGTTGTATCTGAAGGAGCATCTGGAGCCACGGTATCAACTGGTGCTACCTCTGCGTTACCTACCATTCTGCTTGATGCAAAAACGTTGCTTACTGAAACCATTACCATAGCTGCGATAGCTGCAAACATAAACTTCTTCATAATCGTATATTTTTTTAATTGTTACTATTTAATGTTACTTACTTACTTTCTTTGTGGATTCATTATCGAACCCGCTATTCATAGTCACAATCTGCGTGCCAAAAAGAATTGCGAAAATGATATGTATTGATTATCAGATATTTACATTTTATGTACCAAAAGTAGATGGTGTGGAAAATGAGGAAAGTATGTGGAAACATTCCCCGAAAAGTTGGGGAATGTAAGGTATCCAACCATATAATAATAGGTAAGCTATGATTATCAAAAGAAAGAGTCCACTCATGACGAATGGATTCTTTCTCCGATTTCTATAATTGTTCCATCAAATCTGGCTTTAGCAAGAAATCCATTAACCCGACAATATAAAAACCATTGTTGTCATGATATGGTTTTATGTCATCGCGCATTATGATTATCTTCTTAAAGGAATCGTCGATTCTTTTTAATGAAGCGCATTCTTGCTCTCTTTTTTTCTTCTTATCACTATCCAATTCCAATATACCTGGTAGTCCACCATAAGTATAATAACTTTTCCACAGCTCAAACTTGTCTCCTCCTACAGAATTATATAATTCAGCAAAAGACAATGGGAATAGGTGAATTTCATCACCACGTCCCCGAAACTCTGTAACCACATCCTTGGATAGAAATTTGGAGTTACTTCCTGTGACATATACATCAGCATTGCGGATATGCAAAAGACTATTCAGCACATCCGTAAACTCATCTATCATTTGCACTTCGTCCAATATGATATAGTAGAGTTTATCATCTACAATTCGTTCATGAATATGTTGAAGAATAACATCAGGGTCACGCAAATTCTTGTTAAGGCGATCATCCAATGCTATTTCTATTATATGGTCTTCACTTATTCCTGTTTCAATCAAATGATTGTGAAACAAGTTGAAGAGAAGAAACGATTTGCCGCTTCTTCTAATTCCTGTTACAATCTTTATGAGATTGTTAGACTTGCTCGATATGAGTTGCTGTAAATAATAATCTCTTTTTATAATCATAGTCGTTCCCGAAAAGTGTCATTAATGACAAAAATCGGGAATAAATCGGCTCCTTTGTGGGCTTTTGCATTCAAAATCTCGTAACGTAAGCCCCAGAAAGTAAGATGTCAATGGCTTTTCGTGTGTTCATTCCCGAAAAATGACACAAATGTCAAAAACTGGGAAAGTTTAATAAAATTAATTTTTTGGCTTGCTATTTAGAAATCCATGTATATGCTTCTGTATCAAAAAGCGCAGAATCCTGCTGGCAGTGATGCCAGCAGGATTAGCTGATGCAAAAACGTTGCTTACTCATAAATGGTACCCAAAAACATATAAAAAGTACGAAATCTCTTGCGGGTTTCGTACTTTTTGTCTATCTTTGCACAAAATAGTGTGCCTGAGACAGGATGAAGCATGATATTGGCTATATCTGATAGATTTCTGTTGTAACCACTTACTCAACTAGAAAAGGAGCAATTATGAAGCAGAATGTGAAACGTTTGCCTTACGGTATCAATGACTTTGAGGCTGTTATTGAACAAAATCAATATTATGTGGATAAGACGATGTATTTGCCTTTGTTGGAAAACCAGCCTAGCAACATCATCTTCATTCGTCCACGTCGGTTCGGTAAAAGCATATTCCTGAGTATGCTCCATGCTTACTATGACTGTAGCAAAAAAGAGAAATTCCAAACTCTTTTCGGTGATTTATGGGTAGGTAAGCATCCTACTCCCTTACAGGGAAGGTATCAGGTTCTTCACCTTGATTTCTCGTATGTAGGCGGTAGTATTGACAAGTTGGAAGAAAACTTCGATATATATATGCGTGTCAAATTGGATGGCTTCATGCGTGTTTACCAAGAGTTTTATCCAGCAGATATAAAGGAGAAGTTCTTTAAGTCTGATTCTGCTACGGAGAAACTGGCTTTGCTTCAAGATGAGACAGCAGCCAGGAGCATTCCTCTCTATCTGATAATCGATGAATACGACAATTTCACCAATACCGTGCTCAATGAGCAGGGGGAGAATGTATATTGGGCAATCGCCCATGCCGACGGCTTCTATCGTGATGTCTTCAAGAAGTTCAAGGGCATGTTTGAGCGTATTTTCATCACTGGTGTCAGTCCTGTTACCTTAGACGATGTGACGAGTGGGTTCAATATAGGCTGGCATATCTCTACCAAGCCGGAATTTAATCAGATGTTAGGCTTCTCCATGGAGGAAGTACGCAAGATGTTTGCTTATTATAAAGAGGTAGGGGGCATTCCTGCAACAAGTGATATCGAGGCAATGATAGACGAGATGAAGCCTTGGTATGATAACTATTGTTTCTCTGAGGATGCTTTGCATACTCAGAGTAAGGTGTTCAATAGTGATATGGTCATCTATTATCTTCGAAGCTACATAGATAGAGGTGAGGCTCCAAAGCAGATGATAGATCCAAACACGAAGACAGACTACAACAAGATGAAGAAACTTCTTCAGTTGGATAAGTTGGATGGCGACCGCAAGGGTGTCATCCGTACGATAGCTGAGACGGGGCAGATTGTGACAACCCTGGAAGAGACATTCCCTGCCAGTAGGTTGACTAATCCTCAAACATTCACCAGTCTGCTGTTCT
>ERZ1026846.1565-NODE-1565-length-14212-cov-3.136328_pt1 | contig 14212 bp, 7 predicted proteins | sample MGYA00380153_ERZ1026846 | MGnify/ENA primary metagenome ERZ1026846 (study PRJEB33269, sample SAMEA4719789) | human gut metagenome | biome: human-associated habitat; feature: organic feature; material: feces | place: Cameroon | collected 2013-10 ... | reverse complement strand
CCTCCACGCTATCGCCGACGAGCCCAACCTCTGCCGCCACATCCACTTCCCGGCACAGAGCGGCAGCAACAAGGTGCTCCATTTGATGAACCGCAAATATACGCGCGAGCAATACCTGGAGCGCGTGGCTGCCATACGCCGCATCATCCCTGGTTGCGGACTGACGACCGACCTCTTTGTGGGCTACCACAACGAGGGCGAGGAGGAGTTTCAGGAGACGCTGTCGCTGGTGCGTGAGGTCGGTTTCGACTCTGCCTTCATGTTCAAGTATAGTGAGCGCCCAGGCACCTACGCTTCCAAGCATCTGCCCGACAACGTCTCGGAGGAGGAGAAGGTGCGCCGACTCAACGAACTGATCCGTCTGCAGACGGAGATGTCGGCTGAGCGCAACCGTATGGACGAAGGCAAGGAGTTTGACATCCTTCTGGAGCGCACAGCCAAGCGCAATCCCAATCAACTTATGGGACGCACGGAGCAAAACAAGGCTGTCGTCATTGACCGAGGTCAGCATCGCATCGGCGAGACCGTACGCGTGCGCATCACGGGTAGCACCTCCGCCACCCTCTTTGGTGAGGTGCTGGATGGGGATGCGAAACAAAAGGAATAGGCAATATCATAATAGCTGGCTGCGTTATTACAGGCAATAGCCAGAGGTATTGTAATGGACTATATCAAAAGGGGACGACAGATAGCTGTCGTCCCCTTTTGACATAATGCGCCTGGATAGGCTATGGTCCGTGGTACCTCAATACTTAAACGAACTGCCACCTAAGAACTCACGCAGCAGAGAGGTGGGAGGCAGGGCGCGGTTGGGAATCGGCTGGATATAGTCGAGGAATGTGCGCAGCCTGTATGCCTCGGCATATTCGGGGCAATTCTCTGGAACCAGGTCCAGGAGTGGCTCGGCCTGCTGCTTGATGACGGCCAGCTCGAAGAGCATGGCTGTATTGAACATCACGTCGGCATTCTCCTGATAGGGGAAAATCCATTTGTTCTCGCCCGCACGGACACTGGGCCAGCGATGGATCGTCTCCTGGGCATTCACCCCACGGTACTTGTAGTCGCGGATGATGCGGCGCAGAAGGCGGTTGTCCGTAGTGCGGATGTAGTTGTGGTCGTCGAGCAGGATGGTGGTCAGCGCAGAGATGTAGATGTGGAACTTCTGTTCCTGCGGAATCTGTGCCGTCAACTCTGGATTGAGGGCATGGATGCCTTCGAGCACCAGTACCTGATTGTCGCCCAACTGTAGTCTCTTGCCACTCTTCTCGCTCTTGCCCGTCTGGAAGTTGTACTTCGGCAGCTCGATGGTTTTCCCTTCGAAAAGCTGCTGTAGCTGCTCGTTCAGCAGGGGGATGTTGAGGGCATGGACGCTCTCGTAGTCATATTCTCCGTTCTCGTCCTTTGGGGTGAGATGGCGATCCACGAAGTAGTCGTCGAGTGAGATCTGTATGGGTTTGATGCCGCAGGTGACCAACTGGATGGACAACCGCTTGCAGAACGTGGTCTTACCCGATGAGGACGGACCTGCTATCAGTACTACGTGCGTGCCTTGGCGATGGGCTATCTGTTCGGCGATGGAGGCAATCTTCTTTTCCTGCAGGGCTTCGCTGACGTTGATGAGGCCTGTGGTTTGTCCTGATCGGACGGCTTCGTTGAAGTCGCCGACAGTACTCACGCTGAGGATGCGATTCCACCTGTGTTGCTCCTTGAAGATGTCGAACATTTTGTCCTGGCGTATCAGTGCCCCCAGTTCGGCTGGATTCTGGCGTGAGGGCAGGCGCAGCAACGCCCCGTCGAAGTATTTCTCCAGTCCGAAGAGGGTCAGCTGCGAGGTGTTGATGAGTAACGATCCATAGAAATTGTCCACATAGTCGTCTATCTCGTAGTAGGTCGTATAGAGTTTGCCCGTGCTGCGAAGCAGTTTTGCCTTGGCCTTGTCGCCACGCGAACTGAATATCCTGACGGCTTCTTCCGTTGGTACCTCGTAGCGACGGATGGGTAACTTTGCATCGATGAGTTGTCGCATTCGCTCGCGGATGCGTGTCACATCAGTCTCCGTCACGTCGTGGCCGAGCATCAGGTTGCAGTAGTAGCCGTTGCTCACGGGGATGTCTATCACTACCTTGCTATCTGGATAGAGGTCATGGACCGACTTGCAGAGCACGAAGAAGAGCGTGCGCATATAGCAACGCTCGCCTGTGGCAGAATGGAGGTCGAAATATTCCACGTCTTTGTTGTGATAAAGACGATAGTTGAGGCCCTCCGTGCGGTTGTTTACCGTGGCATTGATGGGGCCGAACTCCATACTCAGACCAAAAGCCTCGTAAGCCTCCTTGAGTGTGCTTCCGATGGCTATCTCTTTGGTCTCTCCGTTGTTCTTGCAGCGTATTTTTACCGTTTGTTTCATCATGTGCGTTCGTTTTTAGCTGTTTCAGATGTAGAGCAAAAGCGTGAGATGAGGTGGATGGATCTTCGTCTTCGGCATGTGCTCCCTGCCACAAAGTTACGCAATCCCTGTGAATCGGCCAAGGGAGCACAAGCGAAAACCAACTATTTTAACGGTTTTGTCATATTGTTCCGATGCTATGACCTCACGACGGGCTGGATGGAGAAGCCGAAGTGGTAGGCGCGGTCGGCCGGAAGCTGATGCTGTGGAGCCGGTCTTGACCCCCAACTGTCGTAGCCTCCCACGCCCTGCATGAACCCGTCGAGACACACCTCGACGAAGTGGCGCGGGTGTATCTCGTCAGCATGGTGGTTGGTGGCTTTTCCCTGGTCGAAGTCCTCGATGCTGTTGCGTAGTGCATTAAACTCCATCACGCTGTCAGCCTTGATGAGCAGACCGTTGCCGAGGTGGTCCTCCAGTCGGAGCCAGCGCACATCGGTGTGATGACCGTTCTCCTGGGGGCGGACGTAGGGATAGTAGAGATCGTTGGCCTTGGCGTGGTAGCGCCCGATGGGGGTGCCGTGGTTGCGGTCTATGTAGTTCTCCTCAGGGCCTCGACCGAAGTATGTCACGCCGTCCATGGCTGCAGGGAGGCGGAAGCGGAGTCCCACGCGCGGTAGCTCTGGGGTATCGGCCTTGCTGGCTGGGGCGTAGTCGGCCGCAACGTGCAGGCGTCCGTTGTCCGATAGCGTGTAGGTAAGCGTGTAGTGGTTGCCCGCAGGAAGTATGTAGTTGACGGCTACCACCGTTTGTGTGCCTTGCTGGCTTACGCGCACGGTGGGGTGAAACTCCTGGCTTGCTGTTTTCCATATCCGCAGTCGCTCTGCCGTGTTGTTACCATTGTCGTTGTCGGTCGGTGCACGCCAGAAGTTGGGTTGGAAACCAAAGCCCTCGTGGATGTACTCACGTCCATCCACGCGATAGGAGGTGACTACGCCTTTGGCATCCAGCGCAAAGTGAAGTCGCTGGCCCGTCACTACCGTACTGTCTTGGCTCGATCGCCAGGTCATCTTTCCTGTGGCCTCAGTCTCTGCTTTCAGTGTGTAGGGCTGGGGAATGCGGAATTGCTCCATGGCCATCTGCTCACCCTTGGCAACGGCGGGCCGCTGCTCGTCGGGTTTCCCGTAGAGGGCGATAGGTTCCCCTTCGCGGGTCGTGGCATAGAGGTTGATGAAATACTCCGTCTCGGGCCGTTGCTCCAACTGGGGGAGGGGCACCGCCACGTCGGCATATTCCTGTGGCGGCGTGTCGAGGTGCCATGTGCCCTCGGCTATCAACTCGCTATTGCGTCGCACCTCGTAGTGGAAGTCATAGGCATCGAGGCTGGTGAAGTAGTGGCGATTGAAGATCCGGAAGGTGCCTTTGCTGAGGTCCACTGGCAGGAACGCCACATTCTGGTACACATATTTCACCTCGGCCATGGCAGGGTGGGGTGTGCGGTCGGGGGCAATGATGCCATTGCAGCAGAAGTTGTGGTCTGAGGGCATGCCAACGCCGAAGTCGCCGCCATAGGCATAAAACTTCTCGCTATTCGGACGGGCTATTTGGCCTCGCTTTTGGTCCATCAGCGGGATGGCGTTGCCCCATCGTGTGCTATCTTTGGGGTGGAGGGCCAGGATTCCTTGGTCAACCCAGTCCCAGATGAATCCGCCCTGCAGGTGGTCGTATTCGTAGATAGGTTGCCATTGTCCCCACAGGTCTCCCGTGCTGTTGCCCATCGCATGGGCGTATTCAGAAGGGATGACGGGACGGTCCAGGCCACTTTTTCCCACTTTGGCGAACCATTCCGCCGACGGATATTGTGGGACAAACAGGTCCGTGTTCCATTCCAAAAGTGCACGCTCATAGCTGACGGGGCGTGACATCCAAGGGGCGTCGGCAGCTTTCAGCCATTGGTAGGTCTCGTAGAAGTTGACTCCGTTGCCCGCCTCGTTGCCCAGCGACCAGAAGCAGACGCAGGGGTAGTTTTTGTCGTGTTCATACAGGTTGCGGGTGCGGTACAGATGAGCGTCGAGCCAGTCAGGGTTGTTGCCCAGCGTGCCACCCTTGCGCAGGTCGTAGCCCATACCGTGGCTCTCGATGTTGGCCTCGTCATAGACATAGAGACCGTATTCAGAGGCCAGCTCATAGAAGCGGTGGCCCTGTGGGTAGTGGCTGAGGCGCACGGCGTTGATGTTGTTGCGCCGCATCAGTTCGAAGTCGCGTCGCATCACCTCCTCCGTCACATAGTGGCCTGTATAGGGGTTGTGCTCATGGATGTTGACACCCTTGAGTTTGATGGGTTGCCCATTGACCAGCAGACAGGGGAGTGTACGGCCGTCGTTGCATAAACGTTCCTTGATCTCGATACGCCGGAATCCCACGCGGTAGGGAATTACCTCTTGCTCCTTCCCGTTTTGCACCTTTACATATAGGGTGTAGAGCTGGGGCTGTTCCGAACTCCATGGCCGGACGTTTGGTATCGTGGCCGAGAAGTCGGCGAAGGCTGCTGTGTCCTTGATGTCGATAGACTGTGAGGCCGAGGCGACAAGCGTGCTCCCCTCGTCGCTCCGCAGTTCGTAGGAGACCGTTGCCCGCTGTCGTTTGCCCGTGGTATTGCGCAGTTCGGTCTGCAAGTGGAAGATGCCGTCGTGGTAGCTGTCGTCGAGGGTGGAGGTGATATGGAAGTCGCGTACAGAGACCTGTGGTTCTGCCGATAGCCATACGTCGCGCTCGATGCCGCTGATGCGCCAGAAGTCTTGACATTCGAGATACGATCCGGTACTCCAACGATAGATCTTGAGTGTCAGGTGGTTCTCTCCCTTGCGCAGATGCGGATTCAGAAGATATTCCACCGTCGATTTGGAGTCCTCGCTATATCCGATGTGTTGTCCGTTGAGATAGACATAGACTCCCGACTTGGCTCCGTCGATGTGCAGAAACACATTCTTTCCTTCCCATGCATCGGGCACGGTGAAGGATCGCTGATAGATGCCCACGGGAATCTCGTCGGGGAGGACAGGCGGTTGGGGACGTCCTTGGACAAACTCGTATGGTTGGTTGACGTAGATCGCCGTGCCGAAACCTTGCATCTCCCAGTTGCCAGGCACGCTGATCGTGCTCCACCCCTGTGTGTCGGGCTGGTCGGCTGTGGCATCATGGGGTAGCAGGTGGTCGTCGTCGGCATAGAAAAAATGCCATTTCCCATTGAGCGACTGGTGCCACGGACTGTCCTCGTACCGCAGCGATTGTCCCGCAGAGCAGTCAGGCCATGCCATGAACATCGTCCTTGGCCGTTCTGTGCCGATGGAAAGCGTGCGTAGGTCGCGATGGTGTGGGAGAGGGAGAAGCGTGGCGGTAGCCAGCAGGGAGGTGAAAAGCGTATTCATTATATATATAAGGTATAGGAGTAGGTGCAAATGGATTATTGAACGGCTATTTTCTCATACTTCAACGCCTCGCCTGGACGCACCATGCGGGTGGCGCGCAACTGGATGTAGCGAGCTGATACAGGCGTGAAATAGACCTCTTGCAGGACAGGGTGGTTGCGGATGTTGGAAAATTCTCCCTCCGCTACCTTCTGCATAGCCTCCGGTGTCTCGCCAGCCCACAACTCATAGTTGGCCGCCGTCCCCTCGTTCCCCACCGATTGTGTGGGAAGGTAGAAGAAGGCACGGATCGTCTTCGACTCACCGAGGTCGAAGGTGATGGCCTTCGGTGTGGTGTCGGCCACTGAGAAAGGCAGCGTTGCCACCTCTTCCACCCGTTCGGTATAGCGTTCTTTGGCGTTGGGCGCGTAGTAGGCTCCCATCTCATTGATGCAGAGCGGTCCGCGTGACTGGAGGAAGCGTATGCGAAGTTGGCGGGTGGTGATGGTCTTGAAGCGCAGCAGTCGCTGGTAGCCGATGGTGGTAGTCTCCTCGCCCGCGTTGATGGGTGTCCAAACACCATGGTCGAGATATTCCACAACGAAACGTTCGACTCGCTGTCCAAGCGGAATATACTCCTGCAGTTTGAGGCGGTTCACCTGCGTCGGTTTGCGGAATGTGAAGGAGAGCGTGGCCGTCGTCACGCCATCGGGCGTAGCCCAATAAGTGTGGAAGTCGCCATCTGTCAGCGTCCGTGTAGAGAAAGCGTCTCCTCGTGTGGCCGTCGCCTTCACCTTCGCCCCCTTGAGGAGGTTGGTGGCCAGTTCCTTGCTAATCACCTGGTATGCCTCCACGGCCCTTGCGGAGTCTGTGGGGTGTATCAGTCCCTCCGGGGTGACGGGGAAGTTGATGAGCTGGGATCCGTTATGGCCCACGCTGCGGTAGTAGAGATCGACCAGTTGGTCCACCGTCTTCACCTTTCCGTCCTCCTTTTCGTGGTAGAACCATCCTGGACGGATACTGACGTCGCATTCCGCAGGCACCCAGGCGTCGCCGTCGGCATGGCCTTGCTGCAGTTCCCAGTAGCGCTCGTAGCCAGGATGTACATCCTTACTGCGCAGGAAAGCCCAGTTGGTGGCAAACGCAAATCCCTTCTCGTTGCCGACCCATCGGCATCCCGGTCCCTCGTCGGAGAAGATGACTGCCTTCGGTTGGAGTTCGGCCACCATCTTCCATGCCCTTGGAAAATTGTAGTAGGTCTTGCGGTCGATAGTGCGCTCCTCTTTCGTGCCACCATACCAGCCGTCGCCGCCATTGGCGCCGTCGAACCACACTTCGAACAGTTCGCCATATTGCGTCAGCAGTTCCTGGAGTTGCGTATAGAAGTATTCCACGTAGAGGGGAGTGCCGTAGAAAGCCTGGTGGCGATCCCACGGCGAAAGGTATAGTCCCAGGTGGAGTCCGTACTTTCGGCATGCGGCAGCCAACTCCCCAACAACATCGCCCTTCCCGCCCTTGTAGGGCGTGTTGCGGACGCAGTAGTCGGTTTGCTTCGTCGGCCATAGACAAAAACCGTCATGATGCTTGGCCGTAAGGATGATACCCTTCATTCCCGCCGCCTTTACCGTCCGTGCCCATTGCTCACAGTCAAGGCGAGTGGGGTTGAAACTCTCCAATGGAGCGTCGCCATAGCCCCATTCGCGGTCTCCGAAGGTGTTCGGACCGAAGTGGATGAAGGCGTAGGTCTCCAATTGGTGCCATGCAACCTGTGCCTCTGAGGGCAGCGGTGGGATGGGTGCAGGGGCGTCGGTCTGTGCCTGAAGAGGTTGAAGACCGCAGAGGGCGGTCGTTAGTGCAAGGATAAGGTGCTTCATTTTTGTTTGTTGTTGATGGGTGAGAGTGAATGGCGAATGCCTTTGGAATGTTTCGGGATGCCTTCGGGACGCGTTCGGGATGTGGTCAGCGTCGCTCCTTCAGTTCGTCGCTAAAGGAATAGGGTGCATCCTCAGGCCTCGTGCCACGTGAGAGGTTGGGTTGTCCCGACATCTTGAAGTCGAGACTCAGTCCTTGGAGGAGATCCTCGTGGTCGAGGTAGTTGCGGTCGTAGGCCACTCCGTCGCGCAGTAGCTGGTCCACATAGGGACCGCTGTTGTTGTCTCGACGGATCAGGAGACTATTGCCATTTTCCAGGTGCACCTTGACTTGGTCGAAATAGGGTGCGCCCAGGACATACTGGTTGCTTCCTGGACAGACGGGGTAGAAGCCGAGGGCGGAGAAGACGTACCAGGCCGAGGTCTGTCCGTTGTCCTCGTCTCCGCAATAGCCGTCGGGGAGGGCAGAATAGAGGCGGTCCATCACCTGTCGGACCCGATACTGCGTCTTCCAGGGCTGACCGCTATAGGCGTAGAGATAGACCATGTGCTGGATCGGTTGGTTGCCATGGGCGTAGTTGCCCATGTCCATCACCTGCATCTCGCGAATCTCGTGGATCACCTGTCCGTAGTAACTGTCGTCGAAGATGGGCGGCACGACGAAGACGCTGTCCATCATCTGGTTGAAGCCGTCGCGGCCTCCCATGAGTTGTATCAGTCCCTCGGGGTCGTGGAATACGCACCACGTCCAGTGCCAGCTATTGCCTTCGGTGAAGGCGTCCCCCCACTTGAAGGGGTTGAAGGGCGACTGAAACTTCCCGTCCTTCAGTCGTCCACGCATCAGGCGGGTCTCTGGGTCGAAGACGTTGCGGTAGTTCATCGCCCGTTCCCGGTAGGGACGCAGCTCGCGGAGACTTTTGCCCAGCGCTTTGCCAAACTGATAGATGCACCAGTCGTTGTAGGCATACTCCAGGGTGCGTGCCACGCTCTCGTTGATCTTCACGTCGTAGGGCACATAGCCGAGACGGTTGTAGTATTCGAAACCCATTCGTCCCGTGCTGCCGATAGAGGGATGGTGGGCGTTGGCGCCATGGACGACAGCCTGCCAGAGCGTCTCCGCATCGTAGCCCCGTAGTCCTTTGAGGTAGGCGTCGGCCACAACAGAAGCAGAGTTGTTGCCGACCATACAGTCGCGGTGGCCCGGACTGGCCCATTCGGGCAGGAATCCACTTTCCTTATAAGCGTTGACAAGTCCCTCTTGCATCAGTCTGCCCATCGTGGGATAGACCAAATCGACAAGCGGCATCAGCGCGCGGAACGTGTCCCAGAAGCCCGTATCCGTGAACATGGCCCCGGGGAGCACCTTGCCATTGTATGGACTATAGTGGATGGTGTCGCCTTGGTCGTTGACTTCGAAGAACATACGGGGGAAGAGCACGCATCTGTAGAGGTTGCTATACAGGGTTCGCAGGTGGTCGGTATTGGCATCGCTGACCTCAATACGGCCAAGCACGTTGTTCCAGCGATCTCGTCCCTGCTGGCGGAGTCGGTCGAAGTCGGCGTCGCCCAGTTCCTTGAGGTTCTCCAAGGCTTGGTCTGCCGAGACAAACGACGAGGCGACGCGCACGCCCACTTGCTCGCCCCGCTTTGTGGCGAAACTGACGGCTGCCACGGCATGGTCGGCAGTGGCACAGTCATCGTCCGAGGCCACGAAATGGTAGTCGGCATCAACGCTTCCTACGTGGGAGACGGTGAAAGGACGGTCAAACTCCAGGACGAAGTAGTTTTTGAAATGGTCGGGTACACCGCCGCTATTGCGTGTCGTGTAGCCCACGATCCTGCGCTTCTCGGGCTGGATGGTGATGGAGGATCCGTGGTCGAAGGCGTCAATCAGAATGTTGGCGGAGTCTGTCGCGGGGAAGGTGAGGCGGAAAAGGGCCGCCCGCTCCGTCGGCGTTATCTCTGTCGTCACGTCGTAGTCGGCCAGATATACCTTATAATAATAGGGCGAGGCCGTTTCTGCCTTGTGGGAGAACCAGCTGGCACGGCGGTTTTCGTCGAAATCCACCTTGCCAACAGTCGGCATGATGGCAAACTGGCCGTAGTCGTTGATCCACGGACTGGGCTGGTGGGTCTGTTTGAAACCCCTGATTTGGTTGGCATCGTAGGTGTATTGCCAGCCATCGCCCATCTTGCCCGTCTGCGGCACCCAGAAGTTCATGCCCCAGGGCAGGGCGATGGCGGGATAGGTGTTGCCTGTGGAAAGGCTAAATTTCGAAGCGCTTCCCACTAATGTCGATACATGATCGACAGGCGTGACGGACTGCTGGGCCGATAGGCTCGCACTTCCCGCCAGCAAAAGAAGGGCAAGTGCGGATAATTGATGAAACCGTTTCATTTCTTCGAGCGTTATAAGGTTATGTGGCAACTATGCTGCAAAAGTACGAAAAAAAACTGGTTCGTCCGAATGTTTGACACGATAAGGTTGTCGCCATTGCCAAAACTTGCTGCTGGATCGCAGGAATGGTCTGCCTAATAGCGAGTGGTCTGCCTGCCGAACAGTTTCCCTGGGTGACTTGGCTGCGAAGGTCCCGTTTCTGGAGACCATCCTCCGACCTCGTTGTCATCCTCCTGCAAACAGTTCGCGGAGCACGGGAAGGGAACGGAGGTCGGGCATGTTGGGTACGTGGAGGCGGTAGTAGGCCAGCATGATCCCTGCGATGCGGTTGCGCTCCTCGCGTGTCGGAAGAAAGACGTGCATAGTGGGATAGCTGATGCGCATCAACAACCCGACATGGGCAGCGTCTTCTGGTGGCAGAAAGTCGGGATGGAGCGGACGCAGCGGCGTGAACGTTGCACCACGGAGGTCGAAGTAACATCCCTCGTGGTAGTCTTCGAGGTTGGGCCAGAATCCTAAGAAGCGGCTCATGCGCGCCATGAAGACAAGGTGGAAATTGGCAAAACGCGCTTCGGTCTCATCGAGCCATAGCAGGCTGGAACGGATGAAGAGAAAAAGGGGGACGTTCTGCTGTTCGTCGCGTGTGGCGTAGGTGAGAAACTCTGCGAGAAAGAGCAGGATGGCCTGTTTCGACGGATTGATCGGGATGTGAAGGTAGGGCTGGTCTATGCGCACCTCGCGCAAGCGCTGCAAAGAGCTGCGCAGGCGAAAGTCGTAGTCGATGCTCAAAAGAGTCAGGGGCAGGAAGTGCTGGCGTCGTACTCGCCCCCTTGCCGTCTTGGGAATGCGTACGAGAAACGACACGCGTCCTTGTGCCTCGGTGAGTAAGTCGGCGATGATGGCGTTGTCGCCATACTTCACGGTACGGAGCACAATGGCCCGCGTCTTCACTTCTTCCATGTGTGCAAAGGTATGAAAAAAGGCAGATAAACCACCAAGTATTGCAGCTAAGGCACAAAAATATAGCCATTTAGATAATTTTTACTTGGCAATATTTGGCTGAAATGAAAAAAAGCAGTAACTTTGCACCCGCAAAAATTTAGCAGGGGTCCCTTCGTCTATCGGTTAGGACGAGAGATTTTCATTCTCTAAAGAGCAGTTCGACTCTGCTAGGGACTGCAAGAAAATAAAAAAAAGAAGAAAACAAGTAAAGATGGCAAATCACAAATCATCGTTGAAGAGAATCCGTCAGGAGAAGGTTCGCACGCTTCATAATAAGTATTATGCTAAGACGATGCGCAATGCCGTTCGCAAACTGCGTGCCACGACGGACAAGGAGGCGGCTCTGAAGCTGTATCCGACTGTGCAGAAGATGCTGGACAAGCTGGCTAAGACCAACATTATTCACAAGAATAAGGCGGCCAACCTCAAGTCAAGCCTCACGAAGCACATCGTTGCTCTCGGATAAATAAGAACTTTTCAAAGGGTTCTATAAGTCTATAGCACCAACGAAGGCATCCATTGCATATCTATATGATGTGCGATGGATGCCCTTTTGCGTTTCAATGGTTCGTGTCTTGGTGTGTGTGAAAAGCGCCAAAGTCGGAAAAAGCTTGGTTCCTAACTGCCTGGGTGGGCGAAAGCGTGGGATTTGACGATTAAAAATTTCCGTATTCGCATGTTTTTTCGTACCTTTGCGGTCTATAAAAGAAAATGAAGCAACATGGAAGATATTCAGGCTGCCGAACAAAATTATTCGGCCAGTAACATACAAGTCCTTGAAGGTTTGGAAGCTGTGCGCAAGCGTCCAGCCATGTATATCGGCGACATCAGCGAGAAGGGTCTCCATCATCTCATCAACGAGACGGTGGACAACTCCATCGACGAGGCCATGGCGGGCTATTGCAGCCACATCGAGGTGACGATCTGTGCGGATGGATCGATTGTCGTGGAGGATGACGGTCGTGGAATCCCTGTCGATGAACACAAGAAGCTCCACAAAAGCGCGCTGGAGGTGGTTATGACTGTCCTCCATGCGGGCGGTAAGTTCGACAAGGGCTCGTACAAGGTGTCTGGCGGTCTGCATGGTGTGGGTGTGAGTTGTGTGAATGCCCTCTCCACGCACATGATGTCGCAGGTCTTTCGCGACGGCAATATCTACCAGCAGGAATATGAGCAGGGCAAGCCTTTGTATCCCGTGAAGATCGTTGGAAAGACGGACAAGCACGGTACGAGACAGCAGTTCTGGCCCGACGGCACTATCTTCACCACAACGACCTTCAAGTGGGAAATCATCGCACGTCGTATGCGGGAGCTGGCCTACCTCAACGCCGGCGTGAAGATTACCCTGACGGATGAACATCCTGATCCCGAGACGGGCAAGACACGCCAGGAGGTGTTCCATGCCAAGGAGGGCCTCAAGGAGTTTGTCCGCTACATCGACCGCCATCGCACCCACCTCTTCGATGATGTCATCTACCTGAAGACCGAGAAGCAGGGCGTGCCCATTGAGGTGGCTATCATGTACAACACGGACTACAATGAGAATCTTCATTCATACGTCAACAATATCAACACCATCGAGGGTGGTACCCACGTCACGGGATTCCGTACCGCGCTGACCAGGACGCTGAAGGCTTATGCCGACAACGACACCCAGATCTCAAAGCAGATTGAGAAGGCGAAGATCGACATTGTGGGCGACGACTTCCGTGAGGGCTTGACGGCTGTCATCTCCATCAAGGTGGCTGAGCCCCAGTTTGAGGGTCAGACCAAGACGAAGCTCGGCAATAGCGAGGTCTCGGGTGCGGTGCAGCAGGCTGTCGGCGAAGCTTTGGCCGACTATCTGGAGGAGCATCCCGACGAGGCGAAGCTTATTTGCAACAAGGTGGTGCTGGCAGCCACGGCACGTATTGCCGCACGCAAGGCTCGCGAGAGTGTGCAGCGCAAGAACGTGATGAGTGGCGGTGGTCTTCCTGGCAAACTTGCCGACTGCTCCATACGTGATCCGAAGCGCGCTGAGATATTCCTGGTCGAGGGCGACTCGGCAGGAGGATCAGCCAAGCAGGGCCGCGACCGATACACCCAGGCTATTTTGCCGCTTCGTGGTAAGATCCTGAATGTGGAGAAGGTGCAGCGCCATCGTGTGTTCGAGGCAGAGTCGGTGATGAATATCATCCAGTCCATCGGTGTCCGCTTTGGCGTGGATGACGGCCAGGATGACTTTGAGGCCAATACCGACAAGCTCCGCTACGACAAGATAATCATCATGACCGATGCCGATGTCGATGGCTCGCACATCGACACGCTCATCATGACGCTTTTCTATCGCTACATGCCGCGCGTCATCGAGGAGGGACACCTCTATATCGCTACGCCGCCGCTCTATAAGTGTACTTACAAGAAGATTTCGGAGTATTGCTACACCGAGCAGCAGCGACAGATCTTTCTCGACAAATACGCCAATGGCGTGGAGGACGGCAAGGGTGTCCATACACAGCGCTACAAAGGTTTGGGAGAGATGAATCCCGAGCAGCTGTGGGAGACGACCATGGATCCGAAGACGCGTCTGCTCAAGCAGGTGACGATTGAGAATGCTGCTGAGGCCGACGAGATCTTCTCGATGCTCATGGGCGACGACGTGGAGCCGCGTCGCGAGTTTATAGAGGCCAATGCCACCTACGCCAACATCGACGCATAAGCGACTTGTGGATGGGTAGCCCGTGTGTGACGAGATCACGATGAGGCTGCGCAGGGTGGTCGGAGTATGACTTAAATAGAATAAAACCGAATCCCCCACCTCCTCCTTTGGGAGAGGTGGGGAGTGTATATAATGGACGAGAGCAGTTTTATAGAGGTAAGTGTCGCTCAGGCGAGAGATTTCTATCCTAAGGGACATTTCATAGGCGAGGATTTTCTTGTCTATGAGCATTTTAGTGAGGTACCTCTGCCGTGGAAGTCGTGCCGGATGCAATGTCTTTTCTTTGCTCTCTGCACCCAGGGAGAGGCCAGCTATACGGTCGATGCCAAGGCGTCACGTATCAAGCAGGGCGATGTCATCATCGTCGGGGAAGGCCAGCTGATAGAGAACTTCCTTGCCTCGGATGATTGTGACGGCATAGCGATTATGATCTCGTATGCCGTCTTCTGC
>ERZ1026846.1563-NODE-1563-length-14230-cov-6.306173_pt1 | contig 14230 bp, 9 predicted proteins | sample MGYA00380153_ERZ1026846 | MGnify/ENA primary metagenome ERZ1026846 (study PRJEB33269, sample SAMEA4719789) | human gut metagenome | biome: human-associated habitat; feature: organic feature; material: feces | place: Cameroon | collected 2013-10 ... | reverse complement strand
GTCAGATGTGTATAGGAGACAGTAACTATATTCCTCCTTAATATAACCATATTTCTTTTTAATATAACCATCGTTACCGCGGACTGGTAACGATATGAGAGAAAACCGCCGACTGAACATCAGCGCGCTATCGGCTGAAGAAGAAGTTCTACGTAACGGCATTGGGCGAATACGGCAAGCAGTCGCACAAGATCTCACGCATACTAAGCGGCGACAACATGTGGGGATGCGCCCTGCGCGCCTCGTTCGACTTCGTCTTCGGACCGATAAGCCTACAGACCAACTACTCCAACCTGAGCAAGAACGTAGGAGTGTACCTCAACGCAGGCTTCCTGTTTTAGGAGAAGCAGACTTCTTTTAGGAGAGAACACAAAAAAGCCCACCAACCGATTCAGTGGAAACAACATTCAAGGTTGGTGGGAACACTATCAAGTGTAAAAAAAAAACAGGTAGAAATTATTAAAAATATCTCTCTTGATACAGCGTCACGGCCTCTATCATTCCGTTCTCGCCGTGCAACGACACTTTATCTTCGCGCTCAAGCCATCCGAGCGACAGCAAAGCCTGATAGTCGTTAAGTCCGGTGGCTTTCAGCAATTCTTCGAAAGTCATCTTTCCGTTTCTTGCCGCTATTGTCTGCCAGATAATACCGGCATTTGTTCCAATTTCATGTTTCATAATTGTGTGTTTTTAAGTTGTTTTTTCTTGATAGATTCTCATACGTGCTTCAGCCGACGAGAGTCGTTTCACGATTGCTTTCAGGCGCAGACCATACATTACGCAAGCCAGCGTTGCATATACCGCCACCTGACACCACAACCCGATATATTCGTGCCGAACATCGGCAATGGAAGCGCCGTTGCCCATGATGCGCAAGTAGCCGTTCATGCCGAATGTGGAAGGGAACAGCCACGACACCCACTTCCAGAACGCCGGTATCTCCGACCCTGGCCAAGAGATGCCCGACATGAACAGCAGCGGCACAGAGAGGAACACGAACAGCATGATGCAGTCTTCTCTTCTGTAAACCAGCACCGACAGCACCATCGCCATGAAGATGCACGCCAGGATGTATGGTATGATGAAGCGCAGGAACACCCAATAATCGCCAAGATTAGGCAGCCCGAACCACTTCGTGACAGCCGTGTACATGTATATAGCCATGAGCAGATAGAGCACGAAATAGAAGATAGCCTTGCCCGTCACTATGTCGAACGGACGCCTGTACCATTTGCGTTTGGGCAGCATGTGCGCCAGACACTTTTCGCGCTGGTTACCCATCGACATGCCTATGCCGAGAAAGAGCGTCTGCTGGATGATAAGCATCAGCACGGGCGGTATGAGGAAAGCTGCGAAACCGCTTTGCGGATTGTACAGACTGATGTAGTCGTACTCCACCGGCATACGCGAAATCTCCTCGTCTTCGCGTGTAGAAGGATGCAGATACTTCTCCACCTTGATGTCGCGGTTCATGTCGAGCGAGACGTTGTTGGCGGCAAGCAGCAACGCCTTGTAATATAGCAAGGAACTCATGTTGCAGTACAGTCCTACAGTGGTCTGCTCGCCACGCCATATATCCTGGTTGAATGTCTTTGGTATGCGCAGCACGCCGTATATCTTGCTTTCCTTCAGCAGTTGCTGTGCCTCAGCCACATCATTGCATCGTGCCACAAAACGAGCGTCGGGCGTGGCATCCATCTTGCGAACGAACTCGCGGCTCGTCGTGCTGTTGCAGTCGTCGATCACCGCAAACGGAACGTCGCGCACCACCTCATTGGTATAAACATACGAATAGAGCAACGGATAGCACAGAGGTACGAATATGATGAAGATAAGTATGCCCTTGTCGCGCATTATCTCCGTCATCTCCGTCATCCATATTTGAATTATGTTAATGAGCGTTCTTTTCATTATGGTACATATTTATGGTTCAGGAACAGACTGTGATAATGGCGCAGCGTGAGCAGCAGCAACAATGCGAATATCGTCATTGCGAGCAAGCTGTGCCAAGCGTACACGATGCTGTATCCGTTTAGAGCCTGATTGACATATAGCAGATAGTAGTGGCGCAGCGGGAACAATACCGACAGCTTCTGCAGTATGCCGTCCATCGCTGTCACGGGGAACGTGAAGCCGGCGAGCGAGAACGACAATATGCCCCAAAGCGAGCAGAGACACATCGACAGACGCATCTGTCCGCATACGCCGAATAAGAAGGCGGCAAGTCCTTGTGCGCCCAACACCGTAAGCATACCGATGAGTATCATCGGCAGCAACCCACTGTTGCAGGGAAACTGCAGGAAGCGGTAGAAGTAGACGGCGTAGAGTATGGCTATAAGCCAGAACACAAGCGTCTGCGGCAGCAGCTTGCCGACAATGGCTGTGAGCGGCGACTTGCCCGACATGCGATAGAGCACAAGCTGTGTGTTGCGCTTCCACTCAATGCCGATGGTATATGCCGCCGACAACATCACCAGCAGTATGAAGATGCCCGGAATGAGCATGTTGTTGAGATACACCGAATAGTCGAGATACGGATTGTTGAGTGGATGCGTCTCCACTTTTATTGGCTGTATTACACCCATTGCCTGGCGTTCTGTGAGGCCGTGCGCATAGAGTTTCTCGCGTGTAAGCGCCAGTCCGGTCAGCTCGGAAGCATAGCGCATGTCGCGCATCAGCAGATTGCCCGGCACGTAGTAGCATTCGTTGGTGTAGAACGATATGCGTGGCTGGCGGCTTGCCAGAGCCTTTTCAGTAGTTTTCTTCGGCAAATAGAAGAAACCGTATATTTCGCCGCGCTGCATAGCCTTTCTTGCCTCGCCGAAAGTGGAATAGTGGCGTACAAGCTTCACCTCCTCCATCGACCCGAGTATACGTGTGATGGTATGCGTGATGTGCGTGTTGTCCTCGTCGACCATTGCCGCCGGCAACTTGGTTGGCAAGCCTTCGCTCATCAGCGATGTAAGGTAGATAAGGCAGAACAGCGGCGCAATGATCATGCAGAAGAGGAAGAGCGGACGATGCGAGTACATCTTCAGTTCTCTTCCGCCTATCATGGCGAGTCTTCTGATTGTCTTGCTTTTGATGTTCATGATGCTGTTGGTTTTATTTGCTGATGTTCTTGTTGGCTGTGTCTGCCGATGCCGGCTTCTTCAGCACAGCCGACATTCCCGACAACACGCCGTCGACTGGCTGCAGCGGATGCGCCTGCACCTCGAAAGTCTTAAGGTCGAGGTCGTCGAGAGCCTTCGTAGCTTTCCACACGGCAAACGATCCTACATCCTTCATCAGCGTGATGCGCACGGGTATGGTCTTGTCTACGGCTGGCACATACACCTCTGCCTGCGTTCCGATTGAATAGCCCTTCAGCTTGTCTTCGCGAATGTTAAATGTGAACCATACATCGCTCACAACAGATACGTTCATGATAGGAGCTCCGGTGCCTACAAGCTCGCCCACCTCGGGGAATATCTCCGTTATCTGTCCGTCGGCAGTAGCAGTAAGTACGGTCTCCTTTATGTACGAGTTCACTTCGGCGATGGCTCCCTTGGCACGTTCTGCCTGCGCCTGCGCCATGCTCTTGTCCTCTTTTCGTGCTCCGTTCACAGCCATATCGTATTTTGCCTTGGCAGCTTTTTCGGTAGCAACGGCAGCATCGTACTGCGCCTTAGCCTCATCGCGCTTCTGCTCTGCCATCACTCCGCTTTCGAAGAGTCGCTGCACACGGTTGTAGGTCTTTTCTGTGACGTCAACGGCTGCCTTCGACTTCTGCCACATCTCGTAAGCAGCCTGGATGTCTTCCTGGCGTGCGCCGTTATGAGCTTTCTCCTCCATAGCCTTGGCAGCATCGTACGCAGCGTTTGCCTGCGAGAGTTTGGCTTCCACATCCGGAGCCTCAAGCACAACGAGCGTGTCGCCTTTACGTACGAAGTCGCCCTCCTTCACTCTTATCTCCAGCACACGCGCCGGCACTTTCGACGAGAGACGATAGTCGGTTGTCTCCGCCTGTCCTTCGAGCGTTTCCTCCTTGCCGGTGCGGAACAGTCCTACAGTGATGACTACTACAATCACGGCAATGAGAACCAAAGCCATTGCCAGTATGCTGGTGAATATTCTATTCTTTTTCATTTCTACGTTTTTACTGATTAAACATTTCTTGTAAGCGTATATTGTAAGCTATATATACATTCTCAGGTTGTATTGTATCTTATAAGTGTGTATCGATTGCGCCGATGGCTTTTCTCAGATACAAGTTGGCAAGGCGCACGTCTACCTGAGCGTTCACCCATTCCGACTTTGCCTTCAGCCATGCAGTCTGCGCCTCCATCACATTGCTGAGCGTTACAACGCCCTCCTTCATGCCGTGATTGGCGTAGCGCAGGTTTTCTTCAGCCTCGTCTACGCTGCGCACGGTGGTCTGGTATCGTTCCAGACTCTCCTGCAGCTTCTGCCGGCATTGATTCACCTGCAGTTCTATCTTCTCCCTCACCTCTTCGGTCTCGTATCTATGCATACAGGCTTCAGCCTTGGCAGCCTTCACCTTATATGAGCGGTCGCCCCAAGTAAGTATAGGCACATTCAGCGTTACGCCTACGTTCCACATGCCCTTGAAGCGGTGTTCAAAACTGTTGAACACCGAAGGGTTGCTTGCCATATAGCCTCCCATCAGTGCCAACTTCGGCAGATATTCAGCACGCGCCAATTTAATTTTCTCATCATATATCTTGTTTTTAAGATAAAGTGCTTGCAGTTCCTTACGGTTGCTTTCGGCTTGCTGCATAAGGTTGTCGGCTGCCTGGTTGACGAGTTCGCCATTTCCGATGGCTTCAGCCGTCTGCGCTTTGTTGTCGATATTGTCTTCCACCTCAATAGGCTCGTCCATATCAAGTCCGCATATCCTGCAGAGGTTCATACGCGAGAGTTCGATGCCGTTGTTCACCTGTATGAGTGCCACGCCAGCCTCATTCACTTTCACCTTCACGCTAAGCAGGTCTGCCTTTGTTGCCATGCCTTCCTTCACGAGTTGTTCCACATCGCTCTCCAGTTTGTCGACCAACGTCTTGTACCCTTCGGCAAGTTTTTTCTTGCTGTGCAGTGCCACTAAGTTCCAGTAGGCATCGTCTACCTCAACGATTATGTCCTGCAAGGTTTTGTCGTACATAGTGCCCGAAGCCTGCTCGGCATATTCGGTTATCTTGTTGTACGCACGTATCTTGCCACCCATGTATAGGGGTTGTGTGAGTGTTACAGCCACAACACCAGCGTTGCGTGTGTCGGTGTGCAATGCATCTACAAGTCCCTGTCCTGCCGAGTTAAGATGCGCACTCATTGGAGCAAGGTCGGGCACCAAAGCCGAAAGTCCTGTTCCTATGTTCGACAGTTTGTGCTTCTGGTCGTCGCTCAGCAGCGACAGCTCGCGGCTTGTGTACATATACGCACCCGTGGCAGACACCTTTGGCAGAAAGTTTGTCTTGGCAGACTTGTGGACATAATGTGCTGCCACTTTGTTCTGCTCTTCCATAAGTAGCGACTTGTTGTTGCTCACAGCCCGTGCTCTCAGCGAGTCGAGCGGCCAATAGTTGCCAACAGCATGAACGTCGGCAAAGACAAGCGACATTAGTCCAAGTATCAATACTTTTTTCTTCATCTTGTGTTTTATTACTTTCTTTTTGTTTGTCGGCAAAATTACTACCATTGCGACACTTTTGCGTATCCAAATGTGTATGTTTAATGTTCTAATGTGGAACTCATTCCACATCAGAACATCTTTTTTACCCATTATGCTACTAAATACGATTGTTTATTGCTATATTTGCCAGTAATAAAACCTTTCACATATGGCAAAATCAGACAGAATAAACACAACCGACATCAAACAAATGGCAAATAGTGAATTTGTAGACTATGCTGACAATGATGTAGTTATAATTGACGACTTACGCAACTTTGAGAAGTTGCAGACTATAAAGCTCGACTTTCTGCTTATCATTGTGGTTAAGTCGGGACGTGTGGAAATAAAGGCGAACAATGTAGATTCTACAGCTTCGGCTAACGACATCTTCATCTGCCAACCGAACACGATACTGAACGAGTGTCTGTTCAGCATCGACTTTACAGCAAAAGCTGTGTGCCTATCATCAAAGATTGCACGCAAGATGCTGCACATTAGTGATGTGCTTGACCTTTCTTTCTACTTGAAGAGCAAGCCCATTATTCATATCGACGAGCAGAACATGAACACATTCGAGAAATATCATGCCTTGTTGTCCGAGCAGTTGCTGAAGGAGAACACCAACTATAAAAAACAGACTATCGGATACCTCGTCAGTTCATTCCTTTTCTGCCTGCTTAGCATCATTGAGCAGTCGAGTCCGCAAAGAACCACTTTACACATGTCAAGGAGCAGTGTGATATTCAAGCAATTCGTAGAGCTACTGACTTCATTGGAGGTAAAACCAAGAAATCGGGATTATTACAGTAACAAGTTATGTATAAGTAGTAGGTATCTATCGAATATATGTAAGGAGAACAGCGGAAAGACCGCTTACGAATGGATTATAGAATATGCTACGGAGGACATCAAACGGCTTCTATCGCATTCGGACATGAGCATAAAGGAGATTTCCAACTACCTCGAATTTCCAAATCTCTCGTTCTTTGGGAAATACGTGAAGGCACATCTTGGCTGTTCGCCAACCGAGTTCAGGAGGATAAAAGGCAGGCAAGGAGATGCTTCAGCGGACACTGACAACAAGAAATAGAGCGTTTGAAAACTTTAAATAGTAATAAACCATTACAATGCAATCTTTATTGTCACACGCACTTGTTTATATGTCAATTAATTAGTAACTTTGCGTTGTAATACATCAATAACAGAATATATTCAAGCGGAACAAAACAAATTCAAGCAAAACGAATAAACAACTAATTATAAACAACTAAAAAACCAAGCATTATGATTAAACATCTACGCTTTTTCATGCTAAACCTGCTCGTGCTCGTTAGCGCAGCGGTTATGGCGCAGAACGAGGCAGTGTGGAAGTCGCTGACTTTCCCTGACGAGAACAAAAACAACAACAAATGTCAGGGCTACACAAAAACATGGACAGCCAAGATTGGCGACGCCACATGGAGCGTGAGCAACTTCAACAACAACAATTGGGGTTGGACTCACATCAGATGCGGTAGCAAAAAGAACGCTTCTGTAGCGTCTATCATTAATGACGCTGCCTTCACGAAGGCTGTTACAAAAGTGGTTGTAAAAATCAGCGAGGCAAAGCAACTGGACAAGGTAAACTCTATAAATCTTGTTGTTGCCAAAGACAAAACATGCAAGGACATCGTTGAGACTGTTGCAGGCATTGAGACTGTTGCAGGCAGTTTCGGAGAGGAAACAACATTCGCCGGCGACCTCACTTTCAACATTACTGCACCAGCAAAGAACCTCTTCTACAAGCTGGTCATTGACATGAAGGGCGGATCAAGCAATGGTTTCATTCATATTGACGGCATCGACTACTACGCCGGCACTTCCGATACAAGCACATCGCTCACCTTCGGTGCGGACGTTGACGGCAAGACATTCACCGTACGTCAGGGCGACAGCTTCGCAGACAAGACGGCTACCGTTACTCCGACTGACGCAAAAGGCTCAATCAGCTACGCAAGCGACAACGAGGAGGCTATCAGCGTGAACGCCACTACCGGTGCCGTTTCATTCCTCGCTTTCGGCAAGGCTACCATCACAGCCACATTCAATGCAGGCGAGGGATACCTCAACTCAGAGGCTTCCTACACCATCGACTACCGCCAGGCTGCCGACCCGACAAAGGTACTCTTCGACTGCAACGAGGGCGCTTTCGACTGCTTCGGCAATGAGAACAAATACAAGGATGGCGAGTTCGACTTCGTAGACCTCAACGGCGACAGCTACACCTTCACCGTTCACAACGCTATGCTCAACAACTTCGGTGGCGGTTTGCAGCTGAAGAAGGCTTCTACCTCTGACGCTACAGCGCAGGGCTACGCCGTTTCACCGACATTCAGCAAGTTCCCATACGGCTACCGCGTAACCGTGAAGTACAAGGACCAGAATGCTCCTGAACTCGAATGTGTGAACTATTCCGAAAAGGTTGCTGTAACGGACGATGCAAACGGCACAATCACCATGGACGTACCATTCGCTGACGGCACATTCAAGCTCTTAGGCGGAAGCCAGGTAGCTTACGTCCAGAGCATCGAGCTTACTCCGCTCGCTAAGAAGGAGACCACAACGATGTCGTTCCCGAAGGAGGAGTACAACCTCACCGACATCAACGCCATCCGCAACTTCAGTTCGCCGAAGGCTACCGTGAAGGGCGAGAACGGTGAGGCTATCGAGGGTCTCAAAATCGTCTACACATCAGACAACGAGGACCTCGCAGATGTTGACGAGAACGGCGTGGTATGGCTCAGCGACAAAATCGCAGGCACAGCCACCATCACAGCCTACTTCTACGGCAACGAGAAGTATGCGGCTTGCCAGGCTTCTTACAAGATAAACGTAACGAAGAAGGAACCGCAGCCCGTAACAATGACATTCCCGCAGGACGTTTACACCTGCTACACCGACGAGGCTCCGCTCTTCGACGGCTTCAAACCGACCATCAAGGACGAGGCTGGCAACGAACTCAACCTCCCCGTTAAATACTCAAGCAGCAACACAGACTTCTGCATGGTAACCGGTAGCGGCACGGTGCTGCTCTCGCAGAACCCGGGCGAAGTGACCATCACAGCCAAGTTCGCCGGCAACGACGACTATCAGCCGGCTCAGGCTTCGTACGTCATTAAGGTGATTAAGAAGGAGAAGAAGGACGCAGGCATCTCGTTCGAAGACACAATGATAATGATAGACCTTGCAAACCCGAACACAACTGTTAAGGACCTCGGCTTCCTGAATCCGAACAACCTCGCAGTGACATACTCTTCCAACAAGACTGACGTTGCAGAGGTTGACGCAGAGGGCAACGTGACGCTGAAGAAGGCTGGTCGCGTAAACATCGACGTTACATTCGCAGGCAACGACGAGTACAAGGCAGCTTCTGCTTCTTGCACACTCATCGTCAACGACTACCGCACCACACCAGAACTCTCGTTCGACCAGGAGGAGTACACAGCCAACATGCGTGAGGGTAACACCTTCAGCGGTGCTACACTCTACAACGAATCAGAGGTTGCTCCGCTCTCATACACCAGCTCTAACGAAGAAGTGGCAGAGGTGGCAGCCAATGGCGTTGTAATACTTCGCAGCACGGGCGAGACAACAATCACCGTATGGTTCGCTGGCGACAAGAACTTCAAGGCAGCTTCGGCTTCTTACAAACTCAAGGTTGTCGACGAGGTGGTTAACGGCATCCAGGGTATCACCATCGACAACATGCCTGAGGACGCAAAGGTTTACAACCTCAATGGTCAGCGCGTGAACACAAAGGCTCTGAAGAGCGGTGTCTACGTAGTGAACGGCAAGAAGGTAGTGCTGAAGTAAGTGCTGCTTTAGCAGTGCCAAAGTGCTACTTTATACATACTAAAGCGCTACTTTATAGATACTAAAGCGCAGCTTTATTCATAAACTTACGGAAACCACAGCACCTTGTTTGGTGCTGTGGTTTCTTTCGTTTTGCCACCGCTCGCGTTCGCCACCCGATCGGATTCCGTACGCTACCCGATCAGATTCCGTTCGCCACCCAATCAGATTCCGTACGCCGCCCGATCAGATTGCGTACGGTGAACGATGACTTGCATAGGCTTTCTACACCGTAAACTATGTACATAATACCCAACTACTTATAGCTTAAACGCGCACATACTATTGACATACATCAAAAAAGCTTCTGTTGCGATATTAAAAGCATAAGAAAGAGGCACTAAAATTTGGCGATGTGCCTCAAAATCAATACCTTTGCAATGTTTTTCATGGTATTAGATTTAAGGTTAACAAAGGTTGGGACTCGGCGGAGCCCCTTTTTTTGTGCCCATAGGTTAAGTACGCAGCACTTTTTGATGACTTTATTTAGTGACTTTATTATTGCTATCCAGTAAACAAAAAAATAAACACGCTTATTTTGTATTGTCTTCAATTTGCACTAACTTTGTAATTTGAAAAAGAAAAGCAAAAAACCGAAGATATGAAGATTCTAACAGGAGCTCAAATCAGAGAGCTCGACAAATATACAATCGAACACGAACCCATAGCATCCATCGACCTCATGGAGCGCTCGGCAAGAGCCATCTGCAACGCCATCTGCGAGCAGTGGACACAGTCGACACCAATCGTAGTGTTCGCCGGTCCGGGCAACAACGGCGGCGACGCACTCGCCATGTCGCGTATGCTCGCAGAGAAAGGGTACGTGGTGGATGTGTTCCTCTTCAACATACACAACCACCTATCGGAGGAATGCGCCAAAAATCGCGACCGCATCATAGGCGAAGGCTTAGTGCGTAAGTTCACAGAGATAACTGCCAACTTCGAACCGCCACAACTTACCGAGAAGACGCTCGTCGTAGACGGACTCTTCGGGTCGGGACTGAAGGAACCGCTGACAGGTGGCTTCGCCTCACTCGTGAAGTACATCAACCAGTCGCCCTCGCAGGTGGTGAGCATCGACATACCATCGGGATTAATGACGGAGAGCAATCGCCCGCAGGAGGAACCTGCCGTGGTGAAGGCAAACGTGACACTGACGCTGCACATCAAGAAGCTCGCCATGTTCTTCGCCGACTGCCAGCAGTACTTAGGCGAGGTGCGCACGCTCGACATACGCCTCTCGAAATACTTCATCGACACATTCCCCTCGCTATACGATACCATTGAGACCTCGTACATCAAAAGTCTGATGCTGAAACGCGACGACTTCGCACACAAAGGCTCCATGGGCAACGCGCTGCTCATAGCCGGCAGTCGCGGCATGGCGGGCGCAGCAATACTCGCCTCGAAGGCGTGTATGCGTAGTGGCGCAGGAAAGGTGACTGCACTCACACCGCACTGCAACCTTAACATCATGCAGATGGCTGTGCCGGAGGCCATATGCCTCGTCGACCGCGAGAACTACTACTCGGAGGCTATCGACACCGACTGCTATCAAGCCGTGGGCATCGGTCCGGGACTGGGCAAGGAGGAGAGCACAGCGCTCGCACTCATGTCGCAGCTGCAACAGACCAACTGCCCCATAGTGCTCGATGCCGACGCGCTGAACATGCTCGGCGCACACGGCTCGTGGGTGCAACAGCTGCCTAACAACATGATTATGACACCACACCCGCGCGAGTTCGACCGACTCGCAGGCAGACGCATCACCTCCGACTACGACCGCCTCACATTCGCACGCGACATGGCACGCGACCTCTGCGCCTATATCATACTGAAAGGTCACTACTCGGCACTCTGCCTGCCCGACGGAGGCGTGGTGTTCAACACCACCGGCAACTCAGGAATGGCAACAGCCGGCAGCGGCGACGTGCTCACCGGCATCATCACCGCACTGCTCGCACGTGGCTACTCGCGCAAGAACGCCTGCCTCATGGGCATGTATCTGCACGGAATGGCAGGCGACATCGCCGCCAAGCGCGTAGGCAAAGAGAGTCTGATAGCAAGCGACATCATCGACAGTCTGCCCGAAGCATTCAAGAACTTAGAGAAATAGAATATGAAACACATCCTTTCAACACTAATCCTCGCCGCACTCACCACCCTACCAGCGTTCGCAGGCGGCAAGAAGGAGGCTGACGGACTCGTCTACTACCTCCCGAAAACGGCAGTGCGTATGCACGTGCTCGTAGAGAAAAGCGTCACTACACCCGGACAGCTCAATGAGTACTCAGACCTCTACTTCAAGACCGCAGCACCGCAGGTGACAACAACCGACTACCGCATCGTTGGCGTAACGTTCAGCACAACAGCTATGCGCGACGAGAGTCAGCGCCACGTCATCGGCATCGACAAGAAGCACACAGTGCTGTCGGTAGACTGCGACGCGAATGGTGTGCTGCGCGCCATCAACACAAAGGCACCGGCAGCAAAGGAGGAGGAACCATTCCGCCCCGCACCAAAGGCGAAGCCGCTCAATCCGCGCGACTATATGAGCCAGGACATCCTCGCCGCAGCCAACCAGCCAAAGATGGCACAGCTCGTGGCACAGGAGATATACGACGTGCGCGACTCGCGCAACTTGCTCTCGCGTGGCGAAGCCGACTTCATGCCGAAGGATGGCGAGCAGCTCCGACTGATGTACGAACAGCTGAACCGTCAGGAGCGCGCACTCATGCAGCTCTTCCAGGGCACTACAACGGTAGACACAACAGAGTATGTCGTAACGCTCGTACCCGAGAAGAAGGCACAGCACGTCATGGCGTTCCGCTTCTCGAAGAAGTTCGGACTCTCTACCACCGACGACCTCTCTGGCGAGCCCTACTACGTGGACATCGCAGAGGAGAACGTGACGGCAGAACCGCCCGTCGTGCACGAAATGGCTAATAAACTGAAAGACGAACTGCAACTCGCAGTGTGTCTGCCCGGAAAGATACGTCTCACACTCTCGAACAACGACAAGAAGATAGCTCGCTACGAGATGTGGGCAGCACAGTTCGGAAAGATCGAAATGCTCAACGGAGCTCTCTTCGGTAAGAAACTAACATCGAAGATACTGCTCGACAGCGCAACGGGAGCAGTCACAGAGCTGACAACCGAACCGCTGGAATAACACCGAAAGTCGACCGACACGGTTACTAAACCGTATAAATTAAAAGCAGCGAAGACACAAAAGTCTTCGCTGCTTTTTATTTGTTCAAATCATTACTTCTTATTTCTATTGGCACGCTGCTCGCGGTACTTCGCCTTCTGACGTGCCGAACCACTACCATGGGCACCTGTGATGTATTTCTTCTTCTTTGCCTTGGTCTTCACTTTGCCGTCATCGTCCTTTCTGCCCGATGCGCCGCCACGACCCCAAGAAATGCCGTTAGCAATGATTGCATCAATATCGTCACCTTTGCTCATATCTGTCTTTATTAGTTATTCAAATCTTTTATATGGTGAAAACCTCAAGATATATCAACATCTCAACCTCTCACCACTTCAACCCATCAGATTAATGATGGAAGAGGCGCACGCCTGTGAACGCCATTGTGATGCCATACTTGTCGCAGGTATCAATAACATTATCGTCGCGAACCGATCCGCCTGCCTGTGCGATGTACTCTACACCGCTCTTGTGCGCACGCTCGATGTTGTCGCCGAACGGGAAGAACGCATCTGAGCCGAGTGCCACGCCGCGGTTCTCTGCTATCCATGCCTTCTTCTCCTCCATTGTGAGCACCTCTGGCTTCTCCTTGAAGAAGAGCTGCCATGTGCCGTCGCGCAGCACGTCGTCGTGGTCCTCAGAAATGTAAACGTCGATGGTGTTGTCGCGGTCGGCGCGACGGATGCCGTCAACGAACGGGAGGTTCATTACCTTCGGGTGCTGACGCAACCACCAGATGTCTGCCTTGTTGCCAGCGAGGCGTGTGCAGTGGATGCGGCTCTGCTGACCGGCACCGATGCCGATAGCCTGACCGTCCTTCACGTAGCATACAGAGTTCGACTGTGTGTACTTCAGTGTGATGAGCGAGATGATGAGGTCGCGGATAGCTTCCTCGGTGAAATTCTTCGACTTTGTAGGTATGTTCTCGAACAGTGCAGGGTCGTCGAGGCGCACCTCGTTGCGTCCCTGTTCGAACGTCACGCCGAACACCTGCTTGCGCTCAATTGGAGCCGGCACGTAGTTCGGGTCAATCTTTATTACGTTATATGTGCCCTTGCGCTTCGCACGGAGGATTTCGAGAGCCTCGTCGGTGAAGTCGGGAGCAATAACACCGTCGCTCACCTCACGCTTGATGAGTGTAGCCGTAGCAGCGTCGCATGTGTCGCTGAGCGCCACGAAGTCGCCGTAAGAGCTCATACGGTCGGCACCACGAGCACGGGCATACGCACATGCAATCGGAGAGAGCTCCATTTTAACGTCGTCAACGAAGTACACCTTCTTCAGAGTGTCGCTCAAAGGCAGACCAACAGCGGCTCCTGCAGGCGATACGTGCTTGAACGATGCTGCAGAGGGCAGACCGGTTGCAGCCTTCAGCTCCTTAACGAGCTGCCAAGAGTTGAGCGCGTCGAGGAAGTTGATGTAGCCAGGACGACCGTTAAGTACTTCGATGGGGAGTT
>ERZ1026846.1560-NODE-1560-length-14258-cov-7.257551_pt1 | contig 14258 bp, 10 predicted proteins | sample MGYA00380153_ERZ1026846 | MGnify/ENA primary metagenome ERZ1026846 (study PRJEB33269, sample SAMEA4719789) | human gut metagenome | biome: human-associated habitat; feature: organic feature; material: feces | place: Cameroon | collected 2013-10 ... | reverse complement strand
ATCCGAAGGTGGAGTGGTACAACCATGGCCAGTGCGGCGCGCTCACCGAGGACATCCTGGATGCGCTTGAAGGCGCGGCGGCTCTTGCCGGGACGGGGGAAGGCTTCTTCTTCATGGGCGGTACGAATGACATCCTCTGTGGTTTCCGCCTTGCTGTGGTGGAAGCTGAGGTGAAGGAGCGGCTGGCACGGCTTTCAGAAAAAGTCCCGCTTGCGATTGGTATTCCGCCGCTTGCGACGAAGGAGAGCATCTGGACGGGCTGGCAGAGCGAAGCGGTGTATGAGAGAAATCAGGCGGATCTTGCGGCGTATGGGGATTTCTTAAAAAAGCTCACAAAGGACATCGGCGCGCTCGCCATCGATTTTTCGAAAGCCTTCCCACTGGAGGATGGCTGGTACTATGACGGCCTCCATCCGAATGGGAAGGGGTATGAGCGCTTCGCGGAACTGGCAGAGAAAGCTTGGAGGATCAAGCAGAGGTAGAAAGGAAAAGATAGGATGAATGATAGAGAAGAACGTACAAGGGAACTGATGAAGCAGCGCGTCCTGACATGGAAAGAAGCGGAAGCGCAGATCGCAGCATGGAAAGCGAGCGGCGAGACTGTCGTATTTACGAATGGATGCTTTGACATGCTCCACCGCGGGCACATCACCTATCTCGCACAGGCGGCATCGCTGGGTGACCACTTGATCGTAGGGCTGAATTCGGATGCGTCGGTGAAGCGGCTCAAAGGAGAGTCGCGCCCCGTGAATGGAGAAAACGACCGTGCGCTCATGCTCTCCGCTCTCCGCAGCGTGGACGGCGTCGTGATCTTTGAAGAAGATACCCCGACCGAGCTCCTGTCTCATCTGAAGCCGGATATTCTGGTCAAAGGCGGGGACTACAAGGTGGAAGAAGTCGCCGGAAGAGAGTACGCCGGGCGCGTGGAGATTCTCTCCTTCGTCGATGGATACTCGACAACGAAATTGATTGAGAGAATCAGGGCGTGATGAGGGCTGGTAGCTAGTGACTGGTGACTAGTGACTAGATATCAGACGTCAGACGTCAGACGTCAGACATTAGACATTGGGCACTAGACATCGGACGTGAGTCATTAGATGTTTAATCCCTAATCCCTAGTCACTTTTTCAAGAGGCATTGATACTATGCAAAACTGGAAACGAATCGTGTATACCATGGCAGCGATACAGATCGGGACAGGGATCTCGATCATTGGCGTCGTTGCCTTCATTCCGCTCTTTCTGACATCTGAGCTGGGCGTCACGGACCCGGGAGAAGCGGCGTTTTGGGCGGGGCTGATTTCGGGTGTGACGCCTTTCTTCGTCGCGATCGCGGCGCCTTTCTGGTCCATGCAGGCCGATCGCCGGGGACCGCGTTTTGCGCTGTCCATGATCCTCTTCATCTTGGGCGTGGTCATTGCTTTGATGTATTTCACACGATCGCCCATAGAGCTTCTGATCCTCCGCATGATCCAGGGCATGTCCGGCGGCTTTGTCGCAGTCGGCATGTCTCTCGTCATGAATGTGACGCCAAAGAAGCAGCTGACATGGGCGATGGGTGTCTTTCAGGCATCCATGGTCATGGGAATCATGTTCGGCCCGCTCGTAGGCGGCATGATCGCCGATACCCTGGGCTATCGCATGCCCTTTGTCATCTTTTGCGCTCTGTCATTTTTCTGCCTCGCTGCGGTGCGTCTGATGGTGCCAAAGCAGATCGGACAGGAACCGGCGAGGGAGCGGGAATCTTTCGCGAAGCAGCTTTCCTACTTTATGAAGAATCCCGTCGTCCGGCTGATGGTCATGCTGCAGTTTCTCTGCAATTGCGGTATGACAGGGATCGGTCCGATCCTCCCGCTCTATATCAAGGAAATGATGGGGGGAGATGCCATGGCGGTCGCGACGATCGTCGGGATCATCATCTTCATCGCAGGCGCCACGAGCGTCACCTCTTCTCTGAATGTCTCGCGCCTTGCTAAGCGGATCTCTATGCCGAGGATCCTCATCATTGCGTCTCTTGTGACAGGCGTGAACTTCATTCTCCAGTACCTGATGCCGGAGGTCTGGACGCTGGGCTTCATGCGCGGGCTCACCGGCTTCTCCCTCGGGATGATCATGCCGCTGGCCAATACCATCCTTGCCACGGCGGTGCCAGCGGAAAAGCGTACGATGGTGGTGGGCTTCTCGACTAGTTTCGCTCTTATGGGCAATGTCGCAGGCCCCATGGCGTCGGGCGCCATCGCCATGCAGTGGGGCTATGGTATGGTCTTCTGGTCGACAGCCTTCTGCTTTTTCCTCGCTGCATGCGTGATCTATAGGAAGAGGAAAATCATATAATGGGTTCAGGGTTCAGGTTGATGGGTTCAAGGTTGTGGTGGCAGCTTCGCTGCAAAATATATATTTGCGGCGGAGCCGCCACCACCATTTCTCATTTCTCGTTCAAGTGAAGCTTTCCAACGGAATCAAAGAGCGACACGTCCGTGGGCTAACCCTGACCCCTGAAGTTTGAAAGCAGGGATGAGTGGCTAGGGATTTGGGATTAGGAGTGACTAGTGACTAGGAGACATGAGACTCTCGTATCGTCATTGAAAGCGTTGCCGAGAAATCTTTCTTGCAGACCGCTAAACGAAGGATGTGTGAAAGTAGAAATACGCAGCGCCAAGGTGTCGTTTCCGTACCGGTGCTTATGTGATACTGACCGCAGTGCAAGAAAGATCCCTCGGCTACGCTCGGGATGACGACAGCGCGAAGCACTATCAAAATTCCGCGGCGCTTCCTTATTTTATGCGCCGTACCACCATTTCGCATTTCTCATTTCTAATTTCTCATTCAAGCGAAGATTTCAAACGGAATCAAAGGGCAGTACGCCCCAGAGGCTAACCATGAACCCGCTAGCCTTTCCCATTTTCCTCTTGCATTTTGCTTTAAATCCTGCTATCATACTAACGTATATGTACAAGCAAAGATGGGAAGAAGCTGGGAAATTTCTCACAGAGAGCCGCCGGGGCTGGAAAGGCGGCAGGAAGGAAACAGCGGGTCACCCCGGAGCTGACAGCGAGATCTGTCCGCGGCGCACGTTACGCGCGAATGAGCGATCAGTTACTGATTATTTAGGTGGTACCGCGGAAGCACTCTTTCGTCCTATGTGGATGAAGGAGATTTTTTTATTGTAGGAGTGAAAGATATGGCAGAAGACATGAAAGATCTGGGAAAATACGATCCCAGTCAGATCGAACAGAAATGGTATAACTTCTGGGAAGATCATGGTGTATTCCATGATGAAGCAGATCCTGAAAAAGAACCGTACAGCATCGTGCTGCCGCCGCCAAATGTCACCGGCCAGCTGCACATGGGGCATGCGCTCGACAATACCCTGCAGGATATTCTGATCCGTTACAAGAGAATGCAGGGCTACAATGTCCTGTGGCTGCCGGGCAAAGATCATGCCGGCATCGCAACGCAGGTCAAGGTCGAAAAGCAGATCGCTGAAGAAGGTCTCAATAAATATGACCTCGGCCGTGAAAAATTCCTGGAACGTGTATGGCAGTGGAAGGAAAAATTCGGCAACCGCATCGGGCTGCAGATCCGCCGCCTCGGCTCTTCCTGCGACTGGTCCCGTGAACGCTTCACCATGGATGATATCTGTGCGCGTGCCGTTCGTGAGGTTTTCGTTTCCCTCTATGAAAAAGGCCTGATCTATCAGGGCTTCCGCATCACGAACTGGTGCCCGCGCTGCCAGACAGCACTCTCCGACATCGAAGTCGAACATGAAGATGAAGTCGGACATCTCTGGTACTTCAATTACCCGATCGCTGGCGAAGAGGGAAAATACATCCAGATCGCGACCACCCGTCCGGAAACCATCCCGGGTGATACCGCCGTCGCTGTGAATCCGGAAGATGAACGCTACAAGGATCTCGTCGGCAAGAAGGTCGCACTTCCCGGCACCGGCCGTGAGATCCCGATCATTGCCGATGAATACGTTGACATGGCTTATGGTACCGGCTGCGTAAAGATCACACCGGCGCATGACCCGAATGACTTTGAGGTCGGCCAGAGACATCAGCTCGAGACCATCGTCATCATGAACAAAGATGGCACGATGAATGAAAAGGCAGGCAAGTATGTCGGCATGGATCGCTACGAAGCGAGAAAAGCCATCATTGCTGATCTCAAGGAAGCCGGTCTTCTCGTCAAGATCGAAGAAACAAAGCATGCGGTCGGTCACTGCTCCCGCTGCAAGACCGTCGTCGAACCGATGACCACCAAGCAGTGGTTCGTCAAGATGAAACCGCTTGCCGGTCCTGCTATGGAAGCGGTTACCTCCGGTAAGACCAAGTTCGTCCCGGAACGTTTCTCGAAAACATATATTCAGTGGCTGTCGAACATCCATGACTGGTGCATTTCCCGCCAGCTTTGGTGGGGGCATCGTATCCCGGTCTGGTACTGCGATGACTGCGGCGCTGTCTCTGCATCCCGCACCGACTTGACGGAATGCCCGAAGTGTCACAGCCAGCATATCCATCAGGATCCGGACGTACTCGATACCTGGTTCTCCTCTGCACTTTGGCCATTCTCCACGATGGGCTGGCCGGATCAGACACCGACGCTGAAGCAGTGGTATCCGACCTCCACTATGGTCACCGGCTACGATATCATCTTCTTCTGGGTAGCCCGCATGATGTTCATGTCCATGGAATTCATGAAGGAGATCCCATTCAAATACGTATTCATCCACGGCCTTGTCCGCGACTCTCAGGGCCGCAAGATGTCCAAATCCCTCGGCAACGGCATCGATCCTCTTGAAGTCATCGAAAAGTACGGCGCAGATGCGCTCCGCTTCACCCTGGTGACCGGCAACACCCCGGGCAATGATATGCGTTTCTACTATGAACGTGTCGAAGGAAATAGAAACTTCGCCAACAAGCTCTGGAATGCGACCAAGTTCACTCTGATGAACCTGGATGACTATGACAAGGATTTCGTCCCGACCAAGGAACAGCTGACGCTCGCCGACAAGTGGATCCTCGACCGTCTCGCCTACACCGAAGACTATGTAGGCACGAACCTTGACAAGTATGAACTCGGTGAAGCGGCAGACAGCATCTACAACTTCGCATGGAACTATTTCTGTGACTGGTACATCGAAACAGCGAAGGGCCGTCTCTATGGCGAGCACAATACGGATAGAAAAGTCACCCAGTATGTCCTCGTGTACACCCTGACCCGCATGCTGGCACTGCTCCATCCGTTCATGCCATTCATCACGGAACACCTCTGGCAGCATCTGCCGCATGAAGGCGAAACGCTGGCAAGAGCTCCGTGGCCGAAGGCGGACGAGGCGCTCCGTTTCCCGACCGAAGCAGAACAGTTCGACCGCATCATGGACTGCATCAAGGCGGTCCGTAACATGCGTGCCGAAGCGGGTGTCACCCCGAATAAAGCCTGCCATATCCAGATCGCTGTCCTTCGTGATGACCTCAAAGCCTGCCTTGAAAACAATAAGGAATACTTCGAAAAACTCGGCCATGTCGAAGGCATGAAGCTCCTTTCAGCAGATGCGGCAAAGCCGGAAAATGCAAATGCGGCTGTCGTCACAGGTCTTGAAGTCTACCTCGAGCTCAAAGGCCTCATCGACACAGCGAAGGAAAAGGAAAAGATCCAGAAGGCGAAAGATGCTCTGGCCAAAGATATCGCCCGCACATCCGGCAAGCTTTCCAATCAGGGCTTCCTCGCCAAGGCACCGGAAGCTGTCGTAGCGAAGGAAAAGGAAAAGCTGGCGACCTTTGAAGAAAAGATGAAGTCTTTGGACGAACGTCTGCAGTTCCTGGAAAAGCTTGGCTAAAAGACCGTTGCCTGCGTGCAGCAGGCAGAGGGCATCCGCTACCTGCCTGCTGCTTGCAGCGAGCAGCTAACTATAGTAAGGAGAAATCATGAATTACGAAGAATCTATCGCCTATCTGGAAGCGGCGGCATCCTTCGGGATCAAGCCGGGCCTCGAACGCATCGAAGCCATCCTTGAACGTCTGGACCATCCGGAAAAGGCTTACAAAGTCATCCATGTCACTGGTACGAACGGCAAGGGCAGTGTGGTGGCTATGATCACCAGTGTGCTGGAAAATGCGACACTCAAAGTCGGTCGCTACATTTCCCCGCATCTCATCGATTACACCGAGCGCATCCACATCGCAGGCCATGATATTCCGAAGGAAGACTTCGCGAAGGCTGCGACCGTCGTCCGCGAAGCCGCAGAAAAAGCCATCGCTGACGGCGTCGAAGCTCCGACGGAATTTGAACTCCTGACGGCTATGGCGTTCTGGTATTTCAAAGAACAGAAGGTCGACTACGCTGTCATGGAGGTCGGTATGGGCGGGCTCTACGACTCTACGAATGTCATCATCCCGGTCGTTTCCGTCATCACGAATGTAGCGATGGACCACGAGAAATACCTCGGTAAGAATCTGGAGGAGATCGCACATCAGAAGGCCGGTATCATCAAAGAGGGCATCCCTGTCGTCACCGCAGCCCAGCATGTACCGCTGAAGCAGCTGAAAAAAGAAGCGCATGATAAGAAAGCGCGCCTTTATTTCTATGGAAGAGACTTTGAGATCGATACCCGCAGTAAGTACGGTCATGGACAGGTCGTCGTCGTCAAGCGCAAGGACATGCCCAAGGAACTCGAAAACTGTCTCCTCTTCGTGCCCTTCGTCGGCGCGCATCAGGCAGTCAATGCGGCTGTCGCGACCATGGCGCTCACGCTCATCATGAAGCAGGATGAGAGAGTCAATGAGAATGACCTGCGTGAAGGTCTTGCACGTGCCCAGTGGAAGGGCCGCTTTGAGATCCATGATCTGGGGGGGATCCCGTTCGTCATGGATGGCGCACACAATCCGGCGGGCGCTGAAGCGCTGAAGGAAGCGATCGAGGAACAGTACCCGGACAAGCGCCGCGTCCTCGTCTTCACTTCTCTTCAGGACAAGGATACGGAGACCGTCATCCAGCTCCTCATCCGCAAGGGTGACCGTGTATTCCTGACGGAAGCACCGACACCGCGCACCAGAAAGCCGGAAGAGATCGCTGCCATGATCGATGAGCAGAAGATCGCAGCCGTGCATACGGCAGAGCCGTCTGTCACGAAAGCACTGGATGCGGCACAGAAAGAAGCCAAAGATGGCGATGTCGTCATCATCTGCGGCTCCCTCTACATCCTTGGCGAAGCCATGGAGTGGATGGCAAAGAAGATCGGAAATTGAACAGAGTAAGGGAAACGCTGATTAAATCTGACAACGATTTCATCAGTATTTCGTTAGGAAAACGGTTACATCGCCAGCGGGCGGTGTAACCGTTTTTGTTTTGGGGTTCAAGGTTAGCCCACGGGGCGCTCCGTCCCATTGACTGCAGGCGAAAAGGGGGGGAGCGGGTTCTATGGGTTCTATGGGTTCTATGGGTTCAACGGGGGTGGTGCGGCGCATAAAATATGGAAGCGCCGCGGAGTTTTAGAATATATGGTATTCATGTAAGATGGGAAACCTGTGAACCTTTTGAACCTTCAGGACCCGTTTAACTTATGAGGATTCATATAAAGGGAAGATGATTATTATCCGCTTTCAAACTTCAAGGTTCAGGATTCAACGAGTTAAGGTGGCGGCTTCTCCGCAATCATATTATGGGCGATGCCTGAAAGTGGTGGGGATAGCAGTACTCTCGTATCGTCATCCCGACCGAAGCGGAGGGATCTTTGTCATTCGCGGCAAAACGGTAAGTGTTGGAGAAAGAAAAGCGGGAAACACTGCAATCCAGAAAGATGAGATACGGTGTTTCATGTAAAATGGATAGGTGGAGCTAGCAATAAAATGGAATGCAACAAAGATTCCTCCACTACGACTCTCATGGCTATACGAGAATGCCGCTTTTCCTATAACTTTTAGGGATCGCCATGATTTATGCTTCGCGGTGCTGCTATGTTTTTATGCGCCGCACCACCCCCGCTCTACCCACTGACCACATAGAACCCGCTCCCCTCATTCATCCCCAATCAAGGGGCAGCACGCTCATGGGTTAACCCTGAACCTATCATCTCAAAAATAGATAAATTTATCTAAAAGAGTTATACATATACGCATGCATATGTTATAATGGGAACACGAAATAGAAGACTATTTCTACTTGCGGCATGGCTGCGATTTCCTATAGGAGGACCTCAATATGATTACCGAACGTGAAATATTCCTGACCGATCCTGAAGAAAAAGCAAAAGTTGTCGAATTTCTGAAAGGCTTTGATCTGACTTTTACGGGGATTATTGACTATACCATGGGACTTTTTGATGATGGCAAGCTCATCGGCACCGGTTCGCTCGGCGGGCGCGTCATGCGAGATATTGCGATCAGCAGCGATTATCAGCGAAAAGGTCTTACTCACCGCATCATCAGGAACCTGCAGGGGGAATCCAACCGCCGCGGGATCAATGGAAATCAGATCTTCACAAAGCCGAAGAATGTACCGGTCTTTGAACACATGGGCTTCAAATGCGTGGCTGTCGCTGAGCCGTATGCAGCGCTTTTGGAGTCAGGTACAGATACACTTGAAGACTATCTCGCGCGCGTGCGTACCTTTCTGGGCAGCGGGGAAGGGAAGAACCGCGGTGCGATCGTCATGAACTGCAATCCTTTCACCTTGGGACACAGAAGCCTTGTCGAGTACGCGCATAACAACTGTGATGAAGTCATCATCTTTGCCGTACAGGAAGACAGGAGCGTCTTCCCCTTCTCGAACCGATTCACTCTCATCAAGCAGGGCGTGAAGGATATGAAGGGCGTCGAAGTCATTTCCGGCGGGGATTTCATCATTTCCAATGCGACCTTCCCGACCTACTTCATCAAAGGTACGGATGAGCTCGCTGCGCAGACGAAACTGGATGCGACCATCTTTGCTACCCGTATCGCACCAGCGCTGAATATCACCGTCCGCTTCGTGGGCGAAGAACCGACCGACAAGACCACGCTGGCCTACAATCAGGCAATGCGTGAGGTCTTCGCTGAAAACGGGATCGAGCTCAAAGTCATTCCCAGAGAGCAGAAGGGTGATCAGATCGTTTCTGCCTCTTCGGTGCGCCGCGCTCTCGCGGCAGATGACTGGGAGACCGTCTACCGCATGGTACCGAAGACCACGCTGACGTACCTTCGAAGCGAGGATGGGCAGAAAGTGATCCGGAATATCAAGATGCAGGAAGCATTCAAACAGATGGAAGGAAAAACGAAATAACGAGAAAAGGCTAAGCTATCATGGGATGGCTTAGCCTTTTCTTATTCCTGGTGACTAGTGACTAGGGATTAGGGATTAGGGATTAGGGATTAGGAGCAAGCGAGAGGCTTTCAAGCGTAATCAAGGGGCGGGACGCCCCAAGGGCTAACCCTGAACCCTGAACCTGTTTCTAATGTCAATCCTGCTTTATAAAATAGTTGACCAATGGTTTACAACTGATTATAATAAGAAAAAATAGTAAACCAAACATTTCCTGTATGGGGGGCATTTCTATGCGAAACGAAATTCTGGATTATTTCCGCAAAGCCAATGGTCAGTTTATCTCCGGCGAGCAGATCTCCCGGGATCTGCATGTGTCGCGGACGGCCATCTGGAAGCACATCAATATTTTAAAAGAACGCGGTTATATTTTCGAGTCCAGCACGCGCAAGGGCTATCGACTGATCTATGCGCCAAATCTTTTGACACCGCTGGAAATCGACAGCGCGCTGCACACGGAGACCTTTGGTCGTCACGTGGTCTATCTCTCTAGCACCACATCGACGAATGAAGAAGCGAAGAAGATCGCGCGCGAGGGCGCAGAAGAGGGGACCATCGTCGTAGCGGAGGAACAGACGGGCGGTCGCGGACGGCTCACGCGCTCCTTCTACTGTCCCTTTGCGAAAGGAATCTGGTTTACGCTGATTCTCCGTCCGAAATTCTTCCCGCTAGAAGCGTCCAAATGTACGCTGATGGCAGCCGTTGGTGTCTGCCGTGGGATCCGCCGTCTGGGGCTTCAGGACGCGGGCATCAAGTGGCCGAATGATATTCTTTATCACGGTAAGAAGCTGGTCGGCATCCTGACGGAAATGTCTGCCTCCATGGAAAAGATCGACTACATCATCATCGGTGCCGGTATCAATACAGGGATGAAGAAAAGCGAATTCCCAGAGCTCTTCCGTGAAAATGCCACCTCTTTCCTGGCAGAGGGGATCGATGTTTCCCGTAAGGATCTCCTTGCTGCCATTCTGGCGGAGCTGGAGAAGGAGTACGAGATCGCACAGACACAGGGCTTTGACAAGGTGCTTGAGGACTGGAAAGCTCTCTCCATCACCTTAGGTCAAGATGTCCGCGTCATCATGGGAGAGGAAAACTATACCGGCAAGGCGGTCGACATCGATAAGGATGGCTGTCTCCTCGTCGATACTGGTGAAAAGGTCGAGCGCGTCATCGCAGGCGATGTCTCCATCCGCCCGATCGATGCGCCGCTCCCGAAACGATAAGTGCGGTTGGCAGGTAAGTGGTGAAAAACAAACGGGTTCTGAAGGGTCAATGGGTTCAACGAGGGGCGGCGCAAAATAATATGGGAGCGCCGCGAGTTCAGAAATAGTGGCATTCTCGTATCGTTCCTCTTTCTATTTGCGGCTGAGCCGCCACCACAAGTTTGAAAGCAGGGATGAGTGGCTGGGGAGCGGGAGTGGCTAGGGATTAGGAGTGACTGGTAACTAGTGACTGGGGTTCTCTGGCATCGTCATCCCGAGCGTAGCCGAGGGATCTTTATTGCACTACAGAAAATCAGCGTGTATGTGCTGAGGAAAAACGGTGTCTTGGTGCTGTCTCACATCAGGCAATGAGCTTACTGTAATAGAGATTTCTCGGCTACGCTCGAAATGACGACGGCGCGAAGCGGTATCAAAATTCTGCGGCGCTTCTGGTTTTTATGCGCCGCACCACCCCCGCCCTACCTATAGAACCCGCTGAACCCTGAACCCTTATTCCTCATTCACGAAAGAAGGTCTTTCCTTTGGAAAAAGGACATATGCATGATATGATCAGTGCCGCTTTATTTGCGGGCATTATGGCGATCCTGTCACAGTTTACATTCCCCATCGGTGTTGTGCCGATCACGCTGCAGAGCTTCGTCTGTGCTCTGGCAGGCGGTGTACTGGGACGGAAGTGGGGCGCGATCTCCATCGGACTATGGCTTCTCCTTGGGATGCTTGGCATCCCGATCCTTACCATGGGGAAGGCTGGCATCGGCATCTTCCTTTCTCCGGTCGGCGGCTACTATCTGGGCTTCGTTGTCATGGCCTGGCTCTCGGGCTTCCGCCTGGCACAGAAGGGACACTTCGTGCGCCAGATCGCCTGTGCACTGGCCGGTCTTGTCTGCTGCTATGCTCTGGGGACGGTATGGTTCATGGGCTATTTCCAGTACGGCCTTGACAAAGACATGCCGCTGTGGACGGCGCTCACCATGACGGTCTTCCCCTTCATCGCATTTGATCTCATCAAAGTCATTCTGGGTGTCCTTGCCGGTACCCGCATCCGTCAGGCGCTGCATCAGGCAGGATTCTATCCGTCCTTGGAGCATTGAGCGTGTAAAGACGTATTGATCTCACCTGAAAAGCAGTGTGTCCTTAAAAACGTTTCATCTCATTTTGAGGTGAGACGTTTTATTTTGGACTTGGTATCGAACCTTCTTGCTGCCAGCCAAGCATCCCTTCGTATCTTTCATCCCACCTTTTTTATTCATAACTCTTTCTGCATGGGATTTTTCATTCATATCAGAATAATCATTTTTCCCTTGACAGAATGGAAACTTTGTTGCATTATACACATGGTAACAAGGGGGAAGATTTCAGAAGGACAAGAATACCCCTTGAAATTATTGGCTATGCGCCATTCACTTGGAGGAGATGCACATGCTTCTTGCTTTTGATGTAGGAAATACGAATATCGTCTGTGGTGTATATAAGGATAGAAAATTGATCCGTCACTGGAGGGTAGCGACTGATACCCTGCAGACCGCGGATGGATACGCTGCACTGCTGGGCAATCTTTTCCAACTGACTGGTCTCAGCTTCAAAGAGGTAGAAGATATCATCATTTCTACTGTCGTCCCCCCGATCATTCCTATTCTGGAAACGATGTCTCAGCGCTACTTCCATACCAAGCCGATCCTTGTGGGGCCTGGCATCAAGACAGGGCTGAATATCCTCTATGATAACCCGAAAGAGCTTGGGGCTGACCGTATCGTGAATGCCGTAGCTGCCGTGGATGAGTACAAATGCCCGCTGATCATCATCGACATGGGTACTGCGACCACGTTCTGCGTCTTAGATACCAAGGGCAACTATCTGGGCGGTGCTGTCGCACCGGGCATCGGGATCTCCATGGAAGCTCTTTTCCAGAGAGCTTCGAAGCTTCCGCGCATCGAGCTGGTCAAGACGCCGAGCATCATTTGCCGAAATACCGTTTCCGCGATGCAGGCAGGGATCTATTACGGTTTCGTCGGACAGATCGATGAGATCGTGAACCGCATCAAAGAGGAACTGAATGAGAAAAATGTCAAGGTCATTGCGACCGGCGGTCTTGCCACCCTCATTGCGAAGTCTTCGAAGACCATCGACATCGTAGATCCGATGCTGACACTGAAGGGGCTTCTTGTCCTGTATGAAAAAAATAAAGCGGATAAGAAGAGAGAAGCGTAAGAGAATGCCGGATTGACACGTCCTGCGCCGCTCCCTGTAGAATCCTTTCGGCAGGAATCCATGAGGCCTCCGGGTGAATACGGATCCAATCATTATGATGGGATCTCGCGTTTCCCCGGAGGCAGATATTTCTGCATTTTTTTCTTTTTTCCCTCTTGCAATTTTTACCCGTGTCGTGTATAATTATTTGCACATGGCCGGTTAGTCAAACGGTTAAGACGCTGCGTTCTCAGCGCAGAGAGTATGGGTTCGAATCCCATACCGGTCACCAAAGTGAAAACGCCTCGATTCGAAAGGATCGAGGCGCTTTTTGTATGACAGGGGGGCTAAAGAGACACCAAGGTACATGGGCAATGCCCATGAGGGAGTCTCAGCCCCTTCAAGGAAACACATACTGCACAAGTCCCATGTAAAGGATCGTGCCGGCGGCCATGGAGAGCATCATCTGCCGTTTCCAGAGGTGGAGCAGCGTGGTCACAAGGAGGGCGATGGCTTCCGGGATACCGTGATTTCCCCGCAGCAAAGAAACATCCTTCAGGCAGTACACGACGAGGAGTGCGAAGACAGCAGACGGCAGCGCTTTCCCTAGATAACGGATGTAGGAGGGAAGAGATGCCCCGGGCTTAAAAAGGAGAAAAGGAAGGGAGCGAGAAAGCATGGAGGCGAGAGAGCAGAGTGCGATGATGACGCACTGCTGCCAAAAGGGAAGCGGGCTCATCAGAAGCCTCCTTTCTTTTCCAATGGCTTACGATACAGTGTCATGATGAGGAGCATGAGGCCCATGGCGGGCAAGATGAAATTCTCTTTTCCGAAAAGAAGAAGGCTGCCGATGGAGGAAGAGAGTCCGATGAGGGCAGTGTAGTGCTTCTTCTCTTTCATCCACTGCTCAAGGAAGATAACGAGGAACATGGTCGTCATGACGAAGGAAAGGCCTTTCGTATCGAAGGAAATAAGGCCACCTAAGAGACCGCCGATCGCTGCACCCGAGCACCAGTACAGGAAATTTAAGAGAGAGACCCAGAAGTAGAACCAGCCTTTGTCGATCGAGTAGGGGATGGTGGCAGAGTAGTTCAGTGCGAATGTCTCATCACACATCATATAAATGAGGAAGGGCTTCTTCCAGCCGGTGCCGGCGTATTTCTCCAGCATCGGGATCCCATAGAAGAGGTGACGTGCCTGTACGGTGAAGGCGACGACGAATGTTTCGATCGGGGCAAAGGAAGAAAGCAGCATGGAGATGGTGACGAATTCCAAAGAGCCGCCGAAAATGATCGCGGCCATTGCCATGGGATAGACCCAGGAGAAGCCGAGTGTATTCATATAGAAACCGTAAGCAAAGGCAAGAAACCAGAATCCCGCGAAAATGGGGAGTGTCAGTGGAAAGGCCTCTGCCAAAGCCGCCATGGCGGCGCCATTTTTCCTCATCATAAGAGTCCTCCTAAAAACTGTTACGATGGATGAGAGTTGAATATCATCATAGACTATTTGGGGGAGAATGACAAGGGAAAGGGGGTCAGGGGCAGCCAGT
>ERZ1026846.1552-NODE-1552-length-14325-cov-43.517449_pt1 | contig 14325 bp, 8 predicted proteins | sample MGYA00380153_ERZ1026846 | MGnify/ENA primary metagenome ERZ1026846 (study PRJEB33269, sample SAMEA4719789) | human gut metagenome | biome: human-associated habitat; feature: organic feature; material: feces | place: Cameroon | collected 2013-10 ... | reverse complement strand
TATCTGTTACGGCACTTAACATCTGTCCGCTGTAAAGGTCTGCGACCACGCGGTAAAGCTTGTCGTCCTCAAGTTCGATTCTGCCGCCATTTCCATCATCTAAATATACATCTGTGACTTTGTTTAAAATCATGCGGTTTGGATTGTATGTAAAATTAAGTCCGCTGCTATAAAGTCTTGCTGTTGTCATAAAATCAGAAACGGATGCATCGATCTCTGCTGCTGTCTTTAACTCTTTTCCCGTCAGATACACACTGATGAGCGGATATCCAGGCACTCCGTCTGCCCCGATCCCGAGGGAAAATGAATTAAATACCTGCTCCACGGTAATATCGCCTTTTGCATAGGTGTCACGGACAGTGCCACTTGGAACAACTGCCACATCCACCGGGACACCGTCAAAATCTGCTGCATTTTCCACCGCATACACATAGGCGTATGACATGATATCACCAAGATTGTGTTCTTCATGGATATTTTCCAGATCCTTCTGTGTGGAGAAATCCACGTCATTTTCCGCTAACACCTGATCTTTGGTATAGCCAAACTGAGCCAGATAGTCGGTGTCCACAGTATCCATAAACTGATCAATGGTGTTCTGTGTCTCTGCATCCTGATCAATGTCTGTTGTGACCGGCACAATTTCGTAAGAAGTCATCTCCCAGCGTCCATCTGCTTTCTGTGTCATGGAAAGTTCACCGAGATTCTTACCATATTCACCGCAGGATACCACATAGGTATCTCCGTGGACAATTGGTTCTTCCAGTGTTGTATGTGTGTGGCCGCTTAAGATCAGATCGAGATCCGGCACTGCTTTTGCCAGATTTTCATCCTCTGATTTACTCTCGTCCTCCCAGGTTCCGCTGTGGGAAACGCAGACGATCATATCAACATCCTCGTTCTCCTTGATCTCTTCGACCGTTTCTTTTACCGCCTCAATTGGATCTTTGAATAAAAGTTCACAAGTCGGCGCACAGGCAAGTGCATCTTTACCAAAAACGCCTACGACAGCTATGTCTGTATCCCCTTTTTCCAATACAACATAGTCACTGACCCCGTACTCATCAAATGCATCTCTGATCAGCTGTTGTCCCTCACTTAAGCCTGCTGCCTCCATGGATTCCCAGTCCACATTGCAGACAACCATTGCCGGAAGATCATCCCCGGACTCCGCCGCACTGTTCAACATATTTGCAAGTCCTTTGGAACGGTAATCAAATTCGTGGTTTCCGAGTGTGGTCACATCGCATCCCATATAGCCTAACATACGGATTTCTGCAGCCTGCGTCTCAAAAACAGTCTGGATCAGTGTTCCCATGGAAAAATCACCGCCGTCGATCACCAGTGTGTCAGGATTTTTCGCTTTCTGTTCCTGGATTAAGGTGTTGATCCTCGCAAATCCTCCCACTTCTTTCTCTGCATCATCCACCACCGTCGTAAATGTGTTAAGGTGGGAATGTGTATCATGTGTGAATACAATATCCACCTGTTTTGCGGAATCTGCTGTCTCAGCGGAAACAGTCTGTGTTCCTGCAAAAGTTGTCAGGCATAACATGCCTGTGAGTGCCAATGCTGCCCAGTTTTTTCTCATATTTTTCTCTCCTTTGCTATTCCCCGAAAAATACACTGTCTCCCATCGCCTCATATTTTCCAGTAAAAATAAAGAGCAAAACTACTTCAAATATGATCGCAGTTCTGCTCTTTTTGTATTTACTATTTTACATAAATTTTACATTGATGTAAAGAAGTCCTGTCACTTTTACATCTGTTTTCTTTGCGTTCGCTCTCTACAATTGCTATTTTTAAATTAAGCTTCCGCTTTTTTTGCTTCCCCTTCCGGGAAAATGATCTTATTAACAAAGAAGAATACCACCATGGATACACCACCGTTTAATACGGTTGTTCCGATGTTGTAGAGCCAGTCCGGTACGAACATTCCTGCAACAGCAACCCAGATACAGTTGATAGAGTTTACGATACAGGTTACGATACAGAATGCGATCAGATACCACATTCCCTGATACCAGATGTTACCTTTGCTGCGGAATACGAAACTTCTCTGGATTGGGAAATTGATACACTCACCAACTACCATTGCGATCATATACGCACAGAAGTAAGGCAGTCCGCCGTGTGCAGCGTCATAGCCGATAATGTTCCATTTGAAAGTCTCTCCGAATAAAGTAATATCGATTCCCGGGAATCCGAAATCAACTTTTGGAAGCCCTGCGAATGCAAGTGGTAAAAACAGTAACATGAAATATTTCAGTACTGTGATAAGATTACTTACGATAACGAATAAACCACCTTCACGAATCCATTTTGATGCGCCCGGATGCTTCTCTGCAAATCCAAGCCATAAGCCTTTGATTTTCTCCATAATATTAATCCCTTTCTCTCTGGACTGCGAAACTCTACTTTGCAGTTTCGGAATAACTTTCTGCATTTATGTTCCGCTTTACTTGTCTTAATCCTAACATAAGAATTCTTTTATGGAAAAAAATTGCATAATCTGTGCTTTTTTTAGCATAAATGGTAAGGATTTTACAAAAATGGGATCATATATACCGGCAGATAATGGATGCCATTCTCCCATTTATAATCTTTCGTATGAACTACATATTTATCTCTGATACGGCTGCTATACTTATCGCAAAACACATCTAACGACTTATGTCCTCTGTAATTTCCAGACTTTACTTCGATCGGATTAATTTTATCTCCTTTTGGATTATTGTGTTCTAAATATGCTTCTACAGCCTGTGGCATTCCGCCAATCAGCATATACAACCGGAACATACGCATCAGATTCCTATGCATTGCGTTTCCGGCAGATTTTTTGCTTTTTAAAAGTAACCTGATCGTATCCGCTGTGATCTGATCACCAATTGCCCACAAAAACTCTTCAAAATCCATCGGATACATTGATATCTTATGTTCTTCACTCGGGATTAATATATCCTTCGTATTTTTCCTTATCGATAAAAGTGATCCCGTTTCAATATATTTGTATCTCCCATCAGCCACAAGATACTTGATTGCCTGTCTTGCTTTCGGCAATAATTGAACTTCATCAAATATAATCACGGATTCCTTTTCATACAGTCTGACTCCGGTCAACTGCTGTAATTGGAGGAAGAAAAAATCCAAATTATAAGTATCATCAAATAATTCCAAAATTGCTTTGCTCGTATGTGCAAAGTCGATCAAAATATAAGATCTGAATTCGTTTTTTGCAAATTCTTCCGCAATCGTTGATTTTCCAACACGTCTTGCCCCCGTTATTACTTTTATATCTGGTGTTCCATACAATTCAATCAGTTCTTCTAAATACTTTTTTCTTACGATAATCTGCATGGCAAAATCTCCTATTCCCACTTTTTGAATTATTTTCATTTTTCGGTATCACTACTGAGGTAAAGGCAAGCGCTTAATACAGAACGTAAATAAGACGCTCCCTTACAAAAAGGAACGCCCTTTTTTGATACTATTCTCGTAACCATCTACAGATATCGACCACTTGCACTCCTTTGTAATCATATGTTTCATGATGGATTCTGATTTCAGCACCGAATTACAAAATATCCTTGATGAACAGTTTAATCCTGACCGCCCGAATGCTGTCTGGTGTTCGGATATCACCTACATCTGAACGATAGATGGATTTGTCTATCTGACCAGCATTATGGATTTATTTTCCAGAAAAATCATAGCATGGACACTTTCAGAAACACTGGAGGTATCCTGTGTGATTGATACTATAAATAATAGCGGAATAAATGCATTTATGCAATCTAAAACATTCCTCATTACAGTTCTCCACTACATCCTTAGATTAAGAAAGGCTCTGCATAAGCAGAGCCCTTCTAACATTTTCTTTCGAGGATTAACCTCTAGCCAGATTGTGGTAAATGTCAAACCCTTATAAAGCTCATAAGGCACTGCTCTCTGGCACAACACCTTTTCATCTCAATTATCTCGTGAATTATCCTATTGTGCAAGTAAACAATTCAGCTGCCCGATCAGCTGTTCCACCTGCTCTCCCGGCATCTGCCCCAGCAGAAATTTCAGCGGCATTTCCCGGATAACTTGCTCTCCCAGCTTCTTGTATTCGTCACTCATCCCTTCTGCTGATGCGGCCGCTGCTGCCAAAGGCGCCAGCAGTTCCGTAATAACGGGAGCGGTTTTCGTATGATCCAATAATTCTCCGAACGTTGTTGTGAAATCTACGCGAAGGGGCAGTTTTTTCTTTGTTTTAAACACAATATCCGCATGTAATCGGATGTCATCAGAAGCATGGCCGATCAGGATCCGATATGTTCCGGATGGCGCATACCAGTCCCCGAGACGTTCTTCATAATAGGAAAGATTCCTCGCCGAAATTTCCATCGATACCGTTTTCTCCTCTCCCGGCAGGAGATGAACTTTGGCAAATCCTTTCAATTCCTTGACCGGTCTCTCCGGTGTGCCGCACAGGTCAGCTACATACAACTGTACGACTTCTTTTCCTTCTGTCTTTCCTGAATTTTTCACCTTGAGAGAAACTGTCAGTATATCCTCATCCGTCATTTGAGCCGATGACAAAGTCAGATCCCCATAAGTAAATTCCGTGTAAGACAGCCCATGTCCGAATGCATACCGCACCGGAACTTTCTTTGTATCATAATAACGATATCCGACAAAGATATCCTCGCCATATAACACCCGCTTTTCATTTCCCGGGAAATGAAGGAAGCTCGGATTATCTTCCAGCCGGTACGGGAATGTCTCTGCCAGCCTGCCGGACGGATTCGCTTCCCCGAATAACAGCCAGTCGCAGGCTTCGCCAACGCCCTGACCTCCTAGATACATTTCAAGGATCGCGCTTACCCGGTCTGCCCATGGCAGTTCTACCGGACTTCCATTGTGGAGTACTACTACAACATTAGGCTGTACTTTCAACACTTCTTCGATCAGCCGGTCCTGGCATTTGGGCAGCTTCATGGATGTTCTGTCATACCCTTCCGACTCAAATATCTCAGGCAGCCCGGCAAAGATTACCGCGACGTCTGCTTCTGCAGCAGTCCGAAGCGCTTTTTCCAGCTCTTGTTCCGTCATCGCGTCATTTTCCATAGAAAATCCTTTTGCATAAGTCACGCTACGCCCTTTTTCTCTGGCAGCATCCAATGCCGAAACAACCCTGAACGGATTGATATGGCTGGAGCCGCCGCCCTGATACCGCGGCTTTTCGGCAAATTCCCCTATATAGGCAACCTTTCTGTCTGTATTCAGCGGAAGTATACCGTTATTTTCCAGCAGGACCGCACATTCCGTCTCAATATCAGCTGCTTTTTTATGATCTGTTTCCTTATCAGATATAACTTCCGGACGATGCTGCTCTTCACCGGCAAATACAACATTCAATACCCGCTCCACCGCTTCATCCAGCACAGCTTCGTCCAGTCTTCCCTCCTGTACTGCTTTCACAATCTGTCTGTCATTGTATCCTCCGGAATAAGGCATCTCCAGATCCAGTCCGGCCTGCAGTCCTTTCACACGGTTATTTACAGCGCCCCAGTCACTAACGACGCAGCCTTTGTATCCCCATTCTTTTCTCAGGATATCTGTCAGAAGATATCTGTTTTCCGAAGCATATTCTCCATTTATTTTGTTGTAGCTACACATGACGGTTCTTGGAGCTGATTCTTTCACCGCTTCCTCAAACGCAGGCAGGTAGATTTCCCTGAGCGCACGTTCTGACACTTCGGAAGATATCGTCATACGGAGTGTTTCCTGGTTATTCAGTGCAAAGTGCTTAATGCTTGTCCCCACGCCCTGACTCTGTACTCCGCGGATATATGCCGATGCCATCCTACCTGCCAGATATGGATCCTCCGACAGATACTCAAAGTTCCGCCCGCATAACGGGCTCCTTTTAATATTCACCGCCGGGCCAAGCAGTATGCTTACATTCTCGGCCTGACACTCCGCTCCCAGCGTCTCTCCCATCCGTTCCATCAGGTCAACATCAAAGCTGGAGGCTGTTGCACAGGCTGCCGGGAAACAAACGGCCTTCACACTTTCATTCAATCCCAGATGATCCGTTTCCCCTTCCTGCTTTCTCAGTCCGTGAGGGCCGTCCACCATCATAACTGACGGAATGTTCAGTCGTTTGATTTCTTTCGTATGCCAGTTATCAGCGCCCGAGCAGAGACTTGCCTTCTCTTCCAGCGTCATTTTTGAAATCAGTTCCTTTATTCTGTCCATCGCAAAAGTTCTCCATTCTTTTCTTAATACTGATTGATCATCTGTGCCTCTGCCTCTTCACGGCTGATCTCACCATTGTTGCATTTTGCCATCAGCTGGACATCATGGTCATTAAGCTTGTAAAGACGAAGTATAAGCAGAGTGCAAATACCCCCGATAATGCTGCCAAGACAGCTGAATGTCCATAATTTATCGGCAAATCCTGCCGCCTGAACAACGCCTTCTCCCTCTCGGAAGCCGATTAAAGTTAACGCAAACACACTGACTGCTGTTGCGATCGCTCCATTTAATTTTGTAAAAAATGTCTGCGCTGCAAACGTTACACCACGCATTTTTAATCCTGTCTTGTACTGTCCATACTCGTAGCAGTCCGGCGTAAACTGATACTGCAGTATAACTGCTATTCCCAGCGGAATTCCTCCTAAGGCATTTAAAATCACATACACCATCATATTCTCATACCCAGCAATGAATCTTACGATTCCCAAAAGTAAAGCGAAAACATATGAAATATAGAAGACTTTAAATTTATCATATTTCTTGCATAATTCTACTGCCATAAACGCACCGATTAAGGTCGGAATAATCACTGCCATTGAAACATATGAAGCAGCTTCTTCACCGCCAAGGCAGTACCGGGCAACGTATAAGCCCCAATTTGCACCAACATTAAGCAGGCTGCTGATGAGCGGAGCCGCAAAGAAAAGCAATAAATATTTGTTCTTCCGCAGACATTCTACCATATCTCGCAATGTATAACTTTCTTCTGCCCCGTCATTCAGGACTCTTTCTTTTTCAATTACTCTCTCCCTTGCGAACAGACAAATCGGAATCATCATAACACATGACAAAAGAGATAACACAATTACTGTTGTTGACCAGCCGCCTAACCGCTGCCGTACCAACGGCAGGACAATTCCTGTAACAATACCTGCAAAAATAGCAAACATTCTTCCTATGCTGTTTAGTGAAACACGTTCCTTCTGGTCTATTGTCATCGTGGTAACAATACCAAAAATCGGTACATCGCAAAGGGTATAGGCTGTATCCCATAACATATAAGCAAGTGTTGCCCATATGATTTTAGCCATCATGGAAATCCCGGTAGGTATTATAAAAAGAAGAATAGTTGCCACCGGAATCGCTATGACAGATATTCGAAGCCACGGTAGGAATTTCCCTTTCTTAAAATTCACCTTATCCATGATCATACCGAAGATCGGATCGTTGATGGCATCCCACACTTTCGTGATAAGCGCCACGATCGCAACCAATGCTGCCGTTATGCCGATATCTGTAAAATATGTAGTCATATATCCTACCAGTCCATAGAATACATTCTGTCCCATAAAATACAAACCATAACTGATTTTTTCTCTTTTTGTAACTGAATTTTCCATTTCGTTATCCGTCCTTTCATTGTTTGATTCAATTATAAATAATTCCAAAGGGCAAATCACCAACGATATATAAGTAGTTTACCGACGAAACTTAATATAATCATCATCTTTCTAAAAACTGATATAAGTATTCTTCCATCTTAGGCGTCCACCATTCCAGATATCCTGCCTGCGTCGGATGAACCGGATCTGCCATATAAACTTCATATTCTTTTTCAGAAACGTCATTCATCTCCTCGTCATTCCAAAGGTCGATCACGCCTATTCCATATTTATCCTGAAGCTCAAACAATACATCTACCATCTGCTGATACTGTTTACTGTCATATTTTGTTCCGGTATAAAAGATCACGGGACAATTCCATGTCTGCTTTGCATATACAATGATATATTCCATTGCTCCTGTTATCGTCTGTGTATCAAAATCCTCCAGATTTTCTGAACTGCTAAGTTCTCCCATCGGCATTTCCTTCGACGCGTCATTCGTGGAAAGCTGGCAGACAAACGCATCGAATTTCTCATCTGTACCGATATTATTTTTCATCCTTTGGATATAAGACGTCTTTCCGTTATCTACTAAAGTAGTACCGCTGACAGCTTCTTTTACATACTCACAGCCATTTCTGTAAGAGATATAATCTGCAAAAGAAACATCCATTGAGTACAGACCTAATGTTACAGATGATCCAAGGTAGCAGATGCGCTTCCCTCCAAGAGGGCTGTTTTCTAACGGTTCTATATTTTCCAGACTGTATTTTTCTGCGTTTCCCGGCATTTTTTTCAGCTTATTCTTCCAGACAAAATCAAACGGTCCTCCACCGCCTACTGCTCCTACTAAATATGTCAGGCCGATTCCCACAGCCAGAATCAGAATTAAAACGATACTTAAGGTGATCTTCAATATTTTCTTTTTCATAATCCTTAACTCCTTATTATTTTCAACTTTCATATTAAGAGAACTGACCGTCTGTATTTATCGGTCAGTTCTCGCAAATACTGTCATTTTGTTTTCTTTGATTCTTTATTCAAACTGATACATTCCGCTTCCTACCTTGTATAATCTGCCATCCGGCATCTTTACAACGGCAGTCGTGTTGCAGGGGATTTTTACTTTCAGCTTAAATTTCCCTTCGTCCATACTCCACCTGACTGCGATTTCCCCATACTCACTTATATAAGTACGTTTTACACTGGTAAACGCATTGTCCGGCTCCGGTGCGATTACAATCTCCTTAAATCCGGGAGCAGCCATATCAATGCCGCTTATCTTCCGGAACATCCAGTCGTCCACGCATCCAAAGGCATAGTGGTTCAGGCTTGTCATAACCGGAGACCCGTCCTCCTTGTAAGAAATGTAATTTTCCCAGATTGTTGTCGCTCCCTGCTTCACCTCATAAAGCCATGACGGGCACTTTGTCTGGAGCAGGATTTTATATGCCTTGTCCATCCTGCCGATCTTACAGAGTGCATCCAGCAGATACGGCGTCGTCAGGAACCCTGTATCCAGACAATCCCCGTTTTCTTCTATCTTGCGGATCAAATGTCCGGCGATACTTTTTTTCTTCCTTTCAGGAGCAAGATCAAATGCGATTGCCAGCACATAACTGCCCATAAAATCAAGAGGCATCTTCCCATCATCATCGATCAGTCCTTTTTGAATGGCAGATTTCATTCTGGACGCAATGTCATCATAGTATAATTCGTCTGATGTATGCCCGAGGAGTGCTGCCGTATCTGCCATGATCCGGCAGGAATTCCATCCAAAGATTGGCGCGCAGTATGTAGAAGTATTGACAGGTTTTGCAGCGCTTTGGTCTGCTCCGTTTACTGTCTGGCTCGGTATGAGCCACTCCCCGTACTGATGTCCTGTATTCCACAGATACTGGTCAATTTCTTTTGGATGTTTCATCTTGCCTCTACGCTTCTTTGCAGTGTTGATGATATAGTCGCACCACTTTTTCATTGTGTCATACTGTTCTCTCAGTATCCTGATATTTCCTGTAAGCTGATACATGCTCCACGGTACGATACAGGCGGCATCTCCCCATCCTGCTTCTCCCACCGGTTCAAAATTGCGATATACGATCCGATTCAGTTTCTCCAGTAATTCATAGATTCCGGTAAGGGGGATCACATTGGGGATTGCCCCATTTTTCTGCTGACTGCAGGTCATATTACGCAGCCATCTTGTCAGAAACGGGGTTACATTTTCGTTGAGCATGGCTGTTCTTGCATAAATCTGGATATCTCCGGTCCATCCGCCTTTTTCTCTCTGCGGGCAGTCCGTGGGGATTGAAAACAGATTCGACCGCTGAGACCATCTTGTATTTTCGTAAAGCCGGTTTATATCTTCGTTGGATGTCTCAAAAGTTCCCAGATCCTCATTGTCAGAAGACAGGACAATCGCTGTGAAATCCTCCGGGCTCACCGGCTGATCGCAGGTCACTCTCACATAGCGGAATCCATGATATGTAAAATGCGGTATGTATTCTGTGAATTTCCCGTTTGAGATATAAATATCACTTTGCTTGTGCCCTGTTTTCTCTGACATGAAAATATTGTTGAAATAGTTTCCATATTGATCAAGAGTTTCAAAATGATCTAATACCATTTTTGTTCCGGCCGGCAGTTTGCTTTTTACCCGCAGAACACCTGCCAAGTTCTGTCCAAAGTCAATGATCGTCTCGCCTTTCGGGCTAACTGTCATTCCGACTGCCGGTACTTCCTTTACCGGGCGCACCGGTTCCCCGTACTGAGCTACCAGGTTGGCGTAAGATTTTTTGCATAGGATACCTGCTTTCCAGCTGCTGTCATCGAATCCGCAGCAGTTCCAGTTTTCCTGTTCCATCCGTGCGTCATAGAGTTCACCTGCAAACAGATCGGAAGACCGGACCGGACTTTCCGAAACTTTCACCGCATCATCGGACACAACCATTTCACTCGTTCCGTCTTCATAATCAATCTTTATCTGAAATAACACAGAATGTTCGGCTTTAAACTTCCTGCTTCTCGGTTTAAAGTTTGCGCTGTCATACCAGCCGTCCCCCACCAGCATTCCTATGACATTTCCTCCCTCTCTCAAAAACGGAGTCACATCATAAGTCTGGTAGCACAGATATTTAGAATAGACGGTAAATTCCGGCGCAAACTCTCTGTCATCCGGACGCATTCCGTTCATGCTGAGCTGATATGCTCCGTGACAGGTGGCATAAACGCGCGCTCGTTTTATGCCGTCTCGTGCATCAAATTCTTTGCGAAAATATTCTGCCGGGTTCTGCCCGCCGGTTCCGGGTTTTACCTTTTTCATAGGAAACGGAGATTTCACCCACTCGGCCGTCCATTCTTTCTTCATAAATCCTGTCTCAAAGGATGAGGATGCCGCCGCCTTTTCTCCGTTATTAACTGTCACTTCCACTGTCCAGTTGTAGTCACTGAGACTTTGTAATGGTTTCCCGGAGTACTCCACAAAAATACTTTTATCACTTTCTACCATTCCAGAATCCCACATTACTTCGTCCATATTTTTCACTGTGATATGATAGGATGTCTGCATCACATTCTTTTCATCACTAGTGATTACCCATGAAAAATAAGGTGCTTCGTCCACGCATGGTCTATATTGACTGTTTACTTTAAGCCTTATAAGCTCCATAGCAACCCTCCTGATTAGAATTTTGCCAGTGCCGCATCCAGCATCTGCGCCTCATCTTTTTTTATCTCTCCTGCGAATGTTTTCGCGACATCTCTAAGCGAAAGCCCATATGCAATATCGGGGATCATATCCACTTCCACCATTTGAGAAAGAAACGCGCGGATATCCGGATGGTTCAGCAGTTCTTCCATTGTCGAGTCTATGCTGTATTTCTTCTTTAAAGGCTGTGACGCCTCATAAGCGACTTCATATTCTCCGGCTCTCACACGGCAGATTCCATTTTCCACCTCTTCAAATAATGGATTTTCTTTATCTTCATATACAGATTCCGACGCATATGGAAGAACCACTTCTGCACTTCCGCCGAACGGAACCGTAACAGTGACCGTGATTTTATTATCCTCTGATATCTCCCAGCCGCACTGATAGCATCCGCTTGCCGAATCATAAACAGCTTTTACATATTTCAGTCCATTATTCACTTTCGGGCTGATCCGCATCACCCTGCCTCCCGGGTTCTGTTCCGTCACATCAATCCCGGCCGCATGACGGAAGATCCACTCCAATACAGCGCCGTAAGAATAATGATTTAGACTGTTCATCCCCGTGCTGGAGACATGTCCGCTCTCATCCAGTGAATTCCAACGCTCCCACACCGTTGTTGCTCCCAGCTTCACTTCATGGAGCCAGCCCGGGTATTCCTTATTCAGAAGCAGCCGGTATGCCGCGTCTGTCATTCCATGATCAGTCAGGACATTGCACAGAAGCGGGGTTCCTACAAACCCGGTATTTAATTTATTTTTATTATCCCTGAGAAGCTTTTGCAGCATCTGCTTTGTCAGTTCTTCATTTTCAGACAGATGATATTTCAGTGCAAGAATAAGCCCTGTCTGCGTCTTCACCGCACATCTGCCTGTAGCAGTAAAATATTCTTCTTTCACGACCTGCCACTGACGGTCTGCGATTTTCTGATACTCCTGTCTCGTTTCTTCCAGTCCAAGCACCTCTGCTGCTTTTGCAACAATCTGTGCACTTGCCGCGTAGTAGATGTCTGCAATGTATGCTTCATCAGTCGCTCCATACACGCTGTTCGCAGCGGCACCTGTACGGTCAAGAGCAAGCCAGTCACCATAATGGAAAACCTGTCTCCATCCATGATGGTCTCCATCAATTCTCCGGATATAATCGACCCACGCTTTCATGCTCTCAATTTGGTTTTCGAGTATTGTTTTGTCCCCGCTGAACAAATATACGTTCCAGGGGATGATACATGCGGCGTCTCCCCATGCGCAGGAACATTTTGTCGGTCCGAATGTGGGGACAATCTCCGGAACCATTCCGCCCGCCAGAAGCTGTTCCTGATACAGGTCGTATAAATATTTTCGGTAAAACGCATAGGTATCAGCCAGATAGCTTGCAGTCGCGGAAAATACCTGTGTATCTCCTGTCCAGCCCATCCTCTCATCTCTTTGGGGACAGTCTGTAGGCACATCCAGAAAGTTCCCTTTCATTCCCCATTCGATATTGGAGATTAATTTGTTCACAAGATCATTCCCTGTCTCGATTGCCCCGATGCTCTCATAATCACTGTAAAGAACAAGCGCCGTAAAATCCTCACACGAAAGGTCCCTAACCCCGGTCACTTTCACATATCGATAACCATAGTATGTAAAATGAGGCGTAATCACCTTTTCTGTACCATCAGAAACATAAATGTACTCCGAAAGTGCAGTTCTTAAATTCTCGTTGTAGAAACATCCGTCCTGAAGCACCTCGCCCGTCTGAATCCTGATAGTTGTCCCCGCCGGCTCATGCACCCGCAGCCGGAAGATCCCCGTGATCTCCTGCCCCAGATCAAATACCTCTTCTCCGGCAGGAGTATGGATCAGCTCTGCCGGCTTCATCTCCTCCTGTACCTTAACTGGAAGAGATAACCGTTCCATAAGCCGGCCTTTCGGAACCTTTGCGATCCGCGCAGGAGACTCCTCTACCGGCGGCAGCGTATCATCTCTTCTCTCACCGTCATAGATATTGGAAAACCACAAATTGCTTCTTGTAACTGACCAGGTTTCATCAGAACTGATCACATCTTTCGTTCCGTCTTTGTACTCTATGTGAATCTCCGCAATCAGCTTCCACTCGTCACCGTAATATGCTTCCCGCTCCGGATCATTGAAACCGAACCTGCCTTTATACCAACCGTTTCCGAGAAGAACAGACAGCACACCTCCTCGTTCTGCCTGTTCTGTGATGTCATACGTCTGATACTGGATCCACCGGTCATAATTATTGCAGTACGGAGTCAGATACTCTTCACCGATTTTCTTAGGATTTTCTTTATTTTCCCCAAGAAAATATGCCTCATACAATCCCAGGCCGCAAATGTACAGTCTTGCGCTTTTCACTTCTTTTGCCGGACGAATCCTCTTTGAGAAAATCGGATGCCGTTCCTGACTGCTGTCACAGGTAATCCACCTGCCCGTCCACGGTTCATCCATTTTGGCGGTCTCAAAGAACTGCGTGTCTGATTCGATCACTTCCTCTGCATCTGTTGTCACAATAACTTTCCAGTAATATCTTGTATACGGCTGCGGTTCAAATTCCACTCTTGCAGAGAGACTGTCCAGCTCTGCCTCCCCCGTGTCGTGACAGATATCTGTAAAGGTTTTGTTCTTGCTGATCACAATCCTTGCATGTTTCTGTTCCTGTCCTCTGCCGCCTTTCACTTTCCATGAAAATACCAACGGTTTCAGATAAAACCCTAAAGGGTTTGTGATATGATTTGTTTTTGCCGCATAAATCTTGCCCATAATTCTTCCTCATTTTCATGCTGATACTTTTTCATCCAATAATAAGCCAACCGTTCCTCCCACTACTGACACAGAGCATTTAACTCCACGATCATCTGCTCGATCGCTTCGCCCGGAATAACGCTTAAAAATGATTTCAGTGGCATCTGCGCAATAATTTCCGGAGTCACAAGCTGTACCTCCCCATCTTCTTTCTTAGGTTCTTCTCCCTGTGATA
>ERZ1026846.1549-NODE-1549-length-14352-cov-17.957474_pt1 | contig 14352 bp, 10 predicted proteins | sample MGYA00380153_ERZ1026846 | MGnify/ENA primary metagenome ERZ1026846 (study PRJEB33269, sample SAMEA4719789) | human gut metagenome | biome: human-associated habitat; feature: organic feature; material: feces | place: Cameroon | collected 2013-10 ... | reverse complement strand
GTAATAATATATACACACATTATTATTAAACATTATTTTCGGTGGTATAAAGTATGGATTCTTTAAAGCAGAAGATATTAAATGAAGGCGAAGTTTACGAGGGTAATATTCTTAAGGTAGACGGTTTTTTAAATCACAGAATTGATATTCCGTTTATGAGGGAAATCGCAAAGGAATTTCACCGCTTGTTTAAGGACGACGGCGTTAACAAAATCCTTACTATCGAAGCGTCGGGCATAGCTATCGGTGCGCTTGTTGCCGAGGAATTTGGCTGTCCGCTTGTTTTCGCAAAGAAAACAAAAACTAAAAATATTGCCGGCGATGTGTATACCTCTAAGGTTGAGAGTTTCACTCACGGCACTACATACGATATTATTGTGTCAAAACGATTTCTCGATGAAAACGATAAGGTCCTCATTGTTGATGATTTTCTTGCAATCGGCAATGCACTCAACGGTCTTATCGCACTTGTTAATGATAGCGGTGCATCACTTGCGGGCTGCGGCGTTGTTATTGAAAAAGGTTTCCAGCACGGCGGCGATAAACTCAGGAGCAACGGTGTTAAGGTTGAATCTCTTGCTATTGTTGAAAGTATGGACCATGAAACAGGCAAGGTTTATTTCAGAGATTAATCGTTTTTTTGTTTTGGTTATTCGGTGTCATCACCTTATAATAAATTGATTTATTTGTACGGAGGTAAGACAAATGAAACTTACAAAGAAAATTCTTGCAGTTGTTCTTTCAGTTCTCTTTGTTGTAGGCGTATTTGCCGGTTGTTCTTCAAAAGACGCAAATACAAAGGATACAACAACTAAGGCATCTGCATCATCAGACATGAAGGTAGGATTTATTTTCCTTCACGATGAGAACTCAACTTACGATAAGAACTTCATCACAGCTGCTGACGAAGCTTGTAAGACTCTCGGAATTGCTGATGAAAACAAGATTTACAAGACTAATGTTCCTGAAGGTCAGGAATGCACAGAGGCTGCTTTAGACCTTGTTGACAAGGGATGCTCAATCATCTTTGCCGACAGCTTCGGTCACGAGCCTTACATTATTGAAGTTGCTAAGAAGCATCCTGAAGTTCAGTTCTGCCATTCAACAGGTACAAGAGCTCATACAGAAGGTCTTGACAACTATCACAATGCATTCGCTTCAATTTACGAAGGCAGATATCTTGCAGGTATTGCTGCAGGTATGAAACTTAATCAAATGATTAAAGACGGCAAATTTGAAGCTAAAGATGCTAAAATCGGTTATGTAGGTGCATACACCTATGCTGAGGTTATTTCAGGTTATACTTCATTCTTCCTTGGTGCTCGTTCAGTATGCCCAAGCGCTACTATGGAAGTTCAGTTCACAGGTTCATGGTATGATGAAGCTGCTGAAAAGGAAGCTGCAAATACCCTTATTGCTAACGGCTGTAAGCTTATCAGCCAGCATGCTGACTCAATGGGTGCTCCTACAGCTTGCGAAACAGCAGGTGTTCCAAACGTTTCTTACAACGGCTCAACAGTAAGCGCTTGCCCTAACACATTTATTGTTTCTTCAAGAGTTAACTGGGCTCCTTACTATGAATATGCAATCAAGGCTGTTATGAACGGCGACAAGATTGATGCTGACTGGACAGGTACTCTTGCTACTAATTCGGTTCTTCTTACAGATGTAAACGAAAAGGCTGCTGCTCCTGGCACTCAGAAGGCTATTGATGAAGCTAAAGCTAAGCTTGAGGACGGTTCTCTTCAGGTATTTGATACTTCAACATTTACTGTTGACGGCAAAAAGCTTGATTCTTACAAGGCTGATGTTGATACAGATGATAAGTACACACCTGATACAGAAGTTATTAAAGATGGCGCATTCAAGGAATCAAAGTTCCGTTCAGCTCCATATTTTGACGTTAAGATTGACGGTATTAAGCTTCTTAACGAAAAAATGTAATTAAATAAATCTTAGTTATATTTTATAATTAAACCCGTGGCCGTACCCTAAAAAGTACGGTCACGGTAGTATTGTTTTAAGTGATATTAAATTTTTGCGGAGGAAAATATGAGTGATACTTTTGCAATTGAATTAAAAGGCGTCACCAAGGTTTTCGGGCAGATTGTTGCTAATAAGGACGTTAATCTGCAGGTTAAAAAAGGTGAAATTTTAGCCATTTTGGGCGAAAATGGCAGTGGTAAAACCACTCTTATGAATATGCTTTCCGGCATTTATTTCCCTGATGAGGGTCAAATTTTTGTAAACGGTGAGGAAGTAGTTATTAAATCACCGAAAGATGCGTTTAAATACGGCATTGGTATGGTACATCAGCATTTTAAGCTTGTTGATGTATTTACTGCTACCGAGAATATAGTTCTCGGTATTAAAGATAAAGAAAAATACAGCTTAAAGAAAGCTGAACAACGTGTAAAAGAAATTACCGACAAATACGGTTTTGATATTAATCTTGACAGCAAGGTTTATGAAATGTCTGTTTCTGAAAAGCAGACTGTTGAAATTGTTAAGGTGCTTTACAGGGGTGCGCAGACTCTTATTCTTGACGAGCCTACCGCTGTTCTTACACCTCAAGAAACTGAAAAATTGTTTGATGTTTTACGTCGTATGAAAAAAGACGGAAAATCAATTATTATAATTACACATAAGCTCCACGAGGTTATGTCGCTTACCGACAGAGTTGCGGTTTTGCGTAAGGGCGAATATATCGGAACTGTGGATACTAAATCTGCTACCGAGCAATCGCTTATCGAAATGATGGTTGGTAAAAAGGTATCACTTAATATAGAAAGAACGGCTCCTGTTAATCCGCAAAACAGAATTGAACTTAAAAATGTAACTACTCTTAATGCAGAGGGAGTTAAGGCTATTGATGATATTTCATTTGATATCAGAAGCGGTGAAATTCTCGGCATCGCCGGTATTGCCGGAAGCGGTCAAAGAGAACTGCTTGAAACCATAGCAGGTCTTCAAAAGCCTGAAAGCGGTGAGATTTTTTATCATTCCCCTGAGGGCGAAACGGTCGACCTTAAGGCTAAAACCCCTACTCAAATTAAAGAACTCGGCGTAAGGCTTTCGTTTGTTCCTGAGGATAGACTCGGTATGGGCCTTGTAGGAAATATGGACATTATCGATAATATGATGCTTCGTTCATATAAGAAGGGCAATTCCGCTTTTCTTGACAGAAAAAATCCTAAGAAACTTGCAGAAAAAATTATTGAAAGCCTTGAGGTAGTTACACCGGGCGCTACCACTCCTGTAAGACGTCTTTCGGGCGGTAACGTTCAAAAGGTACTTGTAGGCCGTGAGATTGCCGCTAATCCTAAGGTACTTATGGCTGCTTACCCTGTAAGAGGTCTTGATATTAACTCTTCTTACACAATTTATAATCTTCTCACAAAGCAAAAGGAAAACGGCGTTGCCGTTGTATTTGTAGGCGAGGACCTTGACGTTCTTGTTGAGCTTTGCGACAGAATTATGGTTATAAATTCAGGTAAAATTACCGGTATGCTCGACGGCAGAAATGCTACTAAAGAGGAAATCGGATTATTAATGACTAAGACAGAAAGGGAGGATTCATAATATGAGCAATAAACAAAAGGTTCACGAGCCTCTCTTTCATATAAGCAAGAGAGCGTCTATGCCTTGGTATTATTCATGGCTTATTCGCCTTGTCTCAATTCTTGCCGCCCTTATCGTAAGCGGTGCTGTAACAATGCTTTTAACCCATCAAAACCCTATCAGCGTTTATGCCACTATGGTTGACGGTGCGTTTGGTACTTCAAGACGTGTTTGGAATCTTCTCCAAAGCCTTGCAATTCTTCTTTGCGTTGCGCTTGCGTTGACACCGGCATTTAAGATGCGATTTTGGAACATCGGCGGTGAGGGTCAGGTGCTTGTCGGCGGTCTTGCTACTGCGGCTTGTATGATTTGCCTCGGCGGTAAAATTCCTAATGCGCTTCTTATTATCGTAATGATTATATCAAGTATGCTTGCAGGTGCAATTTGGGCTGTTATACCTGCTATCTTTAAGGCTCAGTTTAATACTAATGAAACGCTCTTTACCCTTATGATGAACTATGTAGGTATTCAGCTTGTATCATACTTTGTTATGGTGTGGGAAGTTCCTAAAGGTTCGGGTAAGATAGGTATTATTAACCAAATGAGTCACGCCGGATGGTTGCCTCAGCTTGGAAATCAAGAATATTTACTTAATATTCTTGTTGTTCTTGCACTCACAATCTTTATGTATATTTATCTTAAATACAGCAAGCATGGCTATGAGCTTTCTGTTGTAGGTGAAAGTGAAAATACCGCTAAATATATCGGCATTAATGTTAAGAAGGTAATTATCAGAACAATGCTCCTTTCAGGCGCAATGTGCGGTATCGCAGGTCTTCTCCTTGTAGGCGGTACTGACCATACTATCACAACCACTACTGCAGATAACAGGGGATTTACTGCTATTATGGTGTCTTGGCTTGCTAAGTTTAACCCTATTTATATGGTGCTTACTTCTCTTTTGCTTGTGTTTTTTGATAAGGGTGCAACAGAGATTGCAACCGTATACAGACTTAATGAATCATTCAGTGAAATCATTACCGGCATAATCCTTTTCTTTATTATCGGCAGTGAGTTCTTTATTAACTATAAGATTAATTTCCGCAAAGCGCATAAGGAGGGTAAATAATATGACTACATTAATTACTTTTATCCAACGTGCGATTATGCAGGGTATTCCGCTTCTTTACGGTTCGACAGGTGAAATCCTTACTGAAAAGTCAGGTAACCTTAACCTCGGTATTCCGGGTATTATGTATGTCGGCGGTATCAGCGGTGTTATCGGTGCTTTTCTTTATGAGGAGTCAATGGGCACAAATGACCTTAACCCATTCCTTGCAGTTTTAATTCCGCTTCTTTGCACAATCATCGGCTCTCTTTTAACAGGCCTTATTTACTGCTTCTTAACGGTAACTCTTCGTGCAAATCAAAATGTGACCGGTCTTGCAATTACGACTTTCGGTGTCGGTTTCGGTAACTTCTTCGGCTCATCACTTGTTAAAATTACAGGAAGTGATATTCCGTCTGTTGCCCTTACAAGAACAAGCGCATTTTTCACTAAAAAACTTCCTATCGCTTCAACTACCGGTTGGTTTGGAAAAATATTCCTCGACTATGGTTTTTTAACCTATGCCGCTATTGTAATTGCTCTTTTGGTTGCGTTCTTCCTTAAGAAAACACGTGGCGGACTTCATCTTCGTGCTGTAGGTGAAAATCCTGCAACAGCAGATGCAGCAGGTATTGACGTTTCTAAGTCTAAATATCTTGCTACCTCAATCGGCAGCGTTATCGCAGGTATCGGCGGTCTGTTTTATGTAATGGATTATGCTAACGGTGTTTGGTCAAACGAGGGCTTCGGCGACAGAGGATGGCTTGCAATCGCACTTGTTATCTTTGCAATTTGGAAGCCTGATTTCGGTATTTTAGGTTCAATTCTTTTTGGTGGACTTTATATTGTTTACCTCTTTATTCCCGGTCTTAAAATGAGCACTCAGGAACTTTTCAAAATGCTTCCTTACATTGTAACTATAATTGTTCTTGTAATCGTAAGCGTAAGAAAGAAGAGAGAGGACCAGCCACCTGCATCGCTTGGTCTTTCATACTTCCGTGAGGATAGATAATATTTTTTAGGATAGAATAAAACGGATAGGGATTTTTCTTATCCGTTTTTTGTATGCACTGCTTGACATTTAATGCTTTTTTTGCTAATATATTTGCATATTGTAACGGCTGTGAAAAAGAGGAGTAGCTTGCTTATTCTTTCAGAGAGTGCTCGTTTGGTGGAAGAGTGCAGATGCGGTAGGTGAAGGTAGCTTTTGAGCCGGCAAGGTGAAACTAAGTAGTCTTGTCCGTATATCTGCGTTAAGGATTTGAGTGGCATTATGTTTAATTAATGCAATTTGAGTGGTACCACGGAATTTTTCGCTTTCGTCTCAATTTGAGGCGGAAGCTATTTTTTTATAAAATTATACCATATTATAAAGGAGAACGTTATGGCAAAAGAACTTGCAAAGCAGTACGACCCAAGCGAGGTTGAGGACCGTACCTATCAGTTTTGGTGTGATAAAAAGTATTTTCACGCTAAAAGAGAAAAAGGCAAAAAGACTTATACAATAGTTATTCCGCCTCCTAATATTACAGGCCAGCTTCATATGGGCCATGCACTTGATAATACGCTTCAGGATATTCTTATCCGTTATCACAGAATGGCAGGCTACGATACATTGTGGCTTCCCGGCACCGACCATGCTTCTATCGCAACGGAGGCTAAGATTGTTGAGGCTATGCGTAAAGAGGGTATTACTAAGGATGACCTCGGACGTGAAAAATTTCTTGAACGTGCATGGGATTGGAAAAAACAATACGGCGGCAGAATTATTGAACAATTGAAAAAAATGGGCTCGTCCTGCGATTGGGACAGAGAACGCTTCACTCTTGACGAGGGTTGCAGTAAGGCTGTAAGAGAAGTATTTGTAGGCCTTTATGAAAAGGACCTTATTTATCGTGGTAACCGTATGGTAAATTGGTGCCCTCATTGTAATACATCTATTTCAGATGCCGAGGTTGAATATGAGGAAAAGGACTCTAATTTCTGGCATCTTCTTTATGAAGTTAAGGAAACAGGCGAAAAGCTTGAACTCGCAACTACACGTCCTGAAACTATCCTCGGCGATACCGCAGTTGCAATTAACGGTGACGACCCAAGATATAAGCATCTCCACGGCTGTCACGTTATTCTTCCGCTTTTAAATAAGGAAATTCCTATTGTATGTGACGAGCATGCAGATATGACTAAGGGTACAGGTGTTGTTAAAATTACTCCTGCTCATGACCCTAACGACTTTGAGGTAGGGCTTCGTCATAACCTTCCTATTATCCGTACATTCACTTATGACGGTCATATGACAGGCAAGGCTGATAAAGATGCTGCCGATGAAATTATTAAAAGCGGTAAGGCTACTCAAAACGAGCCTGAGGTACTTGATTGCGGCAAATATGCAGGTATGACTACTCTTGAAGCAAGAAAGGCTATTCTTGCAGACCTTGAAGCAGGCGGATATATTAAAGAAATTGAGCCGCTTAAACACGATGTAGGTACTTGCTACAGATGCCACACTAATATTGAACCTATGGTTTCAAAGCAGTGGTTTGTTAAAATGGACCCTCTTGCAGGTCCGGCTATCGACGCTGTTGAAAACGGCGATATTAAATTCGTTCCTGAAAGATTTAAGAAAAATTATATGAGCTGGATGCGTGGCTCTCGTGATTGGTGCATTTCACGTCAACTTTGGTGGGGTCACAGAATTCCTGCTTGGTACTGTGATGATTGCGGCGCTACAACCGTTTCCAAAGAGGACCCTTGCAAGTGCTCGCATTGCGGCAGTGAAAATATTCATCAAGACTCAGACACATTGGATACTTGGTTTTCATCTGCTCTTTGGCCGTTCTCAACTCTCGGTTGGCCTGATAAGACAGAAGATTTAGAACATTATTATCCTACCAATACCCTTGTTACAGGCTATGATATTATCGGCTTTTGGGTTTCCCGTATGATTTTTTCAGGCCTCGCTTATACCGATAAAGCACCGTTTGATACCGTTCTTATTCACGGCCTTGTACGTGATGCTCAGGGCAGAAAGATGTCTAAATCTCTCGGCAATGGTATTGACCCGCTTGAGGTTATTGATGAATACGGCGCAGATGCATTGAGATTTACTCTTGCAACAGGTAATTCACCGGGTAACGATATGCGTTTTTCAGACGAAAAGGTTAAGGCGTCACGTAACTTTGCAAATAAACTTTGGAACGCTGCTCGTTTTGTATTGATGTATCTTACAGATGATTTCAAATATAACGGACTTCCAAGTGACCTTGCAGTTGAGGACGAATGGATTGTATCTAAAGTTAATACCCTTGCTAAAGATGTTACCGATAACCTTGAAAAATATGAGCTTGGAATTGCTATTCAAAAGCTTTATGATTTCATTTGGGACGTTTTCTGCGATTGGTATATCGAAATTGCAAAAATCAGACTTCAGGGTGATGACGAAAAGGCAAAGGATACTGCTAAAAGTGTTCTTGTCTATGTACTTACCGATATTCTTAAGCTTCTTCATCCGTTTATGCCGTTTATTACCGAAGAAATATATCAGGCTATCCCTCACGACTGCGAATCGATTATGATTTCAAAGTGGGTAGAATATGACGAAAGCCTTTGCTTTGCCGAAAATGAGGCTAAGATGGAAATTCTTATGAGTGCTATCCGTGCTATTCGTAACCGTAGAGCAGAGATGAATATTCCTCCAAGCAAAAAAGCTAAGGTTTATGTTGAAACTGAGAAAACAGAACTTTTCTCTGCCGGTGTTGACTTTATTAAACGCCTTGCTTCTTCAAATGATGTTGAGGTTAAATCAAGCTTTGACAATCTCGGCAATACCGTAACAATCGTTACCGATAACGCCAAGATTTATATTCCAATGGGCGATCTTGTCGATTTTGAGGCAGAGCGTAAGCGTCTTAAAAAAGAACTTGCTCAGGCGCAGGATAAGCTTGACTTTATCAATAAAAAGCTTTCTAATCCGGGATTTGTTAATAAAGCGCCCGAAAAGGTAGTTAATCAAAACAAAGAGGATGCCGCAAAGCTTGAGGATAAGATTGCAAATATTAAAAATTCTATTGATTCTTTGGGTAAATAAATGAATTACGATAACGCTTTGAATTTAATACTTCAAAAGCAAAGCCTCGGTATTAAACCGGGGCTTACTCGTATTTATGAGCTTTTGAATAAAATGGATAATCCTCAGGATAAAATAAATATTATTCATATTGCAGGTACTAACGGAAAGGGCACTACTGCCGCCGCACTTTCAAATGCACTTATCAAATCTGGCAAAAAGGTCGGTCTTTTTACTTCTCCTTGGACTGAAGATTACCGTGAGCAAATAAAAATTAACGGCAATATGATTACCGAGGAAGAATTTGCATTCTATGTAGAAAAATATATCAATTGCGATGCTACCGAATTTGAACTTGTAACTGCTATTATGTATAAATATTTTGCAGACGAAAATGTGGATTATGCCGTTGTAGAATGCGGAATGGGCGGTAAGGGCGACGCTACAAATGTTGAGAAAAAGAATATTTCGATTATAACATCGGTCGCAATTGACCATACAGCCTTCCTCGGCAACACTCTTGATGAAATTGCGGCTGAAAAATCCGGAATTATTAAGCCTGATTCAGTTTGTATTCTTTATCCCAACCCTAAATGTGAGCGCATTTTTGAAAAAGTGTGCAGTGATAATAATACAAAACTTATTAAAATCAATGATTTTGGCGATGTTTTGAAAAATGATATTGCTTGTGCGCAGGCGGCTTTAAATGAAATCGGCTTAGATATCAAGGCTGAAAATCCAAACCTTCCGGCAAGGCAAAGTAAAGTCGGCAATATCCTTGTTGACGGCGGTCATAATGAGGATGCGGCTCGTGCTCTTGCACCTAAAATTAATAATGAAGTTGCCGTTGTTGCAATGATGCGGGATAAAAATGTTGATGCTTATTTATCGTTAATTGCACCTAAGTGTAAAGCGATTTATGCAACGCAGGTTGATAACGCTCGCTCAATGAGTGCAAGTGAACTTGCTTTAGTTGCAAAAAAATATTGTGATAATGTTTTTACGGTCGATAATGCCAAAAAAGCAATCACGCTTGCTAAGCAAAATAATCTCTCGCTTGTATGCGGCTCCTTTTATCTTTATCGGCAAATTAGAAAAGAATTAAATTAAATACAAATTTTGATAAATTATTCAATACCAATCTGTTAGTATTATCGCAGATTGGTATTTTTTTATTGGAGTGACAAATATGAACGTTACGATTGAAAGCAGCGGTAGTGTTGTTATTGCTTATCTTATCGGCGAAATAGACCACCATACGGCAGGAGAGGTTAGGGAAAAAATAGATGATACCCTTATGTTTGTAAAGCCGAAGACTTTAATTCTCGATTTTAAAAATGTCAGCTTTATGGACTCCTCCGGAATAGGTCTTGTTATGGGCAGATACAGATTGCTTCAAAGCATTAATCCCGCTTGCCAAATCGAAATTAAAAACGTAACCCTGCAAACTAAAAAAATTATGGAGCTTGCAGGCCTTTCATCAATTGCAAAAATTAAGGAGAATGAAAATGAATACAAAAAAGCTAATTAATGAATTTAAACTTACAATCGACAGTAAAAGCGTAAACGAAGCCTTCGCACGTGTTGCCGTTTCCGCATTTGTAACCCCTCTTGACCCAACACTTGAGGAAATTGCAGATTTAAAAACGGCAGTCAGCGAGGCAGTGACAAACTGCATAGTCCACGCTTATAAGGATACATACGGTAAAATATTTATATCGGGAAAACTTTTTGACGACAATACAGTAAAAATTGTAATAAGGGACAAGGGTTGCGGAATCGTAGATGTTTCTCAGGCAATGACTCCGCTTTTTACAACAGGTGAGGGTGACCGTGCAGGTCTCGGCTTTACTGTTATGGAAAGCTTTTGCGATAAAATAAACGTTAAGTCTAAGCTGACCTTTGGCACAACCGTAACCCTTTCTAAAAAAATTGAGGGCAAATCAAAATGGTAACAGACCGTGATAAAATGATTGAGAATAATATCGGCTTGGTTCATTCTATTGCCAATCGCTTTAAGGGCAGAGGGGTGGACTATGACGATTTATTCCAAAGCGGTTGCGTAGGTTTGATTAAAGCAGTTGATAATTTTGACGAAAGCCGTGGCTTTGCTTTTTCAACTTATGCCGTTCCCGTAATAATGGGCGAAATCAAACGTATTTTTCGTGACGGCGGCGCAGTGAAAGTCAGCCGAAGCTTAAAGGAAAAGGCTATTAAGGCTCAGTCACTTCGTGAAAAATTTATTAATGATAAAATGCGAGAGCCGACTGTCACAGAATTGTCTAATCTTCTTGATTGTCCGCCTGAGGAAATACCTGAAATTTTGGGCGTAATTGCTCCTATGGTATCACTCAGCACTTCAAGCGATGACGGTGAATATACTATAGATGTACCCGTTGATGAGAGTGATGAGATTTTTAATCGCTTAATTGTTCACCGACTTTTTAAATTTCTTGACGATACGGAAAAGGCAATAGTTGATATGCGCTATTATAAGGGCTTTACTCAAGCCAAAACTGCTGCCGCACTCGGCATTTCTCAGGTGCAGGTTTCCCGCAAAGAAAAATCCCTCCTCCAAAAGCTTCGTAAATATGTAGAGTAAAATAAGACACTATGCTTTTTTCAAACATAGTGCCTTTATTTTTTTATGTGAACTTAACGGCGTGAACGATTTGTGTAAAAATCACTCTACACTTCGGTAACATATTGAACTTTTAATATGCGTATGATAAAATTTTTATATTGTAAAAATTTTATTAAAGAGGTACAGAGAAATGAAAAAGATTTTTAGTTTGATTCTATCCTTAGCAATGTTATTAACCATAACCTCAGGATTGAATTTAACAGCGTATGCAGATTCTTCACAATACGGAAATATTTATTATGAAGAAAACGAAAACGGAACTATTGAAATAACAGATTGTACCAGTTCTGCAACTTCAATTAATATACCGTCCACTATTGATGGTAAATCAGTTACAAGTATTGGAAATAATGCATTTTATAGTTGCAAAAATTTAGTTAATATAACAATACCTGATAGCATTACGAGCATTGGTAACAATGCGTTTGAGTATTGTGCAAGCCTAAAAAGTGTATTAATACCAGGCAGTGTAAAGAGCATTGGTAATGCTGCATTTAATAGATGCGAAAGCTTGATGAACATAGAGGTTATAAAAAATAATTCTAATTATTTTTCTCAAGACGGTGTGTTATTTGATAAGAATAAAACCAAACTTATACAATATCCTATCGGTAATAAGAGAATAGCGTATGATATACCAAATGGTGTGAAAAGTTTTGGCGATTGTGCATTTGATAGTTGCTCAACATTAAAAAATATAACAATACCCGACAGTGTAACAAGTATCGGTTGGGGAGTATTTTCCGGTTCTACAAGTTTAACAAACATAGATGTTTCGGAAAATAATCTTAACTACTCTTCTTATGAGGGCGTTCTGTTTAATAAGAATAAAACTGAACTTATAAAATATCCTATAGGAAATGAGAGAACATCATATAATATACCGGCCGGTGTAATAAACTTTGGTGATGTTTTTTCTGATTGCAAAAATTTGGTTAACATAACAATTCCCAATAGTGTAACAAATATTGGTGTCGGTGCATTTTGGCAATGTGCAAATTTGGCAAGCATAACTATAACTAATAGTGTTACAAGTATAGGCAATTATGCATTCTATGACTGTAAGAATTTAAAAGATATTTATTATTACGGTACCCAAAGTGAATGGAATAATATAAGTGTAGGCTCTAATAATGAATATTTTATAAATGCAACAATACATTTTTCTTCGGCACCAACTCCGACCCCTGCACCTGCACCAACTCCGACCCCTGCACCTGCACCAACTCCTACCCCTTCGCCGGCACCGACTCCTACCCCTTCGCCGGCACCGACTCCTACCCCTTCGCCGGCACCGACTCCCGCACCGACTCCCGCACCTACTCAACCAATAGCCACTCCTAACGCAACTGTTAAAGCTGTATCTAAGCCAAAATCAGCTAAATTTAAAAAGGTAAAAGCGGCCAAAAAGGCAGTATCTGTTGAGTGGAAAAATGTCAGCGGTGTAAAAGGTTATCAAGTTCAAGTTGCGACAGATAAGAAATTCAAAAAGAATAAGAAAAACGCAAGCGTTAAAAAGCAAAAAACAACGAAAGTAACTATTAAAAAACTTAAGGCTAAGAAGAAATACTATGTTCGTATTCGTACATACAAAACAGTAAAAGGCAAAAAGGTATATTCCTCTTGGTCAAAGGTTAAGACGGTTAAAACGAAGTGAAAAAATACCCCTGACACTTGATTGTGTCGGGGGTATTACTGTATATGATATTATAACTGCGCCAAATCATACGGCGTTTTTTGATAAACAAAATAATTAAGCCAATTGCTGAATATTATATTTGCCGAACTTTTCCAACTCATAATCGGAACGGACTTGTCATCATCATTAGGAAAATAATTATAAGGTACGTCAATATCAAGACCTTTTTCCTTATCCCTAAAATATTCTTTGGCAAGTGTGTCTCTGTCATATTCGCTGTGACCTGTTACAAAAAATTGCCTGCAATCCATATCGGATATAATATGAACGCCCGATATTTCGCTGTATGAAATAACCTGAAGCTGTTTAACAAGCGCAATATCCTGTAGCCTCGTCTCTGTATGCCTTGAATGAGGAACATAGTAAACATCATCAAGTCCTCTCATAAGCGGATGGGTAATGTCAAGCGACTTGTGAGGGAATACGCCAAACATTTTCTTTTTTAGCGGATATTTCTTAATACCGTAATGATAGTAAAGCCCTGCTTGAGCACCCCAGCAAATATGAAAGGTGGAGTAAACATTTTTTTTGCTCCATTCCATAATCATACAAAGCTCGTCCCAATAGTCAACTTCTTCAAATTCAAGTTGCTCAACGGGTGCTCCTGTAATAATCATTCCGTCATACTTGTTGTCTTTTATATCATCAAATGTATTATAGAATTTTGCCATGTGTATTCTTGAAACATTTTTTGCCTTATGGCTTTTAACTTGAAGAAAATCAATATCAAGCTGCAAAGGAGAATTACTTAGTAATCTCAAAAGCTGCGTTTCCGTTTCAAGTTTTGTCGGCATTAGGTTAAGTATAATGATTTTCAAAGGTCTGATATCCTGCATATTAGCCCTTGACTTGCTCATAACAAATATATTCTCTATTTCCAAGTTTTGCTTAGCCGGCAATTCATCGTCAATACGAATTGGCATAATATCAGCCCCTTTCTTTAAGCGTTTATACATTATAACAAAACTTAATGCAAATTTCAATATCTATAATAATGTATATTAATATTATCTGTAACAATTATTTATTAATACAATACTATATATTAATAGGCTAATCGTATATCTTGTGCTATTTGAAAATACAATATGTACCTTGAAATGTTACAAAATGATACCGTTTACATCATATAGTATCAAATTGTAGTAAATTATGCACATAAATGTTGAATTTTGTTATAAATTTATGTCAATATCATAAAATACGTAAAAAAATCCGAAAAACCTGTTGACAAAGGAGAGAATAGGTGGTAATATGTGTAAGTCGCAACGAGA
>ERZ1026846.1546-NODE-1546-length-14371-cov-14.786602_pt1 | contig 14371 bp, 10 predicted proteins | sample MGYA00380153_ERZ1026846 | MGnify/ENA primary metagenome ERZ1026846 (study PRJEB33269, sample SAMEA4719789) | human gut metagenome | biome: human-associated habitat; feature: organic feature; material: feces | place: Cameroon | collected 2013-10 ... | reverse complement strand
ATGTATGGTTGCACTCATTGTGGTAACCTTAAATTTGTTCCTTTTCGTTGCCATTCAAGGGATGCCAACCATGGCAAAAACGAAATGCCATGTCGGTGGAAAACCTGCTTGATTTTCCCCCATCTGCTACATACTTATGCTATCCAACAGATGGGGGCAAATACGCATGGATCCAAAAGCAATAGAGGAACTAAGAGAAAAATACATTAAAAATCCACCTGAAGGAATGACTGCAAAGCTTGTAAAAAAATGAGTGATTCAGATTTACTTGACATGCATTATTTCCTTACTGAAAATGAAGATTTTGACGGCGAAGAAGAAGGTTTTTATATCGACCTTTTCTAAATATTTACCGTCTTTTTGTTGAGCCCTCTCTTGTGCAGGCTTTTATATGAGGGATTTCTCCGAAAGGAGAAATTTCCTAATATATAAAAAAGACCTCCAGAAATTCCTTTTCTGATGGCCTTTGTATCAGTTTATGCAGTATTCTGTTTTTTGTGATTTTCTTACAGATAATATCAGGCGAATTTCTTATACTTAGGCAAACTCTCGATATTTTTATATAACGCTGGTTCGTCTTTTGCTGAATAAGATATTCGTCCCATCTTATCAGTCCCCATACATACGCACTGAAGCTCGTCGCCCACTGATACAACATCACTTACGTCATTAATCCGCTGAGGACATAACCTTGAAATATGAACCATCCCCTCACATCCCTTACAAAAACTCAACAAACAATCCAAACTCTTTAATTGTCACCACTGTTCCTCTGCGCAAAGTGCCTTCTTGCTTATAGCTTTCCATTTTCGCACTAATTGCGGCAATTTTTGCTTTTACATCATCATCATTCGGACTCAAATCAAGATATTTATCATAATGCTCAAGAACTTTGGTGTAATCTTTGCACTCATAATACTCATTGGCTCTACTTAAGATATTCTCAGCCGACGCAATCCCCTATACATTGGCGGCACCTTTGATTTCCATCACTTTTTCACTCAGGCTCTCTGTCGAGTATTCCAATCCGCAATCCTCACACTTTGCAATCTTTCCTGCCTGCATAATAAGCTTTCCACCGCACACACCACACATTAACAATTCCATTGTATCCCTCCTCACTTCTTGGAAAAATGATTATTTATATAATCCTCAGCCTTATCAGGATTATCCCTCAGTGTTACGAGGAATTGATAAACTCCCGATGCATCCAATTCCGGATTGAGTTCATGTATTTTCTGCGGATTGTACTCCCCAACAATGGGTGTATCCCCATATTCTCTTGAAGTCAACCAATCAAGAAAAGCATCTCTAATATCATCATACTTGACAAGAGGCTTTTCAAGTATTCGAGCTACTACTGGAGTTTCCTTCTTTTCCTCTGTGAAATATTTTATGATTTCATCCATTTGCTCATCTCCTCCTTGAACCAATTTCCACCAATCTGCCCTTGAACTGAGCTGCAAACGCTCTCGCTTCAGCTTCTATCAATTGATTTTCATATGCTTCATGACCCATTTCCGGACGAATGTAATTTTCAAAATTGTATTGATACTGATAATCTCTTGCGGATGACGGATGATCAGCGCATTCATGCTGGTGCGCATGCCATAGTTCGTGTGCCACAGTATCTGCCGCTTCACTGTTATTATAAAGCATATATTCATTGATACTCAAAGTATTAGTTTGAGAATTATACCCTCCATAATCCCCTTCTCTCGGATTATTATAATATTCAATCCTTGGAGGATTATCAAAGCCTATAACTTCCTCAACATACTCAGCTAAATCATTCATTGATTGCTTTTGATCATCAATCGATAGGTTCTCCCAGTTACTTGCTTCAAAGTTTTCAAGCGATGCGTCAAGGCGCTCCGCATCTTCATAAATATCTACATCTTCAAACCCCTGCTCTAAACTCTCCTGTGTAATTCCCTCATAAATTTCATCATAATCAATTGCAATTTCCTGCGTTTCATCTATATTTTCGACCGGCATATCCTGTATGCTGTCAGAAATATCTTCGACTTGATCAGTATCATCGTCCATCTCATTTAGGCTTTCTCCGACAACCAATGATTCATCCAAATCTTCATTAATAACATCCGATTCATCAATCAAGCCATTATCTTCCAAAATCTCTTCTATTATCCCTTCCTCATTCAAGTCTTCAGAATCGTTTCCCTCATTAACGTCTTCAATATTTGAATCCATCTCATCAATATCAGATGAAATCTCACTTTCTTCATTAACATCAAATGTCTCTGAATCTATATCCTCCATCTCAGATAACGAAATGTATCCGTCTATTCCCTGATCAGTCTCCTCAGTTGCCAAATCGTCAACATTCTCTTCCAATTCCACCTCAGAATTAGAAATATCCTCGATCTCGCTATCTACCTCACTATCAGTATTTATTCCCTCGTTCTCCACAAATGGAGTACCATCTGCTCCGTTCAAACCTTCTGCCACAGCATCCCAATCAGTCGGCATTTGATAAATGCTTTCTGACGGTTTCCCGGCATCGAGACGTTCATACTCTGCATTTATGCTTTCTCTTTCATGATCAATAAACGCCTCAATCTGTTCCTCAGAAACACCTCTTTCCTGAAGATTTTCCCTATAATTATCTAATACTTCTTCTGTGTCCTGTTCGCGGCTTTCAAGTATTTCTGGAGTGATCTCTCTTGTCAATACTTTTACACCTTCTTCACCTGACTCATCAATATCTTCCATGTCTAAAATTGCTACTCTACCTGACGATATCAATTCCCCCATTTTGTCCCCAAATTCAGGATCCTCGGCATGTTCCTCATATAATTCTTGCAGTTCTTCCTGTGCCAACGTCATCTCGGGTTTCGCATCATCAAGTTCGGGCAGTGATATAGTGTCACTAGCACCTACCATCTCTTCCTGGAGCTCCACATTTTCAAGTTGATTACCCTTATCTTCCAAATCTGCAACCAAAATCGACTGATCATCTATATCATCAAATTCAGATAATTCCGGATAGGCTTCAGCTTCATCGATATCGCCGCTCTCAAAGGATTCCTCCACATCTTGTAAGGATTCTACTGTTTCTGAAGCATCAGATACTGCTTCGACATCAGACATACTTTCAAAATTGGATGTCTCAATATCATCCGCCACATCAAATCTATCTACTGAACTATCTCCTATATCAGAATCAGCGCCAAAATCAACATCAGCACCGCCATAGAGGTCACACATTGTCATTCACCTTCTTTCTTTTCAGGGAAAGATGTAAGCACTTTTGATTTATCCTTCTCTGACATTTTAACCGACAATTCCAACTGAATCTTGCGTAATAGTTTTATTCGAGAACATATCTGAATTCTCAGCCTATCTTCACCTATGTATTTTTCAAATTCCTTTTTCATTATTTCCGGGAGATGATATACAACCTTTCTAAAATCATCGTCTCCCTTTATTTCACCCCTATATCTTTCAAAAGCACTATTCGCAATATATTCCGCATCGGTTCTAGTCTTAAACAGACACCCCTCTTCACATAACCAACAAACTTCACACTCTTTATATGGTTTAAGTAGTTTCTGATGTTGTTTCCAATAGGTCTCTCTTTTGGTAATCTCCTCATTAGACACGCTCAACCGAATACCTTCTTTTTCTCTAATGTCCTCGGTAATTAAAAGTTGCGGAGATTCTAGTTGACTATAATATACATAGGCTTCCCCAGGAGTAAGACGTGAGAGATTACTTTGGGCGTCCTCATCCATATTTGTACTATCCGCAATTAGTTCTTTCTCCACTGATTGGGTAAGTCTGAATGAAATCTTAATATCGGTGTTTGCAACAACCTCTCTGCTAACCTTCGTTGGTGACTGATCTGCTATAATAATGCTTGTACCATAGGATCTTATTTCTGCAATCATGTCCTGCAATGCCTTTATCGTTGTTCCCTGCGAATCTGGTGCTCCGTCTTTGCCGACAGATGATCCACCGCCAAGAAGAACATGCGCTTCATCAATTAAAATAACATTCTTTAGCTCTCCATCGCCTATATGGTTATGCTTTGTATACACACAAATATTTATAAGAAGCAATGCCATTAAGAGCGATTTCTGCTCAGAATTATCTATCGAGTTGAGTTCTAATACCGTTGGCGCAGTAAGTAAATCCTCTATAGGAACCGTGTTAATTGAATCATAAATATTACTGTTTTGTTCAATAAGATTTGTGAGCCGAAGCAAACCAGCACTTTCTATATTTCCACGAACATCTTTGCTGTAGTTTGTATTGTCCATCAATTTTTTGAAGACAATTATGAACTCATACAGTCCAAATGGCGCAACATCTGGATCTCCCACCATGCTATAATCCTTCCATCCATATTGTGTATAACATGATCGAATTGCCTTCAGGAAAATCATGTCAAGCGGTGATGGCATAGAGAATGCAGCCTTGAATGCACTTGCAAGGCTGGGAATGTACTGTTCAATCCTTATTCCCTTTGGCGGAATAAACGGATTAATAATAAAGGGTGATACCGAATTATTACCGGGCGTGAACACTCTTAGTCCAGGAACTGCATCAATCATACCCCTATATTCCGCTTTAGTCGGCTCAATTGCCAAAAAAGGAATGCCTTTTCTCGCAAACTGAAGCAATATGTTAACAGAAAACGTTGTTTTACCTGAACCAGGAGTTCCAACAACAAGTGCATGCTTAGTAAATGCCTTTTCGGGACATCCTATAACAATCTGAGAAACATTGTTGGTTTTCAACTTTCCAATATGAATATTATTTTCACAAACAACGCTACTTGAAAACTGCTCTTGGGCTTGAGATATCTGATTGCTTTTCAATGCAACCATTGATTTCTCGTATAAAGGTAATCTGAAAAAGCTCTCAGCTTCATCAGCAGTGACAATATATGGCAAGCGGTATAAATTCTTTGCCAAAGGCACCGTTTCCTGCAGTTTTTTGTTTCGATAGTAATGTAATAATCTTGCATTAACATTCCAAACGTAGTACGAAAACTGTTTCTTTAAACTTATAGCTTCACCTGTCAAATCAAGACACACCGGATTAACAGTTGATATCTTTTCTTCGCCACTTTGTAATAAGCTGATCACTTTAGACATTACACTCGCACAAGCATCCCGTCTTCCCAAAACCAAAATATTATATAAAAATAATGGAGAATTTCTTTTTTCGTTATAATACTTGTATGTCTTTAGAGGCTCATTTGCCATCTCGTCTTTATATAATTCGCGATTTATCATTGTCCCCGAAGCTATCCGGCTGAGTTCTCCGGATACTTCATTAATCATATACACCTCTTGATCCGACAAAGTTGTCGGGAAAAGTTGAAAGGACACACAACAATCCTCCTGCTGACTTAATGACGAAATTAAAGAATTAAAGTTGGATGTATTGTTGTTAGGTAAGACATCACAAAAATAATAAGGATAAAGGGAAGTAGCATTTCCAATACATTTCTCACTTTTGACAGCAGAATATACACATGAATCATCGACTTGATCCAGCAAAGAGTAAAAAGCATCCTCTACATCATTTTTATCTCGAACTCCAAAGTGAAGCCCTGCCAAAGATACAATTATGTTCTTTTTTTGATTATTCATTTTATAGGCAATCTCATCCTTACGATTACCTATTAATCGAATAACAAAGAATATTCTAATTTTTGAGGATACCGTTTGGTTCTCGACCTTTTCAGTTAGCCACAACAATTCAAGACATATATCCGATCCTGACAATCTATATATTTCGCTTATCAGAGAAACAAATTCCTTCGCATTCTTTTCCTGGCTTATTTCCTGTGTTTTACTACCAGTCGCCAACGCAGGAAATGATACAATCTCAATTAGATCTATCCCCAAATATCTATCATCAGACAGCTCATAGTACTGCATATTCCTTTATCACCCCTTACAATCCGAAAGCGAAAAGAATAATCGCTCATCGCATTATTATATTTTAAGCTTTTCGCTATAAGTAAAACGTGCATCACACATTGGGCAAACCAACTCGCCTGCTTTTATTTCCCAATATAGATATGACAGTTCTGAATTGCACTCAGGGCAATACATATCTATATATGTTTCATCTTTCATTAACTCGATTTCTTTTAACAAATGGTCTCGAATTGGATCATAATACTCATCACATTGTTTTTTTGCATCTGCTTTTTTCTGTTCCTCTTCAGCTCTAAGCTTTTCCAATTCTCTATGTGCCATTTCAAGAATGGTAGTTTTTGCGTCCTCGATAGTAGCCTTAATTCTGTCTGAATCTTCCGAAAACCGAATCGCCCTGTTCAAATTTTTATCAGAAGTAAACCACGACTCTTCTTCCTCCAACAAATGTTTTATCCCTTTTAACTTTGATGTCCACGAAACGATCTTTTTTCTGAATGAGTTTCTTACAGATTCATCAACAAATTCTTGATTGTTCCGTATAAGCGATTCTATCTCTGCATATTTCTGATCATCACTATATACAATCTCCTCTGTTTCTATTTGTGTTAAGCGTTTCTCAAAGTCTTCAACCAACGAATCTAATGACCTTGCTTTCCTTTTTGCAAGCGCCTGTCCAAGATATGCAGCACTATTTTCGGCTTCCAAGTTGAGAACCTGGTCATAATAATCATATGCCTTTTCCCACTCACCGTCTTCCAACGATATTTCTCCACGTTTCAATAAGGCAGAAGCGTTGCCTCCCGCTGAACCAGTAGTTTGTTTATCTTCAACAATTATCTTTTCTGTTTTAATAATTCTGTCCAGCACCTTGTCTATTCCTCGAATTAAATCCTGAACAAATCCAATTTTAGACATATCCAAGGCTTGAAGATAAGACAATTCGTCTGGCAAATCATATGGATCAAAATCCTTATATGCGGGAATAATAAGTCGGCTTTTGTCCTTATGCATTATATCTAAAAATCTATTCCATTCATTTTTCACCCATACAGAATTAAAGTACTCGGGTTTTGTTCCAAGTACAATCATTATCCTTGCGGAATTCAATGCGGCAAAAATATAGGGTTCGTACTCTTGCCCTATCTTACTCTCGAGAGTAATGCGTGAAAAAAATACTTTGTAATTCTTTTCAACCAGTTGATAGTAAATATCCTGTGCAAGAACGCTATCTACAGTTCTTCGTCCATTTTCGTCACTCTCTTTATAGCAAATAAAAACATCAAAGGGGGCTTCTCTGTTCGATATTTCAAGAATTCCTTTTTGAACTTTGCTCATATAATTCGCTTCTTTTTCAAACAGATCTCGTTGCAAAGAATCAGCTCTACTAAGAGCCATCAAATAATCAGCATCTTCGAGAATAGATTGATACTGAGTTCTGTGACAAGTCGGAATTTTTTCTTTTGTCACAGGGTCATCAACATATTCGATACCATATCGACAGAGAACCAATGCCCAGTATATGTCTGCATCACTTGCTCCATTTTCTATTACCCGCTCATAAATCTCTATTGCTTTATCAAATTCAAAAATCTGGCGAAAATGATTTGCTCTATTAAGCATCCCAACGATCTGTTCATCATCGATTTGAGGAATGGTTTGCTCTTTTCCGCAATATTCGCACTTATAAACAGAACTTTTATCCAGTAGTTTTAAGCTACCACCACAGATTTTACAATTCAGCACCATAGGAAATCACATCCTTTACTTTAATAATTTACATTTTTTGTTCCTTTCGCTCAAAAGCACCGTTATGTTTTTAACATCCTTTTTCACAACATCTATGTCAGCCTTCTCTACCCCTTCGCCTAATTCAGACATTAAGATGGTAATCTGACTTTCAATCGAAGTTAATGCATCATCTGACATTGGATCAGAATAACGCACAGCATCATACAAGGGCTTCAACTCATTTGTTATCTCTGGAATAGTTGCTTTTTCTTTGAGCATCTCTACATCCACAGTAAGTGACTTAATAAAGAATGTTTTTCCCTTAATTTTTTTATCGATTTCTTCTACTGTAGATACTGCTGCTTGTGCGCTTACTAAAGCAATCACATTAAAAATCAAAACAAGCAAGCAAACAACAATCCCCAGCCAAACAGGCAAAACCGGAATCAGCATACATATCATTCCGACAATGCCCATTGCAATCATTCCGATAAAACTGATTCTTATAAGTGAAATGTTATAGAACAGTTTAGTAAGATTCTCTTCTTTAAATGTTAGCCATCCGATCCCCAATTGAGCGATAAGCATAATCATTATGAATACATATCCAACCCAGAAACAACCCGTAAATCTATCCACCCCTGCTATTGTTCTTGGGGCTCCAAACACTATTACATTAAATGCGATAACTATTGATGCCCAAATAATCAAGTGGTTTTTAAACTTTGATTTCATAATAAACGCCCTCCGATCAAATCATACTAAGCAATTCTTTTTTCTTTTCCTCAAACTCTTCAGCGGATATAATCCCCGAAGCTTTCATCATGGCGAGTTTGTCTAGTTTCTTCTTGAATACTGCCATGTCGTCTTCTTGATTGTTTGAGGTGACAGGGTTAGGGTTATCGTTTTCATCTTTCAATTTAATCATTCCAGGAATTCCATCGTCTGATGTTTCCTGCTTCTTAGGTGTAGCAATTGGCTCCATTAAATCATTCATGGTCCCGTTGGCAATTCCGTTTATTGCATTACCAAACACACCTCCTGCACCAAACCCGATTCCTATACCCATCGCAGCATTACGAAGATCCGACCCACTACCTTCATTACGAGCAACATCACCCATGACATCGAATCCTCTTTCTTGCTGATATGAGTATCCTTCTTGAGCTCGCTTTGTTGCCATTGCTTGTGACTGAATCACTGTTTCCTGCGCTTCCGTTTGTGCCTGAATCACTCTTACTCTTTGATTCAACGAAGCCTCTGCAATATCAGCGTATTGTCTAAAATGCAGTTCCTTAAACTTCTCATACTGAGGATCTCCGTCGGGTTTCAATACTGCGGTAACAAAGAATTTTTCAAGTGCAACTCCGTAATCCAAGAAGTCCGGAACTAACAGATTTCTGATATCCTCTGAAAAAGAAGTAAGGTGCTCATCTATTTCAAAAATGCTGATAGCCTTTGCCTTCATTGTCTGAGCAATATATGACTTTACCTTTGTCATAAGAAATGCTCTAAAGTAATCAACCAGTCTTGATTGACTCAAATAGTTTTCTGTTCCAACGAGCTTAATTAATAGTTTTCTGGAATCCTCCGCACGAAGACTCATCTCTCCGCACGCACCGATTGAAAGTGGAAAACCATATAAAGGCTCAACATATTGTACTTTAGAGTCCGTTCCCCATTTAATAGACATTTGTTCTGTTTTATTGATGAAATATACCTCGCAATGAAAAGGAGTTTCATCACCAGTTGTTCTGTTAAGAAGCTTTCCCAGTTTAGGGATATTTTGCGTTTCAAGCGTATAACGACCAGGACCAAACAAATCAAGTGCCTGACCATTCATAAAAAATATAGCTTCCTGGGTTTCATGAACAATAAGCTGTGTTAATGAATTAAAATCCTCTGAAGGGTGTTTCCATATAAAAGTGGTATTGTCTCCTTCATACTTAATAATCTCTGCTATCTGTCCCATACTTTCCTCCATCCTACAATATATTTTTATATATCATTCGCTAAGTTTAAATCCATCTGTAAGGATATATGGATCTAGCCCTACAGAACTTCCACAATGAACTTCTATTCTTAAATCATTTACTCCTGAAACATCCACTTCAAACGAATATGGTCTTGTTGTTTGAGTAAGTTTTGGAGATGTCAATAACGTTACACCATCCCCAATTATAACAAGCCAGGGGGCTGGTGATGCCCCTTTTGCAACACTAATCGTACCAGATAAAACCGCATACTGCCCGTCTATAGCATACACATTGTACGAAAGATGATCTCCCCCCCCAAATTTCCTCTGTTGCAATAATTTGGAACTGCGGTGTCTTCCCCATATTATCTTCATGAGGAACGTTGTCATAAAGCGCCCAGTTCTGATCCCAAAATGTTTTATCATACCAACCGGTTCCCTCATCCATCGCATTGAGTTCATGTAACCAAACCGATTTGACAACACACTCAGTTTTTAAAGACGTTGCAACATTATTATCAAGAGCAGTACATACCATACTGTCAATGTACTGTCTCATAGCGGTTTCACCATCTGTGCGGCATATAGATCGAGCCTCATCCTTGACTGCTTGATAATATGCACCACTTGCATTGTCAAAAAGTTCCTTGACTATAGAATAATTAGCCCACTCTTCAGATGTATCAATTCTTAACAATGTGTCACAACAAGACGAATAATCCGATTGTTGGAAATAATTATTTGCCTGGTCATAGTAATGCTGTCCGATAGAATTGAGAAATTCATTGGAATCTTGGTATCCGCCTATCGAAATAAAAAGTCTTTGAGCATTATCAAAGTCTTCATTATTATAATAGGAAACAGCTTGCTCATATGTCTGAGCATTTTGTATTTCTATCAACACATCATCAACTTTCTTAGCTAAAGAAGCAACTTTCGAATAATAACTGCTCGTTTCAGGAATGGAAGATAACGTCTCCCTACAAGCTTGGTATTGTTCCTCTTCAAATAGCGTTTCAGCTATAGAATAAAGCTCTCTTGCGGTCTTTTCACTATAATCTTTTGAATCCAGATAGTTATCCACTAACTGGAAACAAGCAATCGCCTCAGAATAAAGACCTTCTTCATAATAGCCAACACCTCTGTTGTACGTATCTTCTCGTGTTGCTATTCTTTCCTGTGTTGTGTTTAAGAAATCTGAAGAATCTTTATATTCTCCCAGGCTTTCAAACAATGCCATCGCTTCCTCATATTCTCCCTGATCAAAATAGGCTACGGCTTTTTGATATTTATCATTCTTTTTTGAGTTGCTAACAGATACAGCCACTACAATTATTGCTACGCTTACTATTGCAACAGTCCCTATGATGGTAACAATTCTTTTCTTTTGCTTATCTTCAAATTCTTTTTTCTTCCGCTCTATCTCAGCTATTTCGTTTTGTCTTTGTTCCTCCAACTTTCGATCAGCTTCATCAGCTCTGGCTTTTGATATTTTGTTTTTTCCTTCATAGACTTTATTTGAACTATCCTTGTACGAACCAAGTGCGTCGAATATTTCTATGGCGCTTAAAAGATCCTCCTCTGATCCTCGGTTAAACAAACCTGAAGCTTCTTTGTACAAGCTTTCCATATTGACCTCAGAAAGATTGTCCCCATTTACTTGAAAAATCCTCCCACAATATTCACATTTCGCAATACGTCCATTAACAAATCTAATTGATCCACCACATGTATCACAGTTGCGCACACTTGTTTCCTCCTATTTTTTCGATAGCTAGACACAATTAACCTATCATAACTATAAATTATAGCATCAACTAGCAATTTCGTCCATAATTTTATCAAAATTTACATCATTTTTGACAGTTTTTACCACTTTTTCATTCGTCCTCATTCAACTCTCTTCGCATAATCCAGCGTGATAAATCCAGCCCCACTCTTCAGTTGGGAGTTTGACAATGTTACTTCATAAAAAACCTCGCAAAGCCTATAATGGCTTTTTTTCTTTTATATAAAAAAAGAAGATACCAGCATATCTAATGCCAATATCTTCCAAAATTTCCATTTTCTTTACTCTGCCTCCCGCAGCCGTTCCACAATACTCTGTCTGCTTCCCGCCTGATAAAGTACCGCAGGGATCAGGCAGCCGAGCACTGCAAACACCGGAAGCATCGCAATAACCGGAAGGATGGTGAAATGATAAGTGCAAAACCAGAACATCTTCTCCATCATGTCTCCTGATAATGGTCCGCAGACCAAAGACAGAAAAAACGCCACCACCACAGAACCGGCAGTGTAAAACAGCCCTTCCTGCACAAGCATCTGCTTTAACTGGCGGTTTGTCATTCCAACCGACTGTAACACTGCAAACTCTCTGTTTCTTGCAAGGATTCCGGTCATGATCGCATTGAAGAAATTTAAAATGCCAACCAGCCCGATGATCGCACACAAGACACCGCCCAGAAGGAAAAACATTTTCTGAAACTGTTCAAATTCACTTCGGATAGAAGCTTTGCTCTCATACATCAGAACAGAAGTATCTCCTGCCGTAAGTTCCGCAAGATAACGCTCCGCTGCATTTTCCGCTTCCATATCCGGAGTATCAAACAGATAGAATTTCCGGATCAGCTCTGCACCGCAGTCCTCCTTCATCCGTTCTGCCGGAAGGATCGTGTCATATCCTAATCCGCTATAGCGGAATGTCATGGCATATGGAACTTTCACAAGTGCGCACACAGTATAGTCCACTTCCCTTGGTTCTTCCTCACGGATCTCCATATACTCTTCCGGCGTTGTCGCAGAATCAGCAGGTTTACCTGTCCTGGTGTCAATCCAATACATATTCTGGTAAACCATGGTGAGCGTATCCCCTATTTTGGGATAACGTTCTATATTTTCCACATTGCCATAATCATCTGTGTGGACACGGATTGCAATTGCATGTGTATTCTCATCAAACAAAGGCTCCAGTTCTCCATCCAATACCGTCACCTTTTCAAAGAGTGCCTCATCCAGACCTTCCAGTATTGTTGGCGTCTTTATTTCACTGCCCCTTTTTTCATAATACTTCAGTTCTTCTTCCAGCTTTTCTTCGCCAAGATACGGTACTGCCATTTTCTTATATTGCTCTGTATCCATCCATACCATTGTGGTCATATCTGTCATATAGCCGCTGCCGCTGACCGTCTCACTCGTATTTTCCTGAATTTCTGCAATTGTTTCTTCTGAAATATATTCATCTGCATCATTGTAGCGGAAATAATCTGTGCTGCTCACGATAAAATCGGCACAGGTTTGTTGTGAAATGTATTTTTCCGTGTCAAAGCCACCCACAAAAGAACAGAGTACATTCAAAAGTGTCACCGAAAGTGCCAGGGATATCACAACAAGAACTGTTTTCTTTTTGTTTCTTCCCAGATTGGCAAATGCCATCTGATAAACCTTTGCCCCATGCGAGCTGCGGCGCTTTTTCTTCACACTGACACGCTCTGTATATTTTGTTGCCTCCACCGGTGAAACTTTTGCTGCCATTTTTCCGGGCTTTGTACAGGAGAGGAAAACAGTGATCACTGCAAAGATCGCAGAGCCGGCAAAAATAACCGGGGAACTGCTGATCGTTACATGTGTTCCCACAACTGTTGTGCCCTTTAAAACAATAGGTGTCAGCCATGCCCCGATTCCATATCCCAGAAGAAGTCCGGCCGGAATGCCAACCACACATAAAAGAAATGCCTGCTGTCTGATCATTCGTTTTAATTGCCGCGGCGTTGTTCCGATTGTCTTAAGCAACCCGTAAAACCGGATATCTCCGGTAACTGAAATCTGAAAAATATTATAAATGATCAGATATCCGGTAAAAATCACTAGAAGCAGAAATGCTGCGATCGCAGCAAGAAGTTCCGGATCCATCCCCGCATTTAACTGTGAAGCAGTAAGCCCCCAGTTGACTCCGATACGGGCACTGTTCTCCTGATCTCTCGTATTCCAGTCATATCCTAAGTCTGTGTCGATTTTCTGCATCTGTTCCTCGATATTTAATTTTGAAGGCAGCATGACATTCAGGTCTGTCCGGAAAGCTTTCTCTCCTGATGCCATCCACTTTTCTTCCACTGACTTCACGTAGTCTTTTGATACATTGATATAATGAACCGGCATCAGATCATCATATTCCCAGTATCCTGTCAGGATAAACGTATCCGTTTCCTGAAATCCCCCATTCGTTTTATCTCCAGCCTGATACTCTATCGTCACCTTTGCTCCAAGCTCCGGTGTCACTCCGAGCAGCTTTAATGCGACCGTATCCATTGCGATCTCATTGCTCTGCTCCGGTTCTCTTCCTGTCGTTGGTGTCGCATAGCTCCATTTTGTACAGTTTTTATCCATGTAACTGACTTCTGCCGGAACTTTTCCAAAAACACCTGTGGTGTTGAATCCGCATACGATGCGTTCTCCGACTTCCCTGATTCCCGGATGTGCTGATATTTTTTCCACCTGTTCCTCACTCAGTTCTTTGAACGTTCCGTCCGCATAGCCGCCTGCCTGTCTGAAATTATAAGTTTCATAACTCGCATTCAACGACATAAGAATCGTAAAAAGTGATGTAAATAATAATGTGGTAAGAGCAATCGCAAAGATTGCGATAACATTTCTTTTTCTGGTCGCCCACAGCGATTTATAGCTTAGTCTGCGTATGCATTTCTGATTTTTTACTTTCATAATTTTTCTCCGTTTCCTATTCGAATCTGTC
>ERZ1026846.1539-NODE-1539-length-14395-cov-5.668898_pt1 | contig 14395 bp, 8 predicted proteins | sample MGYA00380153_ERZ1026846 | MGnify/ENA primary metagenome ERZ1026846 (study PRJEB33269, sample SAMEA4719789) | human gut metagenome | biome: human-associated habitat; feature: organic feature; material: feces | place: Cameroon | collected 2013-10 ... | reverse complement strand
TATGTACAGATGGTAAATATTAAAAGATGTTGCTAAGGACTTTTTCAGTGCCCTCTGGTCTCCGCGCCCCGTCCTCCAGCACCCAGCACTTCTAAATAGATAGTTAGAAAGTATTCTGCTCAAATAATATTCATTATCTCCTGAAAAACATAAAAGATGCAAAAGCGATAGATAAGTGATGCAATATCAGAAGGTTTTGTTCGGTCATCTAAAAAAAAAGCATTACTTTTGCAAGCTGATTGTAATATGATAACCACTGATGGATAAGAAAACAAGTACTTCAATACAGATGATAGCCGATTTTGAAGGCGACATATCAACCCTTTTCAACACACCTGCTCCCGACGAAGTTCCCATATTAGCCACACGCAATATGGTGCTTTTCCCTGGCGTGTTCACATCGATATTGATAGGACGCAAGCAAAGCAAATCGCTTATCAACTATGTGAAGCGTCATCCCGACACCATTTTTGCCGTGTTCTGCCAGAAAGACCCTAACGTAGAAATACCTGGCAAAGACGACCTGCACACCTATGGCGTGTATGCTCGACTGGTGCGTGTGATGAATTTTCCTGGCAGCGAAGAGGTGAACGCGATCGTTCAGGCCACAGGACGTTGCCGCCTGACCAATCTCACCCAAACTAAGCCTTACCTTTATGGTTCGGCGGTGCTTGACACCGAGACGCTGCCCAAAGACGACGATAAAGAATATAGCACGGCTGTTGACACCTTGCGTGACAGCGTGCGCGACTATGTGCATGAGAATGAGGACATTCCTGACGAAGCCCTCTTCTCAATCAACAATCTGCACCACAACATTGTGGTGACCAACTATATCTGCACGATGATGAACTTCAGCGTGGCCGATAAGGTAAAACTTATCAAAACCAACGACATGAAGGAACGCGTGCTGATGGCACTGCGCATGATTGACCGCGAGCGCAAACTGCTGGAACTGCGACAGTCGATACGTTCGAAAACGCGCGAAGACCTTGACGAGCAACAGCGCGAATACTTCTTGCAACAACAAATTAAGAACATTAAGGAAGAGCTGGGCGGATCGGCTGGCTCGCCCGAACGCAAAGAGCTGGAAGAAAAGGCCAGCAAGCGCAAATGGAGCGAGGAGACAGCAAAAGTGTTTAATAAGGAGCTCGACAAGCTGGATATGCTCAACCCACAAAGCCCCGAATACAGCATACAGCTTACCTATCTGCAAACGCTGGTAAACTTGCCGTGGAACGAATATACCCGCGACAACCTCGACCTGAAACGTGCCCGACGCGTGCTCGACCACGACCACTATGGCATGGAGAAGGTGAAGGAGCGCATACTTGAATATATGGCTGTGCTGAAGTTGAGAGGCGACCTCAAATCGCCCATCATCTGCCTGTATGGCCCTCCGGGCGTGGGAAAAACTTCGCTGGGCAAGAGCATTGCCGCCGCCATGAAGCGCAAATATGTGCGTATGTCGTTGGGCGGACTGCACGACGAGAGCGAGATACGCGGACACCGTCGTACCTACATTGGTGCTATGCCTGGCCGCATCGTGAAAAATATTCAGAAGGCAGGCTCGTCAAACCCTGTGTTCATTCTCGACGAGATTGACAAGGTGACACAGAACACTGTGAACGGCGACCCCGCATCGGCTCTGCTCGAGGTGCTCGACCCCGAACAGAACAACGCCTTCCATGACAATTATCTCGACCTTGACTACGACCTCTCAAAGGTGCTGTTCATTGCCACGGCCAACGACCTCAACACCATTCCGCGCCCCCTACTCGACCGTATGGAGATTATTGAGGTGAGCGGATACATCACCGAAGAGAAAATTGAGATTGCCAAACGACACCTCATACCACGCGAGCTCGACAACACGGGCCTTGACGCCAAAGACGAGCCAAAGCCCACATTCAGCAAGCAGGCCATTGAGAAGGTGATTGAGCAATACACCCGCGAGAGCGGCGTGCGACAGTTGGAGAAACAGGTGAACAAGGCGCTGCGCAAACTGGCGCTGAAGAAGGCTATCGATGGCCAGCTGCCCTACGAAAAGATTACGCCCACACAGCTTGAAGACCTGCTGGGCAAGCCCCCCTTCTATCGTGACATATATCAGGGCAACAACTATGCTGGCGTGGTAACAGGCTTGGCCTGGACAAGCGTGGGCGGCGAGATACTGTTTATTGAAACATCGCTAAGCAAGGGTAAAGCTGGCAAACTGACACTGACGGGTAACCTGGGCGACGTGATGAAAGAGTCGGCCGTGATAGCGCTCGAATATGTAAAAGCACATATCGACACGCTGGGCGTCGACTACCGCATCTTCGACCATTGGAACATACACATTCATGTGCCCGAAGGGGCTACACCAAAAGATGGCCCCTCGGCAGGTATCACCATCGCCACCTCTATTGCCTCGGCACTAACACAACGCAAGGTGCGCGCCAACACGGCCATGACGGGCGAGATAACACTGCGCGGCAAGGTGCTGCCCGTGGGCGGCATCAAAGAAAAAATTTTGGCTGCCAAGCGTGCGGGCATTACCGATATTGTGATGTGCAAAGACAACCGTAAGGACATTGAAGAAATACCGGAAATGTACCTCAAGGGCGTAAGCTTCCATTATGTTGAAGACGTGCAAGACGTGTGGCAGTTTGCCCTCACCGACGAGAAGGTAGACGACCCCATCACCTTCGACATCGAAGACGACGATAACGAAAAGAAGAACTGACAAGGAAGAAAACAACATGGCACTGACATTTCAACTGCAACATACCGACCCGTGCAGCGACGCACGAACCGGACTCATCACCACAGCACACGGACAGATAAAGACGCCTATCTTCATGCCCGTGGGAACCTGTGGATCGGTGAAAGGGGTGCACTTTAATGAGCTGCGCGAACAGGTAAAAGCGCAAATCATCTTGGGCAACACCTATCACCTATATCTGCGTCCGGGGCTCGACACGCTGCAAAAGGCTGGCGGACTGCATAAGTTTAACACGTGGGACCGACCCATCCTTACCGACTCGGGCGGCTTTCAGGTGTTCTCGCTAACGGGCATACGCAAGTTGCGCGAGGAGGGATGCGAGTTCCGCTCACACATTGATGGCTCGAAACACTTCTTCACACCCGAAAACGTGATGGACACCGAGCGCATCATTGGCGCCGACATCATGATGGCCTTCGACGAATGTCCGCCGGGACAAAGCGACTACCAGTATGCCAAACGCAGCCTGGGCATGACGCAACGCTGGCTGGACCGCTGCCTGAAGCGCTTTAACGAAACCGAACCGCTGTATGGCTACGACCAAACGCTGTTCCCCATTGTGCAGGGATGCACCTTCAAAGACCTGCGCCGCGACGCTGCCAAGTTTGTGGCCGACAAGGGAGCCGCTGGTAACGCTATTGGCGGACTGGCTGTGGGCGAGCCTACCGAGGTGATGTATGAAATGATTGAGGTGGTGAACGAAATTCTGCCTAAAGACAAGCCCCGCTACCTGATGGGCGTGGGCACACCGCAAAACATTCTGGAGGCTATTGAGCGCGGCGTAGATATGTTCGACTGTGTGATGCCGACACGCAACGGACGCAACGCCATGCTGTTCACCTACAACGGCACGATGAACATGCGCAACAAAAAGTGGGAACAAGACTTCTCACCCATCGACCCCGACGGCTGCGACATCGACCGCATACACTCAAAGGCTTACCTGCACCACCTGTTTAAGGCTCAAGAACTGCTGGCCATGCAGATTGCCAGCATACACAACCTGGCCTTCTACCTGCGCCTGGTAACCGATGCTCGACAGCACATCGAGGCTGGCGACTTCACCACCTGGAAGGCAAGCGTGATACAGCGTTTAGGACAACGCATGTAATCATGCCTTGTTTACTTGTAAACTGCTTTTGCGAAGCATAACACTTGCAAAACATCAGTAAATGTAACACTAAGAATGAACAGAGCAACCATAAAAAGGCTTCTGACATATATCAACCCATTGCGCTTCATATCGCGACTGGATAGGTATATCATCGGAAAATTTATCGGCACATACATCTATGCCATCATCCTTATCATCTCTATCTCCATCGTCTTCGATGTGAACGAGAACTTGGCCAAGTTTACACAATATCATGCGCCACTGAAGGCTATCGTCTTCGACTATTACATGAACTTTGTGCCCTACTTTGCCAACCTGTTCAGCCCGTTGTTCGTGTTCATTGCCGTCATCTTCTTTACATCAAAACTGGCCGGCAACTCAGAGATTATTGCCATGCTGGCAGCTGGCATCTCGTTTAAACGTCTCATGCGACCCTACATGATATCGTGCGTGCTCATCTCGGCCCTCTCGTTCTACCTCAGCGCCTACGTCATACCACACGGCACCGTCATCAGGCAGAACTTTGAAACGATGTATAAGAACAAAAAACGCGTAACAGCAGCCGACAACGTAATGCTACAAGTGGGCAAGGGCGTCATTGCCTACATACAACATTATGATAACAGCATGAAAAAGGGCTACGGCTTCTCGCTCGACCGCTTTGAAGACAAAAAACTGGTAAGCCACATGACGGCTATGGAGGTGCAATATGATACCATCTCCGACTCGAAGTATCACTGGACGGTAAACAACTGGAAGATACGCGAGCTGCGCGGACTGCGTGAACACATAACCAGCGGCATCAGCAAAGACACCATCATACAGATGGAGCCCACCGACCTGGTGTATTCGAAAGGACAACAAGAAACGTTCACCAGCCCCGAACTGAAAGAGTATATCTCAAAACAAATTGACCGAGGTAGCAGCAATGTGGTGCAATATCAGGTAGAATACCACAAACGCATAGCCTCGTCGTTCGCCTCGTTCATCCTCACCACCATCGGCCTTTCGCTATCATCACGTAAGCGCAAGGGTGGCATGGGAATGTATCTGGGCATAGGTTTGGCACTCAGCTTCACCTACATCCTACTGCAAACAGTGTCGTCAACGTTTGCCGTCAACGCCGACGCGCCCCCCATCTTGGCAGCATGGATACCCAACCTCATCTTTGCCGTAGTGGCTTGGTTCTGCTACCGCAAAGCGCCCAATTGATGCCACAAGGTATCGATGGGCTTAAAATTCAAAAAAAAGATTTTGATTTTATGTATTTCGACGAATTAGATTTAAACGACAACGTGCTCGACGCGCTCTACGACATGCGCTTCGAGACATGCACGCCCGTACAAGAGCAGTGCATACCCGAAATATTGGCCGGTAAAGACGTGCTGGGCGTGGCCCAAACAGGAACCGGAAAAACGGCAGCCTACCTGCTGCCCGTGCTGAGCAAGCTCGACGACGGCGGATACCCTAAAGACGCCATCAACTGCGTTATCATGAGCCCCACACGCGAGCTGGCACAACAAATAGACCAAGCCATGCAGGGCTTCGGCTATTATCTGAACGACGTGAGCAGCGTGGCCATCTATGGTGGCAACGACGGCAACCGTTACGACCAAGAGTTGAAAAGCCTGACACTGGGCGCCGACGTGGTGATAGCCACCCCAGGACGCCTCATCAGCCACATCAGCATGGGTAACGCCGACTTCAGCAAGGTGTCGTTCTTCATCCTCGACGAGGCCGACCGCATGCTCGACATGGGTTTCTCTGAAGACATTAAAAAGATAGCACAACTGCTGCCCCCCACCTGCCAAACCATCATGTTCTCGGCCACCATGCCCGACAAGATTGAAGACTTGGCCAAGACCTTGCTGAAAGACCCCGTTATCATAAAACTGGCAGTGAGCAAGCCCGCCGAGAAAATTAAGCAGAGCGCCTACGTGTGCTACGAAACCCAGAAGTTGGGCATCATACAAGACATCTTTAAACAGGGCGACCTGAAGCGCGTCATCATCTTCTCAGGCAAGAAGCAAAAGGTGAAAGCCATCAACCGCGCACTGCAACGAATGCACGTAAACAGTGGCGAGATGCACTCTGACCTCGACCAGGCCGAACGCGACCAGATGCTGTATAAATTTAAGAGCGGACAGATTGACGTGCTGGTGGCTACCGACATCGTAGCCCGTGGCATCGACATCGACGACATTGCCATGGTTATCAACTTTGATGTGCCTCACGATGCCGAAGACTATGTACACCGCATAGGCCGTACAGCACGTGCCGACCGCGACGGCGTGGCCATCACCTTCATCAACGAAGAAGATGTACACTACTTTAAGCAGATTGAAAAACTGCTGGAGAAAGAGGTTGAAAAGACACCGCTACCCGAAGAACTGGGCGAAGGTCCTGAATATAAAGAGGGACGCGGACAACGCACAACAGCAAAGAGTAGACGACGCAAAAACCGCGATGCCACAGCACACAAACGCAAGCCTCGCAACAACGAAAACGAACGCAAACCCAAACAGCCCAAGGAGCCCAAAGAAGCCACACAGACCGAAAACGCTCCCAAACAAGAGGCTGCCGTAGAAAATAAGGCCAACGAGAAAAGACAAAACCGTCGACGTCAGCCACGCAACAAATCGGGCAACGAAGGCGAAAATAATGCTAAAGCAGGAAACAACGCTGGTAACGGCAAAGATGCCAAAGCTGGTAACGGCAAAGCTGGTAACAGAAGAGATGCCAAGGCTACTAATAATAACAAAAACAGCAAGGCTGGTAATGGCAAAGAAGCTAAGGCTGGTAATGCTAAAGAAGCTAAGGCTGGCAATGGCAAAGAAGCTAAGGCTGGTAATGCTAAAGATGCCAAGGCTGGCAATGGCAATAAGCAACGCCACAAGAAGCCCCGTCAGCCCAAGAAAGAGGGCGAGGCAGCACCCATGGTATCGACAAAATACAGCAAAACAGCTGGAATGTCGCCGGTGGTAAACCCTTCAAAAGACAGCACCCTCAAACAAATATTGAAGAAGCCCCTCAGCTGGATTAAGAAGTTGGGCAAATAACCATTAAGCAAACGCTCTTCATCCTATCACAGGCCGAAGAACATCAATCGAAAAAAAGGACAGCGCCACTCAAACGTAGCACTGTCCTTTTCTTATTCATACACCACAGTATGTAACCTAATCGTTCGGTCCATATAATCCCAAATCGGTCATTAGGCCGATTTGGGTTAAAGTTTGCACCTATCAAGAAAAACTTTTGCCTAAAAACACAATTTTACTACATCTTCTTCGTTTTTCACTTTTAAAAGTAGTATCTTTGAAACACATAAATGTATGTTAATATGGTTAACAGTAAAGGATTAAACAGAATAAAGGTTGTTTTGGCTGAACAACAACGAACAAACAGATGGCTTGCCGAGCAACTTGATAAAGGTGAAGCCACCATATCGAAATGGTGTACAAACCGAACACAACCATCACTTGAAACATTGGTGGAAATTGCAAAGGTACTGCATGTTGATACAAAAGATCTTCTATGGTCTATTACGGATGAATGATTTTTATAAAGAAAATATAATGGTAGAAAGAAATAAAAGTCCATATACAGCCATCACGGGGTGCACGTTTCTCTTTTATGAGTTTCAGCGCATACTTCCTTTGCTGACGGATGCCAATTCAGAATCACTACTGAAGGATGAAATAGAAAACAACAGAGTTCTTCAGGTTAATTCTATTGCATCGCGCAAACGCTTTGTGGTGGAATTCAAGCGTAGATATGCTGCAGTACCTGCTCACTTTTGGCAAACTTGGCAGAATATGAGTGAAGCAGGGCAACGTGCAGGGTTGTTTTATGCGATATTGAAAACCTACAAGCTCGTCTTTGATTTTCATTTTAATGTAACAATGAAAAAGTGGAACTCCATAGACCATACACTTCTGAAAGACGATCTTCTGATGGAGCTTAATGAGCTTTCAGCCCATGATGCGTTCGTTGATAGTTGGTCAGACATGACAAAGCATAAATGCTGTAGCACCTATCTTACTATACTCCGTCAGTCAGGGCTTCTTGATGAAAAGACCAATGAACTGACTGCCATTAAGCTTGACGCAAGCGAGTTTGCATATTATATCCGTAGTGGTGAAGAGTGGTTCATGGAAGCCTGTCTTCTCTATCCCTATGAAATCAATGACATTAAAACCCAGTTGTAAAAGATATGAAGAGCATGACTATACCAGAATTGTATGAATATCTGTGCTCACCACAGTTCCAAGACGAGAACAGTGGCAACATATTCTACAACTACTATATATACCAATACCCTGCAAACAAGGAGTACGAAATGCGCCGACAGGTTCAGGATTTCAAGGAAAAGCTTGAACGTCCTACAAACTTTGTAGATGCTCTTGTGCTCGATTTGTTCAAGGTTTTCTGTGAGTACCTCAGTAATGAAAAATTTGGCGACACATCGTTGTTGGATGATACTTTTGAGGAAGATAAGATACATCCCGATATGGTGACAAGCGAACTGACCACAGAGGCCAATTCTGATAGCTTTATCAGCTTTGTAAGCCAGAGAATTGAAGAGCACATCAATTCAAACAATGGTTACAAGCATCCATATGTCTTTATTCACGGCATAGGCAAGATGTTTCCGTATCTGCGCACCAATGTCTTCCTCACACGCTACGAGAAATACAATGACACGTCGCGTTACAAAATCATTCTCTTCTATCCAGGTCACCAAGAGGGCAACTCGTTCTCTCTTTTTGACACACTTGAAGACTCACACACCTATCGTGCAACATTATTAGTTAATAAATAAAATCCATATATCGCATATGAAATTCAAGGACTTGTATGAAAAAGGGCTTGACCGCAAAGTAAACCCGGCAGTATCTGCTTCTGACCTTACAGACGAGACGGTTTTGACCGAAATCGTTGAATATGTCTTCACTGAGGAGATTGTCATCAATCTCTACAACATACTTACCAACATCAAGGTGAATCAAGGTAGCCATATCGGTATATGGATTAATGGTTACTATGGTTCTGGTAAGTCTCACTTCCTGAAATATGCCAGTTATTGTCTCTCACAGAACAAGCAGCGTTGTGAGATGGCTTTTATCCGCTTGATAGAGGCAACAGAGGATATCATGCGGCATGCAAACGGCATATCCAAGTTGGAGCAAGAAGGAGTTTCTGTTTCTGAGTTGAAGTCGCTGCAGAAGTGGTATGTGTCACAGGCTGATGTTGAAATGGTAATGTTTAACATTGGTGACGTGCATGATGTGAATGCAAATCAGGCAACAGCGTTCACTACCATTTTCTGGAATCAGTTTAATGCACAACGTGGCTATAACTCGTTTAACCTTGCCCTGGCTCAGTATCTTGAGAAGGCTCTTGACGACAACGGTAAGTTCCAGGAGTTCAAGGAATATGTGAAGAGTAAGGGTTATGATTGGGAGCGCAATATCTCGCGCTTTGCAGCAGGTCGTCTTGACCTTGCCTTGCAAATGGCTAAAGAGGTTGACCCTACGCTTTCTACGGATGTCATACGTACCCGTATTCTCAACAACGAAGTTAATGTTTCGGTAGAAGCATTTGCTGCAGAAATGAAGGAGTTTATAGAGAATAAGCATAATCGTAACTTCCGCATCCTGTTCTTCGTCGATGAGGTGAGCCAGTTCATTGGCGAGCACCGTGACCTCTTGCTTCAGCTTCAATCATTGGTAAAGCGTCTCGATGAAGTTTGTGAGTCGCGCTGCTGGATTGCTTGTACGGCACAGCAGACCTTGGAAGAGGTGGTGACCAATGTGGGTGGTAATGCCAGCAATCCAGAAGATGAGGTTGGCAAGATTCTTGGACGTTTCGAGGTACGTGCATCGCTGCAAGGCACATCGCCAGAATATATCACCCAAAAGCGTATTCTTGAAAAGAAAGGTGATGTCGAGATTACGCTTGGTAATATGTTCGACAAGGACAAGGCGAAACTCGATGCCCAGTTCATATTGCCCAGTCAGTACAAAGCATATACAAGCAAGGAAGATTTCGTTGCTTGCTATCCGTTCGTGCCCTATCAGTTCCAACTCATCATGAAGGTGCTCGACTCGTTTGTCAACATGAACTATGTAGATAAGCAGGTGAAGGGAAATGAACGTTCACTCATCAACATCACCTTCTCCATAGCTAAGGAAACCGCTGATATGGAAGTCGGAGAGTTTATCTCTTTCGACCGCTTCTTTGGTGCCATGTTTCAAGGTTCTATGCAGCATCTTGGTCAGCGTGCCATTGCCAATGCACGTCAGGCGCTCGAACACATTGCAGACCCGGAAAAACAGGAGTTCTATCGTCGCGTTGTATATGTGCTCTTTATGATATGTAACCTCTCGGATGTTGACAAACCTTCCTTCTTGGCGACAATAGACAATATAGTAACCCTGCTCATGACCAAAGTGGACGCAAGTAAGGCTGCTATCAAGCATGAGGTAAGCACCGTGTTGGCGTTTTTGATTGACAAGGCTGTTATTCGCAAGACGAAAACCGAGACAGGAAGTGAGATATATGAGTTCTATACTGAGGAAGAGTCGAAGGTGGCTCAACTCATAAAGAACCAGCAGGTGGACAGCAACACTTACAGCGATGAACTGAAATCTATATTCTTTAGTCATTTTGGAAATCCAAGCAACAAGAAGACGTTTGCCACACGCTCGTTCAATGTTGGAATCAACATCGACGGGCGTAACTATCTTAGCAATAACGCCGACATCTGTATTGATTTTGTGACAACCGCTGGAACCGACTCTGCCGAGCAGTTTGCTTTCAGCGTTAACAATACGTCGCAGGGCACCCATCTCATTTATTTCCTCTATCCGCAGTTGAAGGACAATGCTGAGCTTCGTGCCAACTTCCTGTATTATTGCCGTGTGCAGCGTTTCGCACAGGAACCTGCAATAAGTGATGAACGCCAGCGTACCAAGGAAATTTTCCGTCAGCGTGCCAAGGAGCTATACGATAAGGAAATAAAGCCTCAGTTCCAGCATATTCTCGACACATGCCCCGTCATATCATGCGGTGCGGTGCTCTCGGCTTCGCAAATTGGAACTGCCAAGAAAACCGAACGCTACGAGGCATTGCTCAATTGCCACATGGAGACACTCTATTCGTTTGCCATGCTTGTCAGCAGTGACGAGACTCCGAAGAATGGAGTTGACCTGTCGGCAAAGATACTGCGCCCCATAGAGGCAGAGCTGATAAATGAGCCGCTCAGTACCCCAGAGAAGAAAATCAAAGACTGGCTCGACCGTTCGCCTCACGACGTAACGGTAGCTGATGTTGTTCGCCAGTTTGCGAAGGTGCCTTACGGATGGTCAGACTATGCCACCATCTATTTCCTCAACGAACTGGTACGTCGCCATCTGTATGCATTCAACTATAACAACAATCCCAACGTGAGCCGTGAGGATACGGCACGTAACATTGTGCGCGATTCTAACAAGTTCACTGTGGAGAAAGCAAAAGCCATTTCGCAGGAGGTGCTTAATGACTTCATTGATGCCTGGAAGCATATTTTCAACGTGATGTCGGTGAAGGGCAGCAACGACAGCACCGAGCTATTCCGCAACTGCAAGGAGACAGACGACAGTCAGCTCAATGCACTTCTGAAAAATTATCGTAGCCTCTCTCATAAACTTAGCGGATGCCCCTTTGTCCATACCATCGACGAAGCCGTCACTTTGATGGAGAGTTGGCTCACAGAGCGCGATCATCTGAAGTTCTTCCAAACCGTCATCAACGCACGCGACGAGGCTTGCCGACTCTTCGACCGTTGCAAGAGTATCAACTCGTTCCATAACGACCAATTCCCCAACTATGAGAAGGTGCGCAAGTTCATTGATGACAATCGTGACAATTTCGCTTTCCTCACCAACGAACAACAACCGACTGTAGTGGCTATACGTGCCATTCTTACCGATGAGGAGCCGTGGAACAAGATGCCGTCTTACATGAAGATGATGCGCACGTTGAATGGTCAGTTGGGCGAGTGCAAAACCCAACTCGTTGACAAGATAAAGGCAAACTACAACAAGGTGTTCGACGAACTGGAACAGTATGCCAGCGAGGTGAATGTGCCGCGTGACAAGTTCGCAAAGCGCGACATTACCATATCGCTGAAAACAAGCACCTCCAACTTCTATGCGTTGCAGGCCAATGCCGATACGCGCGACTTCATGGAGGAGGAGATGAAGAAAATCAACAGTGCCATTCCTGCGCCTCCTCCATCAACACCTGGTGGCAATGGTGGCAGCACACCTAATTCTGCTGAACCTCAGCCCAAGCCACGAATGCGCAAGATTGTGCATCTCAATACGCATACCACAAAGCCAATGCGTTCAGAGGCTGATGTAGACATCTACTTGGCAGGATTAAAAGCCGAACTTATGCAGTACATAAATGACAACAACGACATTATTATAGGATAGGACTATATAATATGGATACTAACAGATTGAAACGCTTCGCTACCGAGGCTCGAAATATATTGATGCAGGGCGTGAAAAACCGCTTGCAGGCTATAGGCTTCGACCTGAAGACTGGCACCCCCACTGAAATGCCCCAGAAGATGGAGGGCGGTGCCGTGTTCATGGGCGACACCGTAACGACAGACTTTTACAGCCGTTGGATGTCGCTTTATAACAATATACACGCTCGCGGCATCAAGCAGGTGGCAGAAGAGGCTGCCTACACATGGTTCAACCGCTTCATGGCTATCCGCATCATGCAGAAGCAGGGCTTCATTTCGCCTGTCTTGGCTTATGAAAGCGAAGAAGTGCGTGTACCGGTCATTGTTAGTGAGGCCCGACAGGGACGAATACCTCAGATGGCAGCCGAAGTGCATGACAAATTGATGGAACTCCTTGACGACGACAGCAAGACCAACGAGCAGTTTGCCTTGCTGATAGTGGCTTATTGCCATGAGAATCCGATTATCAACAAGTGCTTCGGAGCCATTGCCGACTACACAGAGTTACTCCTGCCACAGAATATTTTGGCGGAAGGTGGCTTTGTGAGTATGCTTAACGACACAGAATTCATCACCGACGAAGATTTCCGTTCTGCCGAACTTATCGGTTGGCTCTATCAGTTCTATATCTCCGACCGCAAGGACGAGGCTTTTGCCAAAAAGGGCAAGTATGATGCCGACGAGATTGCTCCTGCCACGCAGATATTCACGCCTAACTGGATTGTGAAGTATATGGTGGAGAACACCGTTGGGCGCATCTATATCGACAACAACCCATATTGCGAGGCGAAGGACGAGTGGAAATACTTGGTTGATACGCCTTCTGGCGACGAGACGCTACAGATTGACGACCTCGCAGAGCTGACCGTTGCCGACCTTGCCTGTGGCTCTGGACACATCCTTAACGAGTGTTTCGACTTGCTCTATGCCCTCTACGTAGAGGAAGGCTACAGCCGCTCGCAGGCCATCAACAGCATCCTGCGCAAGAACATCATTGGCATCGACCTCGACACCCGTGCCAAGCAGCTTGCCACGTTTGCCCTCCTGATGAAGGCTTGCCAAAAGGACAACATCTTCCTTGACGGCAAGGTGATGCCGCGCGTCTACGACATGCCGCGACCTATAGCCGAGGCTATGGGTGCCGATGCCGATACTTGCAATGCCGAGGAATATCTCAAAGAAACGCTTCCTCACTATCTGTTGGGCGGCAATGCCGACATGGTGCAGGAACTTACCGATGCCATTCTTTTGATGAACCATGCCAACACGCTTGGCAGCATCATGAAGTTCGACATTTCGGAGCAGACCCGAAATGCCGTGATGGTTCGTACCCAAGAGTATGAGGAGCAGTTGGAGAATGGCGAGATTGTGCCTTCGTCCATTCTGCTGCTGATGTCTTATATGCGCATCATTCTTGCATTAACCCAAAAATATGCAGCGCTTTGTATGAATCCACCATATATGGGCAGCGGAAGGTTTGATGATGTGCTGAGCAAGTATGTGAAAGACAACTATGTAGACGGCAAAGCCGACCTCTTCTCGGTTTTCATGCAGATGGGTATGGAGCGTCTTCTTACAAACGGAAAAATGGCGCAAATCAATATGCAGAGTTGGATGTTCCTTTCCTCATTTGAGAAACTGCGCAAGCAATTCTTGAAGGACTATAACATTGACAACATGCTCCATCTTGGTCCTCGCACTTTCGATGAACTTTCGGGCGAGGTTGTGCAGAATACTGCTTTTGTACTCAGCAAGCATGTGCCTGTTGAGCAAGGTGGCGTGTACTATCGTCTCGTAGAAGGAAAGAACTGTACGGATAAAGAACAACTATTCTTATCACATATTCATGGCAATGAGGATGGCAACCGCATTTATTATCCTAATGTGGAGCAGAAGAACTTTGAGAAGATTCCGGGATGTCCGATTGGGTATTGGGTGAGTGAGAGCGTCATCTCTATGTTTGATAAAAATTCATCATTCTCAAATATATTTG
>ERZ1026846.1531-NODE-1531-length-14488-cov-40.394028_pt1 | contig 14488 bp, 10 predicted proteins | sample MGYA00380153_ERZ1026846 | MGnify/ENA primary metagenome ERZ1026846 (study PRJEB33269, sample SAMEA4719789) | human gut metagenome | biome: human-associated habitat; feature: organic feature; material: feces | place: Cameroon | collected 2013-10 ... | reverse complement strand
AGTCTATCGCTAACATCGCCCGCTTGAACCGTGAGTTCTTGAAGGCTAAGTTGGCAGACTAATCCATCGCATAGATTAAGGATTCAGAATATTCTTCCGCATTCATTCTGCTTTTCTTGCAGATTTGCTGAGTGCGGGAGAATTTTTCCAAAAACTCTTCACTCTTCACCTTTGTGGTGTAAGTGATTGAAGAATAGGCAGTTGAGTGGTGAAGAGTGCTTTCGTGCTCTTCACCACTCTTCACCCCTCTTCACCTTTTTGGGGGGTGCTGCAATGACATAAAAGCGGAGCCGCATACCTGCAAGGTATAAATGGAGCTGCTTACCATTTTTTTTCTTCGGAAATTGCAAATGGGTGAAGAGTGGTGAAGAGTGGGTGAAGAGTTGAAGAAACTCTTCACCCATTTTGCTTATTGATAATTAGGATGTTATGAGTTGCTGGTGAAGAGTGAAAAGTTTCTGCTCAAATTCTCGTGCGTCCGGCAAAATATATTGGATAGGTAGAAAGATGGATTCTTTTTTCTTGTGAAGTCTAGCCAGTTGGCTATTCGGTACGAACAGCCGGCTGTCGGAATAGGGGACAGTTAGCTGTTCCGTATGAACAGTTCACTGGCGTAGTATGTTACAGTGGGCTGTCCTAATGGTTCCGTTATAGGCTTCAGTTTTCTAAGCTTCTATTCTTTTTAGCCTTTTGATGTGAACTATTTCCTGTTTTATTTTGTATTCTCATCAGAATATCGTAATTTTGCGGTTATTATAGATATAGAATAGTAGTTACAGAAAATATAGTTACTGAAAAGTAGTTACTGAAAAGTAGTTACTGAAAAGTGAAGTTACAGAAAAGAGAAGTTACGGAAATGATGAACCAAGCAACTCAAGATTTCATTCGCCAGCACCAGGACGAGGATGTCCGCCAGTTGGCTTTTCTCGGAAGCAAGAATCCGGAAGTAGATATGCCTTTCGCCCTCGACCAGATTCGCGGGCGAAAGATGGCTCGTGCCAAGTTGCCCCGTTGGGCAAGCATCGATGGCATCATCTATCCCCCTCATATTTCGATGGAGCAATGCTCCTCAGAATCCACCGCACTTTATAAGGCAGAATTGGCAGCGAGATTGCTCGGCCTGCCAGATTCATCATCATCTTCATTTTCATCAGAAAACGAGAAAGAGAGCGAAAAAGAAATCGGGTTTGTAGATCTGACTGGTGGCTTCGGAGTAGATTTCTCTTATATCGCTGCCCGATTGGGAATGAAGTCGATGTATGTGGAGCGTCAGGCTCATCTCTGTGAGGCGGCGAAGGAGAACTTCGAGCGCTTGGGCTTGAAGAACGCCATCGTGAAGAATGGGGATGGAATAGAAGTGCTTCATTCTTTTCATCCAAAGAAAAAAGATGCAGCATCAGCTGATGATTCTTTAGGCATAACTTATGACCAGCCTCGGTCATTACTTAAGACCAACCTTGGTCTTAAGATAATCTTCATAGATCCCGCCCGTAGAGACGATGCTGGCAACAAGGTAGTATCCTTGAAGGATTGCACGCCCGATGTCACCGTTTTGCAGGAAGAAATGCTTTCGAAGGCAGATTATGTTGTCATCAAACTCTCTCCGATGCTCGACTGGCACCGTGCCGTAAACGAATTAAGCCACGTAAGAGAGGTTCATATCATCTCCGTGAACAATGAGTGCAAGGAGCTCCTTTTAGTGCTGTCAGCACGAAATATGGGCGGAATGGAGGTTTCATCAGCAGATGGAGAAGATGGAGGAGTAAATCACGCCGGGAATCTCCGCATTTATTGCATCAACGATGCGCAATCCTTCGTCTGTGATGAGTCGGATTTGGAGACTTCTTCCGTCAAGATTGCTCCATCCAGCCTTGAAGAGATGCTGTATCTTTACGAGCCGAATGCCTCGTTGATGAAAGCCGGCTGTTTCGGCGTTCTTTCCGAGCGATATGATGCAAGGATGCTTTCCAAGAACAGCCATCTTTTCGTGAGCCAGGCACCTATCGAAGCATTCCCTGGCAGAAGTTTCCGCATCATCGCCATCTCTTCTTTCAATAAGAAGGAGTTGAAGCGTCATCTGTCAGGAATCACCAAGGCGAACATCGCTACCCGCAACTTCCCTTTTTCCGTAGCAGAATTGCGCAAGCGATTGAAGCTGAAGGATGGCGGCGAAACTTATATTTTTGCCACCACACTGAGCGACGAAAGTCATGTGCTGGTAATAACGGAGAAAGCTTAGAAAACCTCGAAAAGGTGTAAATTTGCAACATCGAAAATCTCGAAAATGTGTAAAAAAGCAGTTTCGAAAACCTCGAAAATGTGTAAATTATAAAGGTTTGAAAAGAAAAATATATCAGCAACAGCTTGATAGAGAGCAAAATAGGCGAGGTGTACAATCAATGGTTGTGTAGTTGTACAACTAAAAGGTTTGTAGTTGTACAACCAAATGCTTTATAGTTGTACAACCAAAAGGGGTGTAGTCGTACAACCAAATGGGGTATAGTTGTACAACTAAATGGTGTGTAGTTGTACGATTAAAGGGTTTATAGTCGTACAACTAAAGGGTGCGTAGTTGTAAGGTTAAAGGGTGTTGTCACTAGGCTCAGCAGACTTGCTGACTGCAGTGGGCAGACCTGCTGACTAGGCTCAGCAGCTCTGCTGAGCCTAGTGGGAATCTTCTAGAAAGAGTCTCCAAGCACTTAATATCCTAGGTCGTTGAACCTATTAAACGTCTTTTTTTTGCTAGCTCGGTCGACTAGCTTACAGGTGCTTGCGCTTATTAAAAGAGTGTTCTGCATTTGAGAATTTGAAGTACTTGATACAGAAATAGAAATGACAAAGGCAGTGGAACAAATCACCACTGCCTTTGTCATCTTTCTATTTCAATAATTCCTTACCTTTTTCAGTAAGCATATATTTTTGTCCCGGATATTTTGGGTTTTTAGGGTATTTCATTGATATTTAGCCTTCTTCCAAAGCAGGAGCAAGGTAAGTTTTCAAGAAATTAACCCTATCCTTTAATTTTAAGAGAGATATGATTTCTTTTACTGAATATTCATTGGTATTTACAACAGAAATCAGCTCCTGAACAAATTTTGTAGCTTGTTGGGTAGCTTGTTGGGTAGCTTGTTGGGTGTTTACCACACTGCTCCTATTATACTTAAACACGACCCACACAAAATTACCATCAGTATTGAATTCTGGAGCAGGCAAGCCTACACGTTTGCATTCATCGACCATTGTACCTATTCCACGTCCCCAACTCTCCAATATCTTGCTCTTATAGAGTATGTTGGCGATAATTGGATTCTGTGGTTTGGAGTCATGTTCTTGCATCAGTTTGCCTTTTCTAAGATGGAAGACTTCAAGCCAGAGGAACTTGTAGCAAAAATCAACGAAGCATTTTGAAAAGCTAATTTGGAATTCAAGTTAAAAAACTAAGAGGATAGTGTGTTTGGGTGCAATATGTCTTCTTTTGTGCGCCCAAACATCAGTTTTTTATCCTAACTACGAAAAATAATCCATGAAAAAGATACAAGTAATCGATTTTTTTCATTACCTTTGCAAGCGATACCACTCTCGCTCACGCCGTATCGATGCATGGAGAGTCTTTTTTTAAGAGGTTTTTGTGCTGAGAAGGATAGCGGGTGGGGCTTGGTATCGCGACATAATATAAAGGCGTTTACTTGACGCTTGTTCTTGATGGGTAACAGGTAGAATCCTACGCTTTTTATTTTGCCGTCAGCTAATTGTGTGTTTTATCGCCAAATGAGGATTCGTGGCAAAGTCAAATTTTCTAAGAAACAATTAATATGGGAAATTTTAACGCAAGATTGCAACTGATAGTCGTTGCCTTATTTCTGGCTGTTATCCCATCCTTGGCAGATAATGTGGCACAAGGTGTGTGTGGAACAGGGGTGAATTGGAGTTTAGATGACCAAGGTGTGCTCACGATTGGTGGAGAAGGCGAAATGAATAATTTTACTAATCCAACCAATACTAATGCAACGTTGCCTTCATGGAATCCTTGGAAGAGTAAAATCAAAAGAGTTGTAATAGAAGGAGGCGTTGCGTTTGTTGGTAACTATGCCTTTTACGAATATGACAATCTGGAGGATGTTGCTTTTGGGGAAGGTGTGAAGCGTTTAGGTAATAGAGTGTTCTTTGGTTGTACAGGATTGAAGAAACTTGAATTGCCGGAGTCTATGGAGCAGATTGGTGATGCATGGACAAATTATAGCGATTATGGTGCTACTTTTTGTGGTTGTTCTGGTATTACAGAACTTACCGTTCCTACAAACATGAAGTTTTTGGCAGCGAATTCTTTTACTAATACCAAAATAGAGAAAATCAATTGGAATGCTATTGATTGTGATGCAGATGTTGTAAGTTATTCTAACTATGAAGTGTTTGGCTATTGCCCTATTAGAGAAGTATATTTTGGTGATAAGGTGAAATCCGTTCCTGCTTATATTTTTGCAGGTCGTGGAAGTCTTGCGACAGTAAAAACTTCTGGTACAATAGAGTATGTTGGTGCAAATGCTTTTAGGGGAACCTCTTGGTTAGGAGCTCAGGAATTAGATAAAATGATATATCTTGACCATGCAGCCTATCAGTATAGTCAAGATACGCAAACTGCTGAACCTATTTCGTTTGAATTCCCTGAAGGAACAAAAAGTATTACTGCTTCCGCTTTTCAAAATAATAAGCTACTTGTAAAAGTAACGATTCCTCATAGCATGGACCGTATAGGCGAGAATGTATTTGATGGTTGTTCTTCTCTAGGCGAAGTAGTTTGGAATGCGGATTCAGTCAATAATGATAGGTGCAGATTCTCTAAGTCACTTTATAAGATTTCAATTGGTGATAAAGTGCGGGTTATTCCTAATTATTTCCTTTATCAATGTACAGGATTAGCGGAAATCAAGTTGCCGGAGTCGGTTGAGAGTATTGGTGAAAGTGCTTTTGGCGAATGTGATGGAATAAAGCAATTTGTTATTCCTAATAGCGTGAAAACAATTGGTCGCATAGCCATTAGTTATTGTGACAATCTGGAAAAGGTTGTTGTTGGTGAAGGATTACAAAGTATGAACTTTGATTATCTGTTCACGGGTTGTTCGAAATTGAAGACTTTAGAATGGAATGCAATTAATCATAAGGAAGTAAAGGAAGATTTGTATCATCAGTATGAAAGTTGTCAAGCACCTGTTGAAAATGTCATATTTGGCGATAAAGTGGAATATGTGCCAGGAATGTTGTTCTTTGGTGTAAAGACATTGGAAAACGTAAAATTTGGAAAGTCCGTCAAGCGAATTGGTGAAGCGGCATTTAGAGGATGTTCAAATTTGAAAGCTTTGGATTTGCCTGAATCGTTGGAAACTGCAGGAAAATGTGCTTTCTATGAGACTGGTCTTCAGTCTTTGTTTATACCTGCTAATGTTACTGATATTGGTATTTGGGTTGGCTCTTCTCCTTTGAAGCAAGTAATTTGTGTAGCGACGAATGCTCCAAAAGGTTCTTTTGAAGTAGGAAAGGATTGTATGTTTTATGTTCCTAATACAAAAAGTTACAGAAAACAAGGTTGGGGAACAAATCGAGGACAACTGCTATCAATGATAAAAGCTGACAAAGAAACTATTTATTATACAGGAAAGGTTCCTACAGTAACATTTACGAGCAATATCCCTGGCTATGAATTGGTTTCTTTGACAAAGGATTATGTCTTAAACGGTGAAGTTGGTGAAGATTCAGTACGCCTTGTCGGTACATTCAAGGGCGAGAAGGAATTTACTGTCGAAATAACCTATCATTATGAAGTGAAACCTGGTAAACAGGAAGTTACTTGGGAACAAGACTTGTCAAATCTCCATGTAGGTGATAAGGTTGAGTTAACTGCGAGTGTAAATACAGGTAGGGAAATGTGGTATGTGAACTATGACAATCAGGTGGTTGATGTTAAAAAAGAGGACGGTAAGTTTTATCTTTATTGCAAAGCTGTAGGAGAAACAGACATAACAACATTCCAGTATGGAGATTTTAATTGGGAAACTTCTCCGCAGATAACCAAGCATATTGTAGTTGCAGAAGTTGATGCAGGTATTACTGATGCGGTTATGACTTCTGATGCCAAGGAACTCTCTCGCTATTCTGCTAATGGCCAGCGCTTGACAGCTCCAACCAAGGGCTTGAACATCGTGAAGTATAGCGATGGAAGCGTGAAAAAAGAAATGGTGAAGTAGAAGTTAGAGTATAAGAACAGGAATAATATAAGAATAAGTGGTTGTTTCCTTTGTGGAAATAACCACTTTTCTCTTTTTTGAGAAGTCGCTTGCCTGCATCAACACATATTATTATACTAAAAGAGCAAGAAAGTAACAAATTCCTTCCAGAATATTTGGAAGTAACTAATATTTTTCTTATTTTTGCAGCATGGAATACAGAAATAAACGAAAGGGCTTATGGTTAAGTTTAACGAAGAAAAATTAGCTAAACTACGTACTTTCGAAGATCATCTTCGAGAGAAATATGGTGAGCCTGGCAGTGCGGCTCGCAAGGAGTTTGATGCAAGAGCCAAGGCATGGTATAATGCCGAGTTATTAAAAATCAAAATGAACTCATAAAATAAAAAACAAAAAAATAATGGCAAAAAAGAAAAAAGGAAAAAGTAGCGGCAATCCTGTTTTGGATGCACTAACCGAAATGCTGAACGGAATGTCGCCCGAAGAGAAGATGATGCTGATGGCTGATCTCGAAAATTTTGCATCGTCGGGTAGAAGTCTGGGTGAGATGCAGGAGTCGGTTTATACTTATCAGCGCCCTGACTATACCCAGCAAGTAAAGCCTTTGGCAGAATATCTTCAGCACTTATTAAAAGCCTTCATGCCAAGCGAAATTCTTGCGGCGTATGAAGTGGTTCATAAGGCGATGGTTTCCCTCTCGCAGCAGGAACAGGAAGATGCAATGCGCAATTTCTTTATGTTCATTCTTGCCGATGGATTGACTCATGATTTCGATGAAGACGTGGAGACCAGTGGCTTGCCTATTATAGCAGGTTTCCAGCTTGTTGATGATTTCAAGCTAACAGGTCTTTTCGACGTAATCCTCGAAACCTTGAAGCAAAATCAAAGTTTCTATGAGTTCTATTACAGTGGGTACGAAGAAGTCACCACTCTGATATTGGCTCACGTAGGCGTGGGGCATCTTGAGGAACTGAAGGAAATGATGAATACGGATGGATTTATGCCTGAAGTTTATCCTACGGTTTTCAATGCCGTGGTACAGATGGCTGTGGAGAATCCTTCCTGTCGCCTGCAGGTTCTGACATGGGTTACAGATGTGCTGAAATCATGTATCGATTTCACAATGCCAGCCATGGCAATGGATTGGATAGTGAAATCTCTTGCTCAAATCAAGGCGGTGGAATTGCTGCCTATGATCAAGAACATCTACAAGAATTATCGTGTGCCGCCAGTGGAAATCGAGGATGGCATCAAGGGTGTAACCAAGTTGCTTACCAAGGGAACAACTGATAGAATCATTATGTTTGCTGAGTTTAAGGAAGTTTTGAATGAGTTTGCGGAAGGCGAAGCCAATGATTTTAATGATGATTTGTTTGGTTTTGATAATTGGTCGGATGATGGGGATTGGCTGGATGATGAGGAGGAGGACGATGAGCGTGATGCTGATGCCTTGTTCTTTAAAGAATGTGGTTTGAAGCCTGCCAAGTCCAAGTCCGGCAAGTCGAAATCGGAATCTGATAAATCGAAGTCTAAGCCTGCCAAGTCGAATTCAAAGTCCGCGAGAAAAGGCAAATAAAACATACCATCAATTATAAAAAATAAAGCAAACTATACAGCAATGAACAAATTAAAAACTATCTATCTGTCGCTCCTGTTCTTCCTGGCGATGAACATGACGAGTGTGTTAAGTGTGAAGGCGGAGAACTATCCCTATCGCAGTGATTATCTTTGGCTTACCGTGCCCGACCATGCCGACTGGCTCTATCGCACAGGAGAGCAGGCCATGGTGGAAGTAAGCTTCTACATGTATGGAATACCCCGTGACGGCGAGGTGAACTATGAAATTGGCGATGACATGCTGAAGGCTGACAAGCAGGGAAGCTTTAAGCTGAAGAACGGGCGCGCCATCGTGAACATCGGTACCCGAAAGACTCCGGGCTTCCGAGATTTGAGATTATTCTATAAGCTCGATGGCAAAACCTACCAGCATCATATAAAAGTGGGATTCTCGGTAGATAAGATTCAGCCTTATACACAGGAGCCTAAGGATTTTGATGCATTCTGGCAGAAGGCTAAGGATGAACTGAAGAATGTTCCCTTGAGTTACACCAAGGAACTCGCCAAGGAATATTGTACAGATAAGATAGATTGCTATCTCGTAAAACTTCAGATAGATAAGATGGGACATGCGATGTATGGCTATCTCTTCTATCCCAAGAATGCCAGCCAGGGAAGCCATCCCGTGGTTCTCACCCCTCCGGGAGCCGGCATCAAGACCATCAAGGAACCCCTGCGCAACAAGTATTATGCTGAGAACGGATTCATCCGCTTCGAGATAGAAATCCATGGCCTCGACCCACGTCTTTCTGCCGAAACCTTCCAGGAGATAAGCAAGGGATTCAACGATGCAAACGGCGGTTATCTTGCCAATGGATTGGAAGATAAGGACCGCTACTACATGCGCCATGTGTATCAGGGATTGGTGCGCTGTATCGACTTCCTTACCTCGCTCCCCGAATGGGACGGAAAGAATGTGGCTGTGCAGGGCGGAAGCCAGGGCGGTGCCTTGGCGATTGTCGCAGCAGGCTTGGATAGCAGAGTAACCCAGTGTGTGGCCAATCATCCGGCGCTCAGCGATATGGCTGCATACGTTGAGAAGGGAAGAACGGGCGGATATCCTCACTTCAATAAATACCATGGGATCTTGAAGAACAAGGACTGTCTCAACACGATGGCTTATTACGATGTGGTGAACTTTGCCCGGAAGGTGAAGGCACCAACTTATCTCACCTGGGGATACAACGACAATACCTGTCCGCCAACCACCAGCTACGCCGTGTGGAATACCCTGAAATGCGAGAAGGAAAGTCTGCTTACACCAATCAACGAGCATTGGACAACCACCGACACCAATCGCAAGCAGATGGAGTGGATTAAGAAGCATCTCATCAAGTGATGATTCCGCCAAAACCACCACTAATCGGGTGATATAAGCCACTTTGTGGCTCGTAATCATTCTTGAACCCCTAAAAAACTGAAAATAAAGATAGCAATATTTGGTCGTTTGGCGAAATATTGCTATTTTTGCATCCTATAATTTGCAAACTAGTTTGAAATCATGTCATTAATTGAAATTAAAAAGGTCGAAAGCAAGAAGGATTTGAAGACGTTCATCGACTTCCACTACGACCTCTACGAAGGCAACGAATACGATGTGCCTAATCTTTTCAGCGACGAAATGAATACCCTGAGCAAGGATAAGAACGCTGCGTTCGACTTCTGCGAGGCAGAGTATTATCTAGCCTATAAGGATGGAAAGCTGGCAGGTCGCGTTGCCGCTATCATCAACCATAAGGCAAACAATAAGTGGGGAAAGAAATCCGTCCGATTCGGATGGATTGACTTCATCGACGACCGTGAGGTTTCGAAGGCTCTCTTGGATGCTGTGGAAAAGTATGGTAAAGAGAAAGGTATGGAGGATATGGTAGGTCCGCTTGGATTTACCGATATGGACCCTGAGGGAATGCTTACCTGGGGTTTCGATCAGCTGGGTACTATGCCTACCATCTATAATTACCCTTATTATCCGGAGCACATCGAGGCCCTGGAGGGTTTTGAGGTAGATAACAAGTATGTGGAGTTCAAGATCATGGTACCTGATACCATACCGGAGAAGTACGCCAAGATAGCGATGATGATAGAGAAGCGCTACAATCTGCATGTGCGCAAGCTTACCAAGAAGGAAGTCTTCCAAGGCGGAATGGGACAGAAGATCTTCGATCTCATCAACGATACTTACAAGGATCTCTATGGATATTCCGAACTCTCACAGAAGCAGATAGACCAGCTTATCAAGTCGTATCTCGGTTTCCTCGACTTCAACCTCATCACCTGCATCGAGGATTGGACGGACGGAGAGCATAAGCTCATCGGTGTGGGAATCACCATGCCGTCGTTGGCTCATGCCCTGCGCAAGTGCCACCGTGGCAGATTGCTGCCTTTCGGCTGGTTCCACGTGCTGAGAGCCATCAAGATGCACAAGACCAACATCGTTGACCTCCTCCTCATCGGTATTCTCCCTGAATATCGTGCCAAGGGAGCCAATGCGCTTCTCTTTGCCGACCTGATTCCTTGGTACCAGAAGTACGGCATTGAATGGGGAGAAACCCAGGTAGAGCTGGAAACCAATGCGGGCGTGCAGGGACAGTGGGGAGCTTTGACTCCAGTGATGCACAAGCGCAGAAAATGCTACAAGAAGATTATCAAATAGTAATCAAGAAGATTATTGAGTAGTAATCGAAAAGATTATTGAATAGTAATCAATAAGATAATTAAACAAACAAGGAGTGAAGGAGTTAGGGAGTTAAGACAGATGGTTTTGAATCATAGCTCCTTAACTCCTCCTAAATTTTATAACTAGGAGGATTCTATGTCAGAAGATAATAACGAATTGAATGCCCCGCAGGAGCAGCAACAGCAGGAGCAGCAGCCGGTGGCTTATACCGATGACAATATCCGACATCTGAGCGATATGGAGCATGTGCGAACCCGTCCGGGTATGTACATCGGTCGTTTGGGTGATGGTAACTTGCCGGAGGATGGTATTTATGTGCTCCTGAAGGAGGTGGTGGATAACTCCATCGACGAATTCAAGATGAACGCCGGCACCCGTATCGAAATCGATATCGAGGATCATCTGCGTGTCAGTGTGCGCGACTATGGCCGAGGCATTCCGCAGGGAAAACTCGTTGAGGCAGTGAGCGTGCTGAACACCGGAGGTAAGTATGACAGCAAGGCGTTCAAGAAGAGTGTGGGTTTGAACGGAGTGGGTGTGAAGGCGGTGAACGCCCTCAGCTCTCATTTCGAGGTAAAGTCGTTCCGCGACGGCAAGGTGCGCCATCTGAAGTTTGAGAAAGGTATTCTGCAGAGCGATGTTACCGGGGATACTGAAGATGAGAATGGTACTTTCATCTATTTTGAGCCTGATAACACCCTCTTCAAAAACTATTCCTTCCACGACGACATCGTGGAAACCATGCTCCGCAACTACACTTATCTGAACACCGGTCTTACCATCATGCACAATGGCCGCCGCATCCTCAGCCGTCACGGTTTGAAGGATCTCCTTACGGATAATATGACCAACGAGGGCCTCTATGAGATTATCCACATGAAGGGCGAAGACATCGAGATAGCCTTTACCCATACCAACCAGTATGGCGAGGAATACTATTCCTTCGTGAACGGCCAGCACACCACCCAGGGCGGAACCCATCAGAGTGCCTTCAAGGAGCATATAGCCAAGACCATCAAGGAGTTCTTTGGCAAGTATGAGTATGGCGATATCCGTAACGGACTGGTGGCTGCCATCGCCCTGAACGTAGAGGAACCGGTGTTCGAAAGCCAGACGAAGATTAAGTTGGGTAGCACCACGATGACTCCGAATGGCGGCGAAACCATCAACAAGTATGTGGGCGATTTCCTGAAGAAGGAGGTGGATAACTATCTGCATATCCATAAGGATGTGGCTGAGATTCTGGAGAACAAAATCAAGGAGAGTGAGCGTGAGCGCAAGGCGATGGCGGGCGTTACCAAACTGGCGCGTGAACGTGCCAAGAAGGCGAACCTCCACAACCGCAAGCTGCGCGATTGCCGCATCCACTTCAGCGATGCCAAGAACGAGCTGAAGGAGGCAAGTTCCATCTTTATCACTGAGGGTGATTCTGCCAGCGGAAGCATCACCAAGAGCCGCGACGTGAATACCCAGGCGGTATTCTCGCTGCGAGGCAAGCCATTAAACTGTTATGGTTTGACCAAGAAGGTGGTTTACGAGAACGAGGAGTTCAACCTGCTGCAGGCAGCCCTCGATATCGAGGACGGATTGGATGGATTGAGATATAATAAGGTGATTGTGGCTACCGATGCCGATGTAGATGGAATGCACATCCGCCTGCTCATCATCACCTTCTTCCTGCAGTTCTTCCCTGATCTCATCAAGAAGGGCCACGTGTATGTGCTTCAGACTCCATTGTTCCGAGTGCGCAACAAGCGAACCAAAATCAAGAATAAGCAGGCGGTGGCTGATGCCGATGCCAAACTGGGTCCTAAGGAGAAGAAGGGCGACTTCATTACGCATTACTGCTACAGCGACGAGGAGCGCCAGCAAGCCATCAAGGCGCTGGGTCCTGACCCGGAAATCACCCGATTCAAGGGATTGGGAGAGATTTCGCCAGAAGAGTTTGCCCACTTCATAGGTCCGGATATGCGATTGGAGCAGGTAACCCTGCACAAGACCGACCAGGTGCAGAAGCTCCTGGAGTACTACATGGGTAAGAATACGATGGAACGTCAGAACTTCATCATCGACAACCTGGTGATTGAAGAGGATATTCCGGAGGAAGATTCAGCACCGCTGGATTAGGATAAGTGAAGAGTGAAGAACGAAGTTTAAGGAAATGAAGAAGATAATTTTATTTGCGCTCCTGGCATTCCTGGCAGTAACTTCTGCCAATGCCCAGCTGCGTATTAAGATGGGCAAGAATAGCCCGATAGAGAAGTTGGGCAGGGCGGAAATCGCCATCACCAACCTCTATGTGGATAGTGTGGATGAGAGCAAGCTCGTGGAGGATGCCATCAGAGGCATGCTCGAAAAGCTCGACCCTCATTCTTCCTACACTACAGCCAAGGAAACCAAGGCGATGAACGAACCGCTGAACGGAAGTTTCGATGGCATCGGCGTTCAGTTTAATATGGTAGATGACTCCCTGCTCGTTATCCAGCCGGTTACCAACGGTCCTTCCGAGAAGGTGGGCATCATTGCCGGCGACCGCATCGTTGCCGTAAACGATACCGCCATTTCGGGCGTAAAGATGAGCAAGGAGGAAATCATGAAGCGCCTCCGCGGTCCTAAGGGAACCACGGTGAATCTTACCATCGTGCGCCGCGGCATCAAGGATAAGCTCACCTTCAAGGTGAAGCGCGACAAGATTCCTGTAACCACGATGGATGCGGCTTACATGATTCGTCCGGGCATCGGTTACATCCGATTGGGAAGCTTCGGCCTCACCAGTCATAAGGAGGTGACCATGGCGATGGATTCGCTGAAGAAGAAGGGTATGAAAGACCTGATTTTCGACCTGGAGGATAATGGCGGCGGCTATCTTCAGACGGCGGCTCAGATAGCCAACGAGTTCCTGGAAAAGGGCGATCTCATCGTCTATACCAACGGTCGTGCGGCTCCACGCCAGGAGTACAAGGCGCAGGCGAACGGCAGATGGCGCAAGGGCAAGGTGGTGGTGCTCACCAACGAGTTTACCGCTTCTGCCGCTGAGATTGTTTCCGGAGCCATCCAGGATCAGGACCGTGGCGTAGTGGTAGGTCGCAGAACCTTTGGCAAGGGATTGGTGCAGCGTCCGCTCACCTTCGATGACGGCAGCGAGATTCGCCTCACCATCGCCCATTATTATACGCCTAGCGGCAGATGCATCCAGAAGCCTTATAAGAAAGGTGACAGACTGGATTATGCGATGGATCTCGACAAGCGATACAAGCACGGCGAGTTCACCAACCAGGACAGCATCCATCTTTCTGATAGCTTGAAGTATTATACATTGCGCAAGCATCGTGTGGTTTATGGTGGCGGCGGAATCATGCCCGATTACTTCGTGCCATTGGACACAACGAAGTACACCAAGATGCATCGCCAGTTGGCAGCCAAGAGCATCGTCATCAACCAGAGCCTGAAGTTCATCGATGCGCATCGCAAGGAATTGAAGAGTCAGTATAAGGATTTCAACAAGTTCCTGGCAACTTACGAGGTTCCGTCTTCGCTCATCGATGCGATTATCGCCGAGGGCAAGAAGGAGAAGATAGAGCCGAAAGATGAGGCTGAATTGGCTCAGACGAAGAAATACCTTGCCGTGCAGCTGAAGGCGCTTGTGGCAAGAGATATTTGGGATATGAGTCAATACTTCCAGGTTTGGAACGAGACCAACGAGATAGTTCAGCGTGCCGTGAAGCTGCTGACTACGGGGAAGTAACTATAGAAAAAACGGCTGTTAACTGTTAACCTGTTAACCCGTGAGGTAATTTCTTCATCGGATTACGCTGAGTTAACGGAACATTCTTGCTTCACGGATTACGCACGGAATTTAAACGGATTTGGCCTTACGGCCATTGGGCTAGCGCATTAGCGTTCCAGCTTTAGGGGGTATCGCCACGACCGTCAGGTCGAGTTTCCGTTTAAAATC
>ERZ1026846.1530-NODE-1530-length-14493-cov-9.146073_pt1 | contig 14493 bp, 12 predicted proteins | sample MGYA00380153_ERZ1026846 | MGnify/ENA primary metagenome ERZ1026846 (study PRJEB33269, sample SAMEA4719789) | human gut metagenome | biome: human-associated habitat; feature: organic feature; material: feces | place: Cameroon | collected 2013-10 ... | reverse complement strand
CTTCACGTACCCGCGGCAAAAAATTAAATCTGGGCTAGTAATGGTTTCGACGGGGCCCACAAGGTCCGGTGGACCTTGGCTTTGGGCGGACCGGAGCGAAGCGGAGACCGTGAAGCGTAGCTTCACGTACCCGCGGCAAAAAATTAAATCTGGGCTAGTAATGGTTTCGACGGGGTACGTGAAGCTGGAGAAGCGAGTCGTATGGCGATGCGTTAAATGGCCAAATTAAAATTAAACGCTGAAGATAATTTAGCATACGCTGCCTAATGGCAGCAGTCTGACCTAGAGCACTCACACTTTAGGACCCAGGCTTCGACTATGTGAGAAACGACACATGCAAAGCTTTGCGCATGTGGGCGTATCATGAAGCTACTGAAACCGGGAGGATGTTTGTTTTCGACCGGCAGAGGGAATGTTAAATAACAAACTACACTCGTAGAAGGACAGGGGATTGTGCTTCGGACACGGGTTCGACTCCCGTCTAGTCCACTAAAAAAGGTGCTTATTTAAGCACCTTTTTATTTAATCATAGGAAATTCCTTCCTATGATTAAAAACGCTCCGCGAGGATGCGCAGCTCGCGGAAATGAAGTTTATGCTTGAACATACCGCTTGCACGCGAAAGTATGCGGCAAGCGCACACTTTATTTCGGTGTTGACTTTCGTGTGAACTTTCTTCGATGAAGGAGTTGAAAAAAGTTGAAAATATCGTGGAGATAGTGCTGGAATTATTTAGCAAAGTAAGTTAAAATACAAGAAGGCAAAAAGTGTGCAACAGTAAGAATGGAGGATAATATGGAAATCGTTTGTTTAGATTTGGAAGGTGTATTAGTACCGGAGATCTGGATCGCATTCGCAGAGGAGACGAAAATTCCGGAGCTGAAGCGTACAACCAGAGACGAGCCGGATTATGATAAGTTGATGAAGTACCGTATCGGTATCTTAAAGGAACACGGGCTTGGACTTAAGGAGATTCAGGATACGATCGCAAAGATTGACCCAATCCCGGGTGCAAGGGAGTTCTTAGACGAGTTACGTGCAATGACACAGGTGATCATTATCAGTGATACGTTCTCGCAGTTCGCAGGACCTTTGATGAAGAAGCTTGGCTATCCGACAATCTTTTGTAACACACTTGAGGTTGCTGATGACGGAGAGATTACAGGATTCAGGATGCGCTGCGAGAAGTCGAAGTATACGACTGTTAAAGCTTTACAGTCGATCGGATATGATACGATCGCAAGCGGAGACAGCCACAATGATCTCGGAATGATCCAGGCAAGTAAGGCTGGATTCCTCTTCAAGAGTACCGATGCGATCAAGGCAGAGTATCCGGATATCCCGGCGTACGAGACTTACGATGAGTTACTCACTGCTATTAAGAAAGCGATCGAAGATTAAACAATCGAGTTTGAATAATCCGCACAATTATACAAAGCCAGTATTTATGCGAGTCCCAAACAAATTTGCTAAGCACATGGCAACAGATGGCAATAATTTGTGGTTATTCAGCGAATAAAAATCTTATTTCATGACGTATATAAAGAAACCTTACTGATTTTCAGAAGTAAAAAACTGAATATCGGTAAGGTTTTTCTTTTCTCTTATTTTTCTTTTTTTGTCAATTCTTTTACGAGGCAATCGCTCAGTTCCTGAGATGGTACCTTGGCACGTTTTTGGTAAGTATCCAGCTCAGGGTACTTATATCTCCATTCATCATATGCTTCCTTGCTGATTTCATCATTTTTCAGTTTGTCAGCCTGTTGCATCCATGCACGAAGCATTTCGTCGGTAGATGAGCCGGGAGCAGATATGGAAGCGTCAAGACAGAGATGAGGCTGCCCCATCTATATTTTGTACTTCCAGACCATACATATCTTCCAGAGCAAATAGTGTGTGCATCAGACCTATGTGAGTATCAATATCTGGAACTGTTAAAGCATGAGTGTTGACATCAAAGATCTGAGACATTTGTTTTACAAGATCAATCTTAGGAACTCTGGTTTCAGATTCATACTGAGCCATGCGGACATCTGAGGTTTTTCCTTTGAATCCTAGTTGTTCACCGAGTTGCTTTTGCGTCATGCCGATACGGTTACGGAAATATTTGATACGCTGCCCGATTGCCATTCTTGTTTGCCACCTTATAGTGGTCATTTGTGTTGCCATAACTAATTATGATAGAAAATAAAACAATTCTGTTTAGGTTCGGTATAGCATGAGTAATTTAGGATAGCAAGAAGAACCTAAATAAATTACGTTAAGAAAAAGGGGATATGCGATATGATGAACAAAAGTTTTATGACAGTAGAAGATGTTGCAGAGGAAATGATAGTTTCATAGTCTTATGCCTATAAGGTTGTCAAACAGCTGAATGAATAATTACGACAGATGGGTTATCTTACGGTAGCAGGCAGAGTGAATACTAATTATTTCCGTAAAAGAATATGCTATAGCGAAGCGTAAGAGGAAGGAGAATTTGTATGAGCATTCATAAAGATAATGCCACTGGGAAGTGGTGAGTAGTTTATCGGTATACCGATTGGACAGAAAAACGAAACAGATTTCAAAACGAGGATTTCCTACGAAGCGAGAAGCGCAGATGTGGGAATACGAACAAAATGTTAAGGCATGATGCAAAACTGGATATGACTTTCGCAAGTTTTTATGAAATCTATGTAGAAGATAAAAAGGAACGAATCCGGGATAACACATGGGAACCAAGAAATAATATTGCCAGAACAAAAATTCTTCCATACTATGGAGAAAGAAAGATTGCAGAAATTGAACCAAAAGATGAGATTGCATGGCAGGAATCATCTGCCTACATTTAATAGAGCGAATGGGAAAGGGCATTCTTTTTCATATCTGCGGAAAATCCACAGCCAGTTAAGTGCCATTTTCAATCATGTAGTTGATTTTTATCATTTGTCTTCTAATTTGGCACAGAAAGATGGAAATATAGCAATAGAGGAATATAGGGAAATGTTGTGCTGGACGAAAGAATTTTCACGATTTCCAAATCTTATCTGCATCATGAAATGAACAGAGGATCGAAAGTGTCTGGGGTGAAGCGAATCCGTGTGTATGATTTGAGATATTCCCATGTGTCGTTGTTAATCAATATGGGATTTCACAAATTGGAAAGGGGAGCGAAAGCAGACGCAGAAGCGTGGCTTTGCTACCAAACAAGAGGCGCAAGCCTATGAAAGAGAGATTAAGTGTAATTGTCGGAGATGTATAATATATAAGATTTGATGATTAAATAGATGCACAATTAGAAAAACTGTGATATTCTTTAAGAGAAGAATGCGTATATTGAATCATGTAGATAAAACAAAGATAAATGAGCAGAAAAGGAAAGCTCTTTAACGACAACTTAAGTAGATGCGAGAAGTATATTTACAGGAAATAATGGATGTATATTAAAAGATGGATAGAGTAATAAAGAGATACCATATTTAATAAATAGTCGAGGGGTAAAATGAGTAATATTGTAGAAGAGTTAAGTAACAGTTTTAGTCAAGAGGCGCTAGATTCACCACTGTTGTTTAATGATTTGGCAAATATGGAGAAATATGTTGCTGAAAGTTATTCAGGAAGATCTCTAATTGAATTATTACAAAATGCAGATGATGCAGGTGCACAAGAGTTTTGCTTAAAGCAATTAGACACGAATAAGTTTTTAGTTGCAAATAATGGTCGAGTATTTAATAATGATGACATCGTTTCGTTATGTCGAAGTGGTGCATCCACCAAAAAAAGAAAGAGTGGGACTATAGGGTACAGAGGAATCGGATTTAAGTCTGTGGTGAATTACGCTAATGAGGTAGAACTATTTAGTGGAAATATTCGAGCATCATTTTCAAAAGAGCGTACCAAGGAGTTGCTACATACCAATAGGGATGTCCCATTAATAAGAGTACCTCATAAGATAGATATGAGTGAAAATGATGAAAAAGTAGAAGAACTTATTCATGATGGTTATACTACAGTATTTGTTTTTGAAACTCATAACGATACATGGATTAGTGAAGTAAAAGATTTTGATTCATCATGTTTTCTTTTTTTGAAAAATTTATCACACATAAGTTTAATAACAGAGGAAGAAAATAGTTATTGGTGCGAGAGAATTCCTCAAAGGGTGGGCGTTAATGTAAATATAAACAAGCAGCAGAAAAAGGAGCAGTGGCTTGTAGTACGTAATGAAAATATAACTGAAGAGTGCGCAATAGCGTTCAAATATGTTGAGAATCAAGTGTCTAAAGCAGATCATAGAGAGGCTGTTATTCATAGTTTTATGCCAACTCTAGATAAATTATCTATACCGCTGAAAATTAATGGAGATTTTTCTACAGATCCATCGCGAACAAGGGTGACTGTGGATGATGAAACAATGAATGCATTAGAGCATTGTGCAGACATAATTTCAAATTTATTTTCGATAATATGGAAGCATCAGAATGATATATTGGGGATATTACCCATAATAGCTGATGCGAAGATTGATCCACTATATAAAATTAAAGGAAAATCTGTTAATGATATGTTTGTCGAAATTTTGATTGATAAGATAAAGAGGGTTGTCGACAAATGTGTTGAAAATAAAAAAGTATTCTTGCAACCAGAGGGCATAACCGATGAAGATTTTTATAACATATTAGAAGAAATTGATGCAAAAGGAATAACTATAAATCAAGAAAGAAAAATGCCGGGATTGTTCAAAATATTGAATTTTTTAGGAATTGAAGAATTACCTTCAAATTTAGCGCTTCAAGCAATGAAAAAAGTCAATTGTGAAGATGCAACAAAAACAGCAGTTGTTGTATCACTTATAAAAGAAAATAAATTGGGTTTTTCAAACGACTTGAAAAAGCAAATAAGGGAGGCTAAGATTTTTAGATTTGAATCGGGAGAAGATGTACTAGAAGAGGTAGAAAAGCCGGTTATTGCTTCTACATTTGAAGGTGCCATTTTGGAAAGTGATATATCACCTAAAGAATGGTCATCGTTTGCAAAAACATTTGATATTCAAGTTGAGAATAAGCTGTTAGATGCAAAGAAAAATGATCATGTTTTTAATGATGATGTAGGTGTTAAAATTGTAGAAAATGTAAAGATAGATGCTAAAAAAGAAATAAAAAAGTGGAGAAGTGCAGAAAAAAATGTTGCAGCAATCTTGGAACTGTCAGATAATGTAGAAAAAGTAATTGATGTTTCGCTACAAAATTTAGGTTATGATTTGGAGGCAGTGCTTATTGACGGATCAAAACGTTATTATGAGGTGAAAAGTGTTGGAAGCTTGCATGATTCGTTTTCAATTACTAATAACGAATATACAGTAGCAAATGTGAATCGTGATAACTATTATCTTGCAATTGCAAATGAGATGGAAAATACGATACAGGTATGTTTTATTAAAAATCCGATACAAACTCTAGGATTTACGAGAAGGGTTACACGGTGGGAATGGTTATGTGAGGAATACACTGGAGAAGTAGTTGAGGCAGTGTTAAGGGAAAAATAACGGAGGTAAAAAAATGATTGATAAATACAAGAATAATGCTATTGAATTGAAGAAAAATATTGAGGTACTTGATAATACTTTTAGTAAGTTTGGATTAAAGATTTTGAATGTTGGTGGCTTGGATTATGCCGAATTTCTTGGTGGTAACGGTATAAAATTTTTTGTAGAAATAATGTCAGATGAAGATATTGATTCAGATGATTATTTACAATTGAAAATAAATGTATATGATGAAAATGATGATTTGATCTCTATGGGATCTACGGGTATTGATATGTCAGAGTTTTCAGGATATGATACAGTAGATTTGGTTGTGTTTGCTGATGATATTTTTGAACGTGCGGTAAAAGCACGAGTTTATTTGGCGAAAAGCTGATAAATGATTTGGATAATTACTTAGTAGGAAAATCACAAAACTTAAACAAGATAGTTTATATCATAAGATAAACTTGTCAAATTTGAGTTAGAATTATATTGATCGCAAAGCATATAATTTTAATGGAGAATGTTCTTGACATTCTCGGTGCGGCTTGCTTGTATGAAGCTACAAAGAAAGTTTACCAATGACCGATAGGTGGGATATAAATGGTCGGGTTGAAAGTTTGCCGCTGACCGATATGCGGGATATAAATGGTTGGGTCGAAAGTGTAGTCCTTCGCCGAAAAGGCGAGGGACTTTTTATATTTTATAGGAAATATGGTGTGGCGTTTTGTAAATAGTTAACGTATACTAACTGTAAAGCAATATACAAATGCAATATCTGCAGCGGAAAGGAGCAGCTTATGAGTATGAATCTGTTCTGGGGAATTTTAATTCCCTTCATAGGAACGACTCTCGGCGCAGCATGCGTCTTTTTTATGAAAAGTATGTTAGGTGATCAGGTGCAGCGCGCCTTGACCGGATTTGCGGCAGGCGTGATGGTGGCGGCATCGATATGGAGCCTTTTGATTCCGGCAATCGATCAGTCTGATAGCATGGGAAAATGGTCGTTTGTGCCGGCAACCGTGGGATTCTGGATCGGTATTCTGTTTCTGTTACTGCTTGACCACGTAATCCCACATCTGCACCAGCACAGTGAGAAGGCAGAAGGACCGAAAAGCCATCTTGAGAGAACGACGATGATGGTACTTGCCGTTACTTTACATAATATTCCGGAAGGGATGGCGGTCGGTGTGGTCTATGCCGGATATTTGTCCGGGGAATCAAAGATTACAGCGATGGGAGCATTGGCATTATCTCTTGGTATCGCCATCCAGAATTTTCCGGAGGGAGCAATCATTTCACTGCCGCTCCGGGCGGAAGGTGCAAAGAAATCCAAAGCATTTATGGGCGGCTTCCTTTCCGGTATCGTGGAGCCGATCGGTGCGGTGCTTACAATTCTTGCTGCGGGGCTTCTTGTGCCGGTGCTGCCGTATCTTTTGAGCTTTGCAGCCGGTGCGATGCTTTATGTGGTTGTGGAGGAGCTGATTCCGGAGATGTCACAGGGAGAGCATTCCGATATCGGAACCATATGCTTTGCCTTTGGATTTACGCTGATGATGATTCTTGATGTGGCGTTGGGATAATGGAAATAATGCGTAAATTGTCAGAAAAATATATAGAAAAAACACAATTTATAGATAGAAAAATAAAAAACTAGAAAAAGTTTAAAAAATATGTTGACATATATGAAATTGCATGATATATTAAATACAACAAAAGAAGAGAGAACAAAACAAGATCACCAAGAAGAACGACAAGAGTCGCAAGGTGAAATTTAAAAAAGGAGGTACAGTCCAAAGGGAACATAGCAAAGGTAAGAAGCAACCATAGTATCGGATTTGAATTCATGAAACCAGTGACAAGATAAAAGAAAACGGATAAGAATTTCGGATGGAATATTCATCGGATACGGAATCAATCCCAAAAGTCATTCGAGGTAAACGTACAGAAGACAAAGAAGAGAATTACAAAAGAAAGGATCAGTCCATTGGAAACTGAACAGATTTAGGCGTCATCGGAAGATTCGTACTTCAGATGGCGCCTATTAAATTGCTGTTTTTTAATATCATGAAAATCGGAAACAGGTTAATATGCAGGTTAGCCATAGATGGTATCAGATCGAATCTTGCTCAGAACACGCCCGAATTTGATCCATTTGGATGTTTCTGACACCTTGCTTCCGTCGACATAGAGCGTGCGTCCGTATGAACCAATCGGTTCAAGACGGCATGGATGCCCCCGGTGGAAGCGGCGGATATAGGCGAGCCCACTCTCCTTATGAAGAAAGATTCCGGTGTCACCGTCCTGAATCGGACTTCGGTCAATCAGAAGAATATCATTTACATTGTAAGTCGGATTGAGATGATTGGTTGTGATCAGAATCGCACAATCAATTTTATCATGAAAACGTCTGCGGTAAGATGCAATATTGATTTTGCCGAGTGAGCAGGAATCGTAGATCATACCGTCATGCATACAGCCACTTGGAATGATCAGTGTTGTGTAGTCGGTGGAATTCTGATCGGCGTTTAAAGATCGCGCAAAGTGATCCTCAAAGTCAACAAATCCCCGGATCGTGCGAAGCTGTGGCTGACTCAGCCGACGCATCGATGCCACGGTGTCGGAAAGCAGATCCCCGTATTTACAAAGCTCGAAAGCAAATTTACCTGTTAATTGGTATAGTTGATAGAAGATGAAGAAATCCAACTTAGAGATTTCTCCGTTTATGATTCGTTTGTAAGTTGAGAGGGACATATCAAGTGCCTGCGCCATCTGTGCCTGAGAATAACCCAAAGCGATGCGTTCCTGTTCCACACTGTCAGCAAAGTTTTCGATTAACTGTTCTCTTGTCATAAAAACTCCTTTAAAAATTTCCCCTTACGGATATTTTAGAGGACATTAGCGGGATAGACAATATTTTTTTGAAAAAATGGTTCAAAAATGAGCCACAAACGACAAAGTATACGAAAAATTTACATACAAAATGGACTCGATTTGGAAGAGGAAGAACAATTATACTGAAAAAGTAAAAATTATAGTCAAATTCAGTCAGGAAAAGATCGGAGGCTTTGAACTCCGGTTTTTTCTTTTTTCTCGCTTTTTTTATAGATGTTTTACTTCCAAAAATAACAATGTATGATAAAATGGAACTATTCTAAGACAGATATTTTGAAGGTTGGATTTGAACCGTTATGATAAATTTCGATATCGAAAACAAAGAGGTGCAGATCATGGAAAGAGAACGTTTACATTATTTAGAGCAGCTTGCAGAATTATATCCGACGATCGGACGTGCATCGACGGAAATTATAAATTTACAGTCTATTCTCTACCTGCCGAAAGGAACCGAACATTTCCTGTCGGACATCCATGGTGAGTACAGGGCTTTCTCCCATGTGCTCCGCAACGGATCGGGAGCGGTAAGAAAGAAGATTGATGATGTGTTCGGGCATACGCTCAGCACAGCGGACAAGATGTCACTTGCGACACTGATCTATTATCCGCAGAAGAAGATCGAACTTGTGAAGCAACAGGAAGAGGACATGGAGAACTGGTACAAGATTACGTTGTACCGTCTGATTGAGGTGTGCAAAACGGTTTCTTCAAAATATACAAGATCGAAGGTGCGTAAAGCGTTGCCGGAGGATTATGCGTATGTAATTGAGGAACTGATTACGGAGAAGCAGGAAGTACTTAATAAAGAAGCTTATTACGAAGCGATTGTCAATACGATCGTTGAACTTGGACAGACGGATAATTTTATTGTCGCATTGGCGGAATTGATCCAGAGACTGGTTATCGATCACCTGCATATTTTGGGTGATGTGTATGACCGTGGACCGTCGCCGGATCTGATCATGGATCGTTTGGAGAAGTACCATTCGTTTGACATTCAGTGGGGAAATCACGATATGGTCTGGATGGGTGCTGCAACCGGACAGCTTGCATGTATCGCATCGGTGATCCGGACCAGTATACGGTATGGTAATCTGGATCTGATCGAGGACGGATACGGAATCAATATGGTGCCGCTTGCAACCTTTGCGATGGATGCGTATAAAGATGATCCTTGTGAGCGTTTTGTCCTGAAAAATTCGACCGAAGAGGAACGCAGCCAGAAAGAGACTTTGATGAATCGCAAAATGCATAAAGCAATCGCAATCATCCGATTTAAGCTGGAGGGGCAGCTGATTCAGAAATGGCCGCAGTTTGGTATGGAGAACCGTTGTCTGTTACATCGCATCGATTATGAAAATAAGACGGTTGAGATCGATGGCGTGAAGTATCCGATGCTGGACACGAATTTCCCTACGATCGATCCGGAGAATCCATATGAACTGACACCGGAGGAAGCGGATGTTATGAAACGTCTGCGCACTTCGTTTATTCATTGCGAGAAACTGCAGCGCCATGTGCGTCTTATGTTAAAACGCGGTAGCATGTATAAGATTTACAACGGAAATCTTCTGTATCACGGATGTGTACCGATGAATGAGGATGGTTCATTTGCCAAGGTGAATGTGTTTGGCAAGGAGTACAGCGGCAAGGCTTTATATGATGTGCTTGAGTCTTATGTCCGTAAAGCTTTCTTTTCGCTTGACAAGGAGGAGCGTGAGAAGGGACAGGATATGATGTGGTATATCTGGACGGCGCCGAATTCACCACTCTACGGACGCAGTAAGATGGCTACATTTGAACGCTATTTTCTGGATGATAAGAAGATGCATCATGAGAGCAAGAATGCGTATTATCACTTACTTGACAAGACGGAGACCGCAGATAAGATCCTGAATGAATTCGGACTCAAGGATGGAAGAGTGCATATTATTAATGGACATGTACCGGTAGAACGTATGGCAGGCGAAAGTCCGGTAAAATGTAACGGTAAATTAATCTTGATCGACGGTGGATTTTCAAAGACATACCGCCGTAAGACCGGTATTGCAGGATACACTCTGACGTACAATTCGTACGGACTGACACTTTCAGCTCACGAACCGTTTGATTTCTCAGATTCGGCGGTAAGAGATGAGCTTGATATTGTATCGCATCAGGAAGCTGTAGAATATATGGATAAGCGAATTCTTGTGGGGGATACGGATTATGGTAAGCGTATGATGATCCGCATTGATGAGTTGAAGGAACTGATCCGCGCTTATCAGTCCGGTGAGATTGCAGAACGGGATGAACATCATTAACTGTGATCATTTCTTCGAAATGATCATGTAGCGTCCGGCCGGGCGATACATCAGAGATGTACCGCAGCCGCATAGCAAACTATCATGGGCGGATGTTCAAAAAAGGAAAGTTATTATGTATAAAGTAGGAAACTACGAGTTTGAGACAAAGACGCAGGCGGACACGGCACAAAAGGAATTGGAAGGAATCCGTTATATCAGGAGCCAGACCGATATGGATGATCCGGATGTCGTGCTGCAATTGTACAATAGCCTGATATTAAAAGAAGTTTTTGTGACGCCGGTAGGCTTTGATTTCCTGCGGCAACTGCAGGAATATTTAAACACGATTCCATATATCAAGAACGAGGATATTCTCCCGATACCGGTATACCGACCGGAACTGATCGAGGAGGAAGATCCCGAAGAGGAGCGTGAACTGAGAGCGAAGGCTGCAAAGCGCCGCCAAAAGAAACAGAGAGAACTGAAGGCACAACAGAAGCGGAAGAACCGGGATTACCATGGGGCATATGTGGTAAGTACGTTTTTTGCGGTTGTGTTTGCGATGATCATAATCGGAATGTTTGCGATCACGTATTTCAGCGATGATAATGTGACGATTTTAAATTATGAAAATAAGATTATTGATAAATACGAGGAATGGCAGAAGTCACTGGACGAGCGGGAACAGCAGCTGGATGAGCGGGAGTCGGAGCTTATGGAGAGGGAAGAGCAGCTGCAGGAGGTAAAATAAGATGGATAAATTAAAGATACTGGTAGTGGATGATGAGAGCAGAATGCGAAAACTTGTGCGCGATTTCCTTGTGAGACAGGATTTTGACGTGATTGAGGCAGGAGACGGTGAAGAGGCACTTGATCTGTTTTATAAGGATAAGTCGATCGCACTCATTATTCTTGATGTGATGATGCCGAAGATGAACGGATGGGAAGTGTGCCGGGAGGTGCGTGAGACTTCCAAAGTCCCAATCATTATGCTTACTGCAAAAAGTGAGGAGAGTGATGAACTCATGGGCTTTGATCTCGGCGTGGATGAATATATTGCGAAGCCTTTTTCGCCGAAGATTCTTGTTGCACGTGTGGAGGCAATCCTTAGAAGAACCAACAAATTAGGAGATGCTTCCGAGGTGAAGAAAGCAGGAGCAATCGTGCTGGACAAGACGGCACATGAAGTGAAACTGGACGGAAAAACGATTGATTTAAGTTTTAAGGAATTTGAGCTGCTTGACTATTTTCTGGATAATCAGGGAATTGCACTCTCAAGAGAGCGAATTCTTAACAGTGTCTGGAATTACGATTATTTTGGCGATGCGAGAACCATTGATACGCACGTAAAGAAGCTTAGAAGCAAGCTTGGAGAACATGGCGATTATATTAAGACCGTCTGGGGAATGGGATATAAATTCGAGGTCTGATCTATGGAGAAAAGAAAAGCAACACTGTCCCATCAACTGATTATTGTGATGGTCGGGATTGTGCTTGGAACGGTAATTGTGTGCTGGTTTCTAAACAACACATTTCTGGAAAAATATTATATATACAATAAAGAAAAAGGCTTGCTTACCTGCTTTGATAAGGTTACGCAGGAACTGGAACGTGCAGGCGATGATGCAAGCGAGTATGATATTGCATTTGAGAGGCTTTGTTCGGATAACAATATTAATATGCTGATCACGAATATGAATCGGGAACTTGTGTGGACTTCCTATAGTAACGCGCAGCGTTTCCAGATGCAGATGGATGATTGGATCTACGGATCTGACAGAAGTAAAATACAGATTTTGCAAACCGGATCAAATTATACACTGGTTCGACAGACGGATGAAAGACTTAAGACGGAGTACCTTGTACTTATGGGAGAACGCGCAAGCGGCGGCTATGTGTATATGAGAGCGGCACTCGAAAGTATCCGTGAGAGTGCGCAGATTACAAATAAATTCTTTGCAGCAGTCAGTGTAGGGGCGATTGTGCTCAGCGTGATCGCAATCATTTTCCTGTCGCGCAGTATTTCAAGCCCGATTCGCTCACTATCTGAGATATCCCGCAAGATGTCGGAACTGGATTTTGATGCAAAATATGTTTCGTCTGCACATGTCAGCAGAGAGATAGATGAGCTTGGCGAGTCGGTCAATGAGATGTCGGAGGCTTTGGAAGAGACGATCAGTGAACTGAAGACCGCGAATGTCAGCCTGCAGCAGGACATTGCAAAGAAGGAACAGATCGATGAGATGAGAAAAGAGTTCTTATCGAATGTATCGCACGAACTTAAGACACCGCTTGCTCTGATTCAGGGATATTCGGAAGGCCTAAAGGAGTGCATCAATGATGATGCACAGAGCCGTGATTTCTATTGCGATGTCATTATGGACGAAGCAGACAAAATGAACAAGATGGTAAAGAAACTCCTGACTTTGAATCAGTTGGAATTTGGCAATGATACAGTTGAGATGGCGCGTTTTGATATTACGGAACTGATCGATGGTGTCCTGCAGTCATCTTCGATTATGGCGGCGCAGAAACAGGTAAATATCTCGTTTTATCATGATGGACCGGTCTATGTGTGGGGCGACGAGTTCAAGGTGGAGGAAGTGATTACCAACTATCTGACGAATGCGATGAACCATGCGGATGGGGAACGCCGGATTGAAATCCGCTTTTCGTATCATGATAATCTGGTGCGTACAAGTGTGTTTAACACCGGTGAGCCGATTCCGGAGGAGGATCTTGAGAAAATCTGGGTAAAATTCTACAAGGTAGACAAAGCAAGAACGAGAGAATATGGCGGCAGCGGCATTGGTTTATCCATTGTGAAGGCGATTATGGACTCTTTTCATCAGAAATGCGGCGTCATCAATCATGAGGATGGTGTGGAATTTTGGATGGAATTGGAGAGTCAGGGCTAAATTGTTCGAAAATTGTTGTATTGTTTTACAAATTATGGTACTATAAAACTGTTTTATAGGGCAAAAGTGACAAGAGGTTTAGAGGACGATATGAAGAAAGGAATGCGTCTGCTGGCGGTGTTGTCGGCAACGGTTCTTCTGGTCAGCGGCTGTGGGACGCAAATGTATGAACTGACGGAGGATGAGGAAACTCTGATCACGCAGTACGCCGCATATGCGATCGGTAAGCATAACATCCGTCAGAAGGATGGTATGACAAGTGATAAGCCGCAGGAAGAGGATACCACAAACAAAGAACAAAAGCCGCAGGAAGATTCGAAGGGGCAGCAGGATACGCAGGCAGCTTCAGAATCCGGTGGAGAACAGGGAAGTGGAGAGGATTTATCGAATTATCCGGAAGTTTCTCTTGCGGATGCGCTTGGATGTGATACATCTCTTAAGATTACCTATAAGGGATATAAAGTTTCCGATGCATACAAGGAAGGCAACTATTTTTCCGTGAATGCGGGAGAGGGAAATACGCTTTTGGTTATGAAATTTGTAATTACCAATTCCGGTAAGAAAACGGTAAAATACGATACATCTTCTTTGAAGAATACATTTTATGGTATGTTTGATGGAAGCAATCGAATCGGAGAGAAGATGACGTTCAGCAATAAGGAACTTTCTTCCTCTACGGTGAAACTGAAAGCCGGGAAGAAGACATCGGCAGTCATGCTTTTTGAGATAGCAAAGGATACTGCGTCGTCGATTACGAACGAGACACTCCTGGTGGAGATCGACGGAACAACTTATCGTGTAAAAATGTAAAATGCATTTATTTTATGTTATAATAAAAACAATATAAGAATTCGGGAGGATACATACTGTCTCTTATACACATCTGA
>ERZ1026846.1529-NODE-1529-length-14495-cov-10.561357_pt1 | contig 14495 bp, 10 predicted proteins | sample MGYA00380153_ERZ1026846 | MGnify/ENA primary metagenome ERZ1026846 (study PRJEB33269, sample SAMEA4719789) | human gut metagenome | biome: human-associated habitat; feature: organic feature; material: feces | place: Cameroon | collected 2013-10 ... | reverse complement strand
TCTCCTCCAGCGATGGAATTGCTTTACATTCCTTATTATATATGGAAGGTTGCCATTTTCACACTACAATAAATAATTAAAGAAACAGAAAAAATAAGAAACATAATTTTTTCTGATACTAAAGAAATAATAAAAAAAAACATAAAAAATTTTCAAAAAAGCTTCTATTTTTTGCATTTTTTGCCAGTAAATTGTCTGTTCTTAAAAATTTGCCCTGTACACTGCCTCAAACTTATTTTGAGGATTATTTAATGTTCTTTAAATCAAAATCTGTAGAAAACAGTTTTCAAACTAAAGATCCTACCTGGTTAATTGTGTTAGGTTCTTTAACTCTTTTTGCAACCTGTATCTTTTGCGCCTTAGATGGCGCATCACTATCATCATCTCTGTCATTTGGACTGGTGATCTTACTGAATGTGCCTATCTATGTGGGCATGTTCAAATATGAACCTGACTCTGAGCATTCTAATGAATACTACCTTTGTGACAGTGAGTTGTATAAGCTCTCTGGCTACGAGGAAGTGCCAATCTTAGATAAAAACAGTAACTATAAGTTTACAGAAGCTACCCGTCTTATCGACAGGCATATTGAATCCCAAAAGGAAGAAAACCGTAACCGTGAGGATTATGTACCTATAAATCTGAATAAAGATGACATTGCAGCACTGACCATGGTCGCTGCTAAAAACATCACCAATAAGCTCTTTATTGGATATGGCTACGAGTTTTTACCAAAGCATGCAAGACGATTGGCAAAACTCCAGGAGCAGGGACTAAAGCAATTGCCTCACGGTAAAGGCTCTGCTCAAATTCATAATCTGGAAAGACGCCATAAGCCTCTGTTCATGTCTTTACAGAATATTAAAGATCATGCCATTGTTTTTGGTACTACAGGCGCTGGTAAAACCAGATTCTTTGATCTTTTAATTACTCAGGCCATAGAAAGAAACGATACTGTCATCATTATCGATCCTAAAGGCGATCACGATTTAAAGCGCAGAGCTCGTAGAATCTGTGCCTGTACTCATCGTGATGGTGCTTTCCATGTTTTAGATGTTAAAGATCCAAATTTAACCACATCTGCTTTTAACCTCTTTGGCTCATCCACAAGTGCCTCTGATATTGCAGATAAACTGTCATCTCTTATGAAGCAGTCAACCTTTGATACTGACAGCTTTGCAAGCTATGGTCAGGAGGCTGTAGCCTGTGCTGTAACTGCCTTAGATTGTCTTGATTTACCTGTTGATATCTACCATATCTGCAATCATGCCAATATCGAAAGCTACTTTGACGGCATGGTAGCAGGTCTGTCTAAACTTACAGCTAAAACTCAAAACCGAGATCTTGCTGTGTACTTTGCAAGGCTCTTAAAAGGTTATTCTATTGAAAAGCACCTTTACACTCATGTAAGAGATTTCTTAGTAAGCATTGGCGATGAAGCTCAATTAGATGGTATTTCTGATATAAGCGAGGATAATCTTTTAGATCCAGAGGTTGCTTTATCTTTAACACCAGAGCAGTTATCAGCTCTTAAAGAGAAAGTAAAAGCTCAAAATGATGAGAATAATATCGTTGAAGCTCAAATTGCAGATACAGATGTCTCATCAGGTACTGATAATTATACTGATAATGGCAGCAACCAGACAGGTAATTTTGCTGATAACAGCAATACCATAAAAACAGAAACTGACTCTAAAGAGACTGAAGTAAAACCTAAAAGACGTGGTCGTCCTCCTAAAAAGAAGCTTGAAGATGCAACTTCAGGTACTGCTTCTGATACAGCAAATAACTCAGGTAAAAGCAAAACTGAGACTAAAAAGACTACAGCTAAAAAGAAAAACTCAAAGCTTAAGAACGTAAAAATTCAGGTCAAGGCAGCAGCTTTTCTTACCTATTACAAGTATCTAAAACAGCACTCAAATTTGGATACTGATCCTGAATTTGAAAAACTGATATCTATGACTGTAAAAGAACAGTCTTTCTTTGAAAGAACCACTGCAAGTATTAAGACCGTACTTAATACCTTAAACAGTTACAACCTAAAACAGATCTTGTCAAAGAGTCCAACTCAAACCGATTTTTCAGATATCTACCAGAAGAATAAGGTCTTTTACTGCGCCTTGCATTCAATGTCTAATGCCTCCTTAAGCTCATATGTAGGTAAGTTACTTTTATCAGATCTAAGCTCTTTTGCAGATCATATTTATTCAATGGATGAGGATTTACATGCTCTTAATAATCATAGTGCAAATGATAGGTTGCGCCATGCTGATGATGTATTTAGTAAAGTAGACAGTGCTTTTAATACCAGTTTAGATGGCAAACTAAATGGCAACATAGGTTGCAAACAAAATTACAACATCAATGACAATTTACACAGTCATGAGGCAGATTTTACTGATGTGGCTGGTGATGATAATGTCGATCCTGATGCTAAGGCTGCCCTAGCTCTTACCCGTGAGCTTGTAGATATGGATGAGATAAACTCTTTTATTGAGGAGAAAAAGGCTGAAAAAGAACAGAAACAGCTTCGTTATAAAGCTTTAAATCCTGAATTTGACAAGGTCATGAGTATCCTTCAGGCGCCAAAATTTGACAAAGTAATGAAAAGACGCAAGGTAAGTATCTTTATAGATGAGGCAAGTGAAGTGGTTAATGAAGCTTTACTGCAGCTTTTAAACAAAGCTCGTGGTGCAGATTTTTCAATTACGATTGCAACGCAGACTTTTTCTGATTTAGCTAAAAGATGTGGTTCAAAAGATGCTGCCATGCAGTTAATCGGTAACTGCAACACCATGTATTCTCTAAGAGTAAAAGATGAAGAGACAGCATCTGTCATCACCTCTTCCTTACCTAATACCACTTTCTATACTAAGAACATCTCTACAGGCACAATGTCTGATACCTATAAAGAGAATTACAAAGACTCAGCCTCTATAAGTGCTAATACCTATATCGACAGGATTTTCCCATCATCAGCTCTAATGGAACTTCCTAACTTTGAGTATGTGGCAAAACTCTCTGATGGACGTTTTGTCAAAGGTGTAATTCCAATTCTTACAGACAATAAGCTACGTGATTAGTATGGTTTTAGAAGATTGTGACTTTACTGCTTTGCATTACTTCCCTGCTTTTAGGATTGATGCAAAGCTCTGCTTGCATCAATTTTCATCTGTTTTATGTTTAATTATTTAGATAACAACCAAGGATCAATACAGGACAGGATCATATGTTCGGTTTTACTTTTAAAACATTAAGACTTTATGTAATCGGTTTTATCATTTTGCTGTTTATCTTAAGTGCTGATTACTTAGGCCCCAGTACTAAGGTTATCTTTTATGAAGAATTAGATGACTTTTGCTATATCTTTTCTCATAACTGTGAAGACGCCTTAGTAAGGATAGGTAAGATTGCTGATTTAATAAAACCAGTTCTGGTGGTAGCAAAGGTTGTGGACTTAGATAAAGTTATCTTATTGCCAGTTATCAGGATCCTCTTTTTGGCAATAGGTTTTGGTAAGTATTTAGTAATGCTGACTTTAGCAGGATTTGCACTTGGCAGAATCTTAAGATTTCAGGCAATTGAGGATTTTAAGACACCAATTATCTTAAAGATTGTAGGTGGCTTTTCCTATGAGTTTGTAACCTTGGTTCTACTTGTGCTCATCTTTCAGGCATTTATATCCTGTGCTTACATCTTAACCTTTTTCTTTTTGTTTCTGCCAGCGCTGTGCGGTATCAGGATAGGCTCAGCCTGCTAAAAGCTAATTGTTTCATCCAGTCTAAGGTGATTTCGCTGTAATGGGTAAAGAGTTTGTCAATCTGGTATCTACCATCATCACGTTTCGTCTACTCAAAGCTGTTTCTAAGACAAATCTGTTAGATAAGATGTCGTTTGGTGATTTGATTGATGATTTAGGCACTGCCTGGGGATTGACTGACTCTTTTAATAGTGAAAAGCCTCAAAGTTCAGATGATAAATGGGTTCACACTCTTGACTGTGTTATAGATGAATTAGAAAAACTCGATTTGTCCATTCCTGCTCCTAAACCTGAACTCCAAAAAAGAGGTAGAAAACCTAAACCAAAAGAGGACAAACCGAAAAGACCTAAAGGTCGTCCTAAGAAGATCTTATCTACACCCTAGTACGGCAATCTGTGAAAGTTTTAATAAATTTATTTTTGAGAATAGGATTTTAATTGCAGGATATGCTCTTCAATCTCTTTGATCACTCTTTTGAAGATCTCATCACTTTTACCTGTAGGATCTTCTAAATGCCAGTTATCATCAAAAGGTCTACCTATAAAAGGACAAGACAAACCATAGTCATCAACTGAAAGCTTACATGGGTCATATTTAACATCAGTGTCCTGATTTTGCTTGTCTGTTTTTAAGATAGAGTCTTTTTCTGGAATTAGAGCACTTCCATTATCATCATTTACGCTCTTTTCTGTATTATTACTGTCTTTAACACAATGGTTATAAAACAGAGTATCAAGATCAATTAAAGGAGTCTCCTGTAAAAGATGAGAGACTAAGATCACTGCTAAGGCACTATCATCAGCACTGTCAGCATTATTTTTTGCAAAGTCATAACGAGCAGATAATGGTGTAAAGTCTCCATTATCTAACATAAAATGAGCAAAGTTACAGATTAGCTCTGTCTTTAAAGTTCCTTTACCTTTGCAGCAATCTAATACCTTAAAACAAAAGCTTTCATCAAAAGAAGAAGGACGAAAGTCATCATTTGAAAACATTTCGTAGCATTCAAAGGCTTCATTATCGCAATTTATCTCAGTGCATTTTTGTCTGTAAAGCAACTTTGTAAAGTAGTTATAAGCAAACTTATTATAAGAGAGAGCACTATTATCTCTGATAAGTTTTGATGTCACCTCTTCTAACAACTCGCCTTTAAACTGCAAAGAGCCTGATTTTTTACATCTTAAAGCATTATTTACAAGTGTATAAGGATTAATGGTGAAACCTAACTTATCCTTAAGTCTTGCCTTAAAGTTTTGGTTTAATGATCTGATATTGTTTGAACCGTTTACTTTGGTATTTTTATTCTCAAGAGATAACATAGCTCTCTCCTTAAAAGTGTTTTTATAAAAAAATAGGTGTAGTCTATACCTATTTATTACTGATTAAAAAAATTTAGTTTTGCCATTCTGTCTGTTTTGACTCAAGCGCTTGAAAATAGGCTGCAACCTCAGTGTATAGATCTTGGAACTTCACTTTTGTAAACTCCACAGGAGCATAGTGATTAGGTTTATAGTCAACACAGCAGTTATAACGAGTAATCCCGTCATCCTCATCTACTCTTTGAGTATGGGTGTGACCGTGAATAATCCTGGTACAGAAACCTGTTTTGTCACCAATAAAGCCACGTGTAGCCTTTACAAACTTGCAGTACTCTTCATCCATTAGTCTTCCATTAAAATCCGCCTTGCCTGTTACAGGAAAGTGACATAGAAAGTAATCCCCAAAGATTAAATATCTGTTAACTGACAAAAAGCCTCACTTTCTGTAAAACGAGTCTTTATACCAGTCATGATTGCCTTTAATTAAAACCTTACGCCCTGGCAGCTTTGTAATGATCTCAGTCATCTTTTGACCTTTGTGATTCTTTTTGAAGGTTAAATCTCCTAAAAAGATCACCATGTCATTCTCTTTTACAGTATCTCTGTATTGAGCTAACAGGAAATCATCAGACTCTTCAATCCCCTGCTCTGTAAAGTCAAAAGGACGGTTACAATATTGGATGATATTTTTATGACCTAAATGAAGATCACTTGTGATAAATAAACGTGGCTCTGTTACTTTGTCAGCTGTTACTCTCATATGATGATCTCCTTTAGGATTAACAAATTTCAAATATCATCCTTTGATATATTTCAGTATATACAATACCTAATTATTATCAAGCAAATTTTTAGGTATTTTTTATATCTAAATCACTTAAGGTTATGTTTTTCGTTTTACAATTCTGTACACTATCTTCAATAAAGTTTGATTAGATATTCAGTAAATAAGAGACAAAAGCATGAAAGAGCTAACAGATAAAGTAAACATGGATAACTTAAGTTTGATTATTAAGACATTAAGATCTAAAGCTACCTCTTCTACTTTCTTTAATAAGTCAAACACAAGACTGTTACTAAAGCTTGCTGTTGCCTTTTATCAGTTTAAAGATAAAAGTTTAGAAGAACTTATTTTTACTGATGCTAAATATGATGAAAGCGGATGTCATGACTCTTTTTTGGACGATTTAATCAAATGTATTAACTCAGATGAGATTAAAAACAGCAATAATCAGTATGTAAAAAACTTTTTAGAGAGGATTGGTGCTAAAAAAACTGATTTAAATGAAACTTACTTAAAAGAGGCTGATGACAAAGATAACAATAAAAAACTAAATATTAACAGCTCTAATAACTTAACACTAAACACTGATGCTTTAAATAAGTTAGGTATCAGTATTTATGACTCATACCCATACACTGAACTTAAAGCCAATCTGTGCAGTTTCATCAATAAGTTAAACATAGAACATCTAAAAGATTCAGTACAGGATACGCCTTCAGCTAATGGTAAAGCTGACAGTAATAACGCTTTAAGCCCTGCCAAAAGAAACAAAGGTACAGTTTTAGATACTGATACTGTAATTTTTGATAATTTCTTTAATGCAGCAGATGAGCTCTTCTCAAATACTTTTTTCCATGAACAGAGACTTGTAAAAGTACTTTGTGATTATCTTACTAAGACCTCCTGTAAAGATAATGATAAAGTGCTCTTTTTATCTAATGTACTGCCTTATGCTGAATACTCACTTTTAAATGATCATAACTGTAGCATTGACAGTTTTGTCAATGTTGACAGTAAGATGAGTATTGATGCTAAAGTTAACTTTGAAGCTTTAAAGAGATTTGATGAAAACTTAAAAAAAACTAGCTCTCATGCTCAAGGCTTAAAATCAGACTCTTTAAACCTAAATGAAAAGACTGTCTTCCTACGTGATTATGAAGCTAATTTAGTCCCTGAAGAATGCAAAAAACAGGTCGATGCTGCAGGTAATGCAGATATTGATGACACTTCATATTTACACACTCCATCGCTGGAACTTAACTTTGTAAGAGCACTGCTCTTACAAATTAACAGTCCATTAAAACCTTATGTTTCAAGACAGGAGTTAATCGACAATCCTCATAGTGCAGCTTTTGTCTGTCAGCCACTCTTTAAAGGTGACATACAGAATCTGTGCAAGTACTATTACTCTTTATATAACCTTTTAAAGAGAACAGTACAAAAGCGTTTTGTGCTCTTTATACCTCATGTAATTACTTACACTAATGCTAATGAAGGCATTCTTTTCAGAAAGACCTTATTAGAAGATAATTACTTAAGTGCCGTCTTAAGATTACCAAGATTCTTTTGTGCTGATAAAGATCTTTTAATTGATGTTTTAGTCTTTGATAAAGAGAATGCAGAAAATGCTGCAACTGGAATTTACGGTGATACTTTTAGCGCTACTAGTTCAGACAGTAAAAAAGCTGAAACAAAGGTTGAAAATAAGAAACTGCTTTTGTGCAACCTATCTACAGCAAACTGCCTTGATGAGAAACTCTCATCAAGAGCTCACAGTGTCTTAGCTTTAAAGACTGTAAATGAGGTATCTCATGCCCTATCCTGTTTAGGAGCAGACACTTTTCAAAAGAATTCAGAGCACTGTAAGTTTGTCTCAATTAGCTCAATAAAATCAAATGCTGATAAACTCTGTAAATTAGATCCTACAGCTTATGTATCTCCAACTGATGTCTTAGACAGTGTTGCCTACATAAAAAAAGGTACTGTAGAGTTAGATAAGATAGCTACTATCTATAAGGCTTTAACCTGTAAGGCACCTGCGGATACCGATTTTAAAGAGAAACTGTGTGAGTTAAATTTAAATGATGTGCCCGAAAGTGGCATCATTACCTCAGTACCTAAAGAGGTTGAGGTTGAACTTGGCTTAAAACAGGCTAAACGTAACCTTTTAATTGATGGTGATGTTGTGATCTCTGTAAAAGGTGCTGTAGGTAAAGTAGGTTTCTATAAAGAAGGACAAAAGAAAGTCATGGCAGGTCAGTGCTTTGCCATCATCAGATCAAAAGATCCTGATCTTTATTCTCAGGAACTTATCTTTGCCTTATTAAGAAATGACGATATGCAGGACTATATTAAAACTAAGATCACAGGAGATAAGTTAAAGGTTTTGCAGTTATCAGAGTTAAAGGCTATTCCCCTGCCAGTGGCTACTGAGAGTATGAAAGCAAAAGCCTGCAGGATAACTCAGGAGCTCTATGACTCACAAATTAAATTGATAGAAATTAAAGAGAGCATTAAAGCATTAGGACAAGTAAGACTTGATTAGTAAGTATTCTTTTTAAAAGACTCTCTTTAAAGGGCTGTTACAATCTTACTTACATGAGTAGCAAAATCTTAAAATTGAAAATCATGGCGCTATGAGAGCTTTAACAGAACGACTGTAGCGCCTAAGAGAAAGAGAGAAACTACTTAAGCTTTTTACAGGTTATAAAACAGTTTTTACCTGCAAAGGCAATTCCGTAAGCATAGATACTTTGAACCATTTTGTTAGCTTTAAAAGAATCTGCGTAATGCTTTTCTTCGATTTGCTCGACAGCCTCTTGGCTAAGATCAATTAAATCTGAAACAACAGTTGTTGTTTTTATTTCAATTATTGCTGCCTTTTCTGAAAATGTATCTGTAAAGGCAATATCTGCATAACCATCGCCAGCTTCAAAATTTGAATGATATTCAGAGAAGAAATTTTCAGAGCAGTTAGTGAAAAGACCATTTAGATAACCATGATAGTAGTTCTCATGAGGTGCTTTTGTGGCATTATCTCTTAACGAGATAAAGTTCATTAAGATAGTGCGAAGCTTTAATTGAGCAAAAGTACTATCACCATTTAAAAGAGCGTTAGCTATTTCATCTGCAACAGTGTTAGGTACAATCTCTGTATTAAATCTGTTTTGAATGTTATGTTCAAAACATTCAAGTATTTCTAAATTCGGAATTCTTGCAAAGACTTCTTTATTGGTTTTACTGTCTTTAGACAACTCTTCCTTTTTAGTCTTATCCCAATCAAGAGTTAAATAGCCAGTGTGTAGTAATAAAGACCAGAAATCATCTGAATTGTGCTCTGACAGTGTGTCATAGTTCATAGATTCATTTAGAATGAAGTTAACTGACTTACCATCAACCAAGTTCTGCATCTTTTGGTTGTCATTATCAGTTAAATAACCAAGGTAACCTGATAAGGATTTATCAGAGGTAGTGCCTTCCCAATAGTTTTCTAACCTGTTTAACTTTAAGGTTCCCTTTAGATTCTTTTTGTAATAATCACTAATGAAACTTACTATATCCCATGGACAGAAAATCTCTTTGTCATAGAATTTGTATCCGTCATAATGCTCTTTTACTTTTTGAGCAAAATTGTCCATTTTATAGTCTTTTAAGAACTTATAGGTTTCTTCTTTGGTAAAACCAATGATTCCTGTATAGTCTTCGTTTTCAGAAAGGACTGTATTTACCTTAAGGTTATTAACACCTGTAAAGAGACTGTTCTTAGCTACCTTTAAACAACCGGTGATAATGACTTTGGTGAGAGTCTTTTGATCTTTTAAAATACCAAGAAAACTTTTCATCAAATCTACCATGTTGTAATGAAAGTCAGCCTTAAAGTCTTTCTCATCACGATACAGTTTTGTATTCTGTATGTCATGATATGAAGCATTAGCTAGAGGTACATCGTACTCATCTATAAGCAGTATTGGATACTTGCCATACTCTTTATAAAGAGCTGTAGCTATGATACTTAATGAACCTGTCAGATAATCTGAATTCTCAAATTCCCTTAAAAACTCTACCTTAAGAATTTTGCTTAATTTGTCTTTATCTTCTTTATCTAGTTTTGGGCTGTTTAAAAGATATCTATACTTTTCTGCAAGTTTGCTTATTTCCTTTGCAAAATTTTTATATGCTATTTCAAAGGTCTTACCTGTTACATCTTTTAAAGAAATATCAATAACAGGATACTGTCCCATGAACTTAGAACAGAACTCTTTGTCCTCAAGTATCCTGGTGCCTTGAAAGTATTTTTGCTGTAAAGAGGTATTAAAAGGCTTATCAGGATTTATCTTTAAGAAAGACTCAAACATGGTCATGAGCAAAGTCTTACCAAAACGTCTTGGTCTTGTAAACAACAGAACTTTTGTAGAACTTGTAAAAACAGTCTTTAAGTACTCTGTCTTATCTACAAAGTAACAATTACCGTCTTTTAGCTCTTCATAACAGCCAGGATTATCTGGTAGTGGTAAAAATTCATTATTGTTCATTATTGTGTTCCTGTTTTACTTCATATTTATCAATTATACACAATAAAATTTTGAGTAATTGTAGTTACTGGCTTTTATTGTGAGTACTACAAAGTTTCAGATGATCTTTTAATAAGTTTGCACAAATCTTAAGATTGGTTTGCAATGATCTTGAACTTTTGTTGCAGTGATCTTAAAAGAGTTTGGAAACAATCTTGAATTTTAGTTGCACTGAGCTTTAATGAGGTTTGCCGAGATCCTGATTGCGTTTTGCAAAGATCCTGAGTTTGCTTTGAAAATTAGCTTGAGGTGGATTTCAGCTATTACCACTAAGACAATTAAGGCACTGTATGTATCTGATAATTTCACACAGTGCCGTACTTAGATTTTATAAGATTCATTAAATTCTGTTTAAAAGATTCACTTTTAAACTTTTATGCTCTTATCTTATTAAAATCCCCTATTATTATGCATTGTCTTTTACAAAGTCAGTTAAAGCTTTATCTAAAAGCTTCATAGCTTCATCAACAACTGACTTTTTAATGTTTAAAGCAGGAGCCAGTCTTAAGACATCGCCATGAGCGGTTAGTGTCAGTAACTTGTGCTTAAAACATTCTTTTTGCAAAGCTCCTGACTTACCAGAGTATTTCTTGTTTAAAACAAGACCCATGAGTAAACCTTCACCTCTTACATCATCAAAGACATGATGCTTTTCATCAAGTTTCCTGATAGCAGCTTTAATGTACTCAGAGGTTGCTTTTACATTCTCTAAGAACTTCTTATCACTTACTTTATCAAGTACATAGCAACCTACAGAGCAGGCTAAAGCATTACCACCAAAGGTTGAACCATGGGTACCAGGGACGAAGTGTTTAGCAAAGTTATCATAGGTTAAAACAGCACCTATTGGAAGACCTGAAGCTAAACCTTTAGCTGAGGTTAAGATATCAGGCTTTACAGGTGTCTGCTCATAAGCGTACAGAGTACCTGATCTTGCGACACCGGTTTGAACCTCATCAAAGATTAAAGCTGCGTGGTACTTATCACATAACTCACGTACTTTTACTAAGAAAGCATCATCTGCTTTAATAATACCGCCCTCACCCTGGATAGGCTCTAAAATTACAGCACAGGTCTTGTCTGAAATGGTCTTTTCAAAGGTTGCAATATCATTGTAAGGAATATGGGTAATAGCAGCAGGCTTTGGACCGAAACCATCTGAATAGCTCTCCTGACCACCTACGGTTACAGAGAAGAAGGTTCTGCCATGGAAGCTGTTTACAAATGAGATAATCTCATTCTTCTCTGCGCCATAGTCATCAAAAGCAACACGACGAGCTAACTTTAAAGCTGTCTCATTAGCTTCAGCTCCTGAGTTTACAAAGAATACTTTGTCATAACCTGTAAGAGAGGTTAGCTTCTTAGCTAATGACAGTGTGTACTCGTTGCAGAAGATATTACTTACATGAATTAAGTTCTTGCAGGTCTTTTTAATTACCTTCTGAACTCCATCTGGAGTATGACCTAAACAGTTAACTGCAATACCTGAGGTTAAATCAACGTACTTGTTACCTTCATTATCAAAAACATATGAACCATGAGCCTTCTTAATAACCATGTTCATTGGGGTGTAACAAGGGAACATTACCTCGTCAAAAGTTTTTCTGGTGATTTTCATATTAGTTGTGATCCTTTACATTGTAGATATATGCCACTTCATCGCACTTTTCACGCTTTGGACAGTTTTCGCAGTCTTTTAAAATCTTCTCAGGCAGAGCTTCAATAACAGTTTTCTGGAAGCCTACTTTTGAGAAGAATTCAGGACTTCTTGTAAGTACAAAGACTCTTTGAATGAACATCTTTGAAGCTCTCTTTAAGAGGTAGTTTACAATCGCCCTGCCCTGTCCCTGTCGCTGAATTACAGGTGATACACCTAATGAGCGTATTTCAGCTAAACCTGAGTCATAAACATATAAACAGGCACAGCCTACTACCTTGTCATCCTTAACACAGACAGCGAAGGTCTGAATACCACGGATAATGTCATTCCTTTTGCGAGGAAGATTCTGTCCATGCTTTGCCCAGTACTCAATCATATCCATAAGAGAGTCAACATCAGCTAAGGTTGCCTGTCTTACGGTGAAGTTTGCTTTTTCCTGTTTTAAGAACACTTGATTTACAGTAACTAATGCTTCATTAACCTTAGTCAGATCCTCTTTTGACATTAACTTCTTGTCATAAAGATCAACAACCTTGTCATAAAGTTCTTCTAATGTGTTCTGTTTGATTTCATCTAATAATACAAATGATGATGAATTCTGATTTATAGGTGGCATATAGATGTGTCTCCACGATTTTATGTATATCGACTTTGCCTAAAAAATATATAAATGCCTGTTAATAGTTTTACTATGCTTTAAAGCCCGCAGTACATATTAAGATTTCTTATTTTTAAATCTGACAATGTTTGTTTATAAAAGTTTGTTTATAAAAGTTCTTTTCTAAAACATTGTCTTTTATGTACTGCAAAAGCTATTAGACATTGAATACTGTGCCAAGCCGAGACCGGGAGATTAGATTTTTAGCAAGATTTGGATCTTTGAATGAGGCAATGTATACAGGCTTTTTGATAAGCTTGGTTGCATCAATTGCACTCTTTACTTTAACTGTCATGCCACCTGAGATAGTGCCATCAGCAATTAAAGCATTAACTTTATTCTCATCAAGCTCATCAATGAGCTTGCCTTCTTTATCAAGGACACCTGGTACATCCGAAATGTAATACAGTGGAGCATTTAATACTCTTGCAATAGCAAGTGCTGCATCATCTGCATTTACATTGTACAGATCACCGTTATCATCGTGTGCTAAAGATGCGATGATTGGTGTATATCCGTTTTCAAGAAGTAAAGTAAGGTACTTCTTATCATTAGGTTCAACGGCGCCTACCATGCCTAAATCCTTTGATAACTGTCTTACAGTGATGGTCTTACCATCACTTGCTAACATACCTAAAGCATTCAGACCGTTTTTAATAGCTAATGCCTGTAAACTTTTGTTGCACATACCAGCTAATGCTGCGCTGATGTATGGCATCTGTTCACGAGGACTTACTCTTAAACCGTTCTTCTTTTTCACCTCAAGATTTAAAGCTTTAAACAAAGCATCAACCTCAACGCCACCTCCATGAACAACTACTAATTTCTGTCCACGGCAGGCAGTGAAAAGTTTAGACAGTTCTTCTACACCGCCTAATGCTTTGCCACTTAACTTTACAACTACTGCGTTATCTAACATATGAGGTACAAACTATTCCTGAAATAGCCTTAAATTGTGATTCCGCCTGAATATGCAGGACGTAGTTTGATTATACATACGCTTTAATTTAATTTTCAAGAAAAGATTGGATTGAGTTGAAAATCACTGATTTGGTGCTAAGAAAGGATAGGTGGCTATAGCGTGGTATTGGAATAGGCTATTAAGAAGGCTGTTAGAAGTTATGACAAAGTTATTATTAAAGAATTTTTTGAGAGCTTTGAGTCAGAACAAAATCATTCACTAAACAAAAAAAATAAGGAATGCAGATATGGAAATTTTATTCAAGACTTGCCAATAGTTGGAAGGTAAACACCTATTTTGTAAAAATTATCATAACCATCAATTTTTTCAGCCTGTTCTATCAGAGTTTTTTGAGGATCAAATGAATCAAAACCTTTACCAATTTTGCTATCATTTGATATATCTATTGGATAAATTATGATACATGGTACAGATTGGCGTCGTTCTTCATCAGAAAAATGAAAATAGTTTAGAATTTTGGAATCTCGTGCATATCCACTAATTTGCCTAATATCTTCTAAGAAATACGTAAAATTGTCAGAGGTGTTCTTCTTACGAAAGAAAGAATTTAATCTATTATTATGTTCTTTCACTAATTCTGAAGAGTTTTTTTTGTACCAAAGTTTATATTTAGTATCAATAATTACTTTTTCTTCTTCAGAGTTTTTTATAAAGTCAACTCTAGTATTTCCAAAGCCTTCGACTTGAAATAAGATTGTATTTGGATATGCATTTTCAAGCATCTCATAAACATACATCTCAAACATAGCCGACATATCAA
>ERZ1026846.1526-NODE-1526-length-14508-cov-6.991697_pt1 | contig 14508 bp, 9 predicted proteins | sample MGYA00380153_ERZ1026846 | MGnify/ENA primary metagenome ERZ1026846 (study PRJEB33269, sample SAMEA4719789) | human gut metagenome | biome: human-associated habitat; feature: organic feature; material: feces | place: Cameroon | collected 2013-10 ... | reverse complement strand
AATCGGATAGGGGTGAGGACTTTTGATCCTCAGCCCCTTCCACACCACCCACCGTGCGGATCCGCAGTGGGCGGTTATCAATAACCTCAGAGAACTTCCTACTTGTAGACGTCCCCCAGGCACGTCCATCCCAATTCTCGGAGTCGGCCATTTGTCAGCGAGGTCGAGAGTATCCAACTGTTTGCCGTATGCCAGTACGACTTGCGGGTATTGGCCCACTTCCAAGTCACCTTGTCGTCTAGGCCCAGTTTCCTGAGCGCCGCAAACTTTGTCCGAACCTTCTTCCACTGTTTCCAGTAGATCTGTCGGATGCGTCTGCGCAACCATTCATCGGTGCTTCTGACGAATATCGCCATCGACGACTCCGCGAAATAGTTGACCCATCCGCAGACGAAAGCCTTCAGCTCCTTCCTGTACGCTTCAAGGCTTCTGCCTCGACTGCGTGAGGTAATGGCCTTCAGGCGCTGTCTGCATTTGGCCTTGGACTTCTGATGCGGTCGTGCTTTCACGATGCCTCGGCTTTGCCAAAAGCCAAACCCAAGGAACTTCAGGTTCGGATCCGTCATGCGGCAGATCTTCGTCTTCTGTTCGTTGAGTTTCAGAAACAGCTTTCCCTCCACGTAGGGCTTGAGGTGTCTGAGAGTCCGCTCCGCCGCCTTCCTGCTCCTGCAGAAGATCATCATGTCGTCGGCGTACCGAACGAAACGGTGCCCTCTGCGTTCGAGCTCATGGTCGAGCTCGTTGAGCATGATGTTGGCGAGAACGGGGCTGACCGGACCGCCTTGCGGCGTTCCTATTTCGCATGGCGTGATCTTGTCCCCTTCTTGTATCGGTGCTCTCAGGATCTTGTGGATGAGTGAGACTACTCGTCCGTCCTTGAGCTTGTCCGACAAGAGTTGCAGGAGCTTGGAGTGGTTGACCGTGTCGAAGAACTTCGACAGGTCGAGGTCCACGACCCAGACGTAACCCTGATTTGCGATATCGAGGGCCTCGTCAATGGCCGTCCGGCAACTCCTGCACGGGCGAAAGCCATGACTGTGCAAACTGAATACTGGTTCGTATTCGTCGCTCAGTTTCTGCGCGATCGCCTGTTGGATGACTCGATCGACAGCAGTTGGAATTCCCAACGGTCTGAACTTGCCTTTCTCCTCCTTCGGGATCATGACTCGGCGTACGGGCTGAGGTTTGTATTTCCCCGCCTTCACGGTTTCCACTATCTCGACGGCGTGCGCACGCAGATAGTCCAAGAACTCGTCTACGGTCATGCCGTCGACGCCCGGACCGCCTCTGTTTGCCTTGACCTGCTTATAAGCTCGGTTCAAGTTGTTCCGTTCAAGGATGGCTTCTAGGGTTACCATTCGTTGCCTTCGCATGTGGCGGCGTTTGTTCTTTCTCGTCCTTCTTCCCTTTGCTCCCCTCCGGTCCTCCCCTGTTCCGCAGGGGTCCCCCTTCGGGATTTTTGGGTATTACTCTTTTGAGGTTGGATTTGAAATGTCAAGTCCAACCTCGATTTTTTTGCCCCCCTGAAAATCGTGCTGTCGATTCGAGTCCGAAAAGTCAATTTGGGTTGGAAGTGGCCAAGAAGTCAGGTCGTCATGCCTCAGTAACCACGCTGATCGATCCTACGGACTTCCAGCTGTGCGCGATAACCGTCAAAACTCATGTTGGGTTGGATTCTCGTTCTGGAGCCAGTGCTTCAAGCCCGTATTTCGCGTAATGGTCTGCTTTCCCCGAACCGCCATTGCCAACGCCTTCTTCTGACCGACGAGGATCACCAGCTTCTTCCCGCGCGTCACGCCCGTATAAATGAGGTTGCGCTTGAGCATCACATAGTGTTGCATTGTGATTGGCAATATCACGATCGGATATTCGCTCCCCTGGGACTTGTGAATGGTCGTGGCATAGCAGAGCACAAGCTCGTCCAGCTCTCCGTAGGGGTAAACAACTTCATGCCCGTCGAAGTCAACTGTTAGCTCTTCTTCCTCAGCGTCAAGCCGCGTCACAAAGCCGATGTCGCCGTTGAACACGTCGCGGTCGTAGTTGTTCTCGATCTGCATGACCTTGTCGCCAACAGAGAATTTCGTGCCGAATTTGAGAACGGACGCTTCTGTGGGAGGGTTGAGCGCAAGCTGGAGAACTTCGTTGAGCGTGCGGGCACCGGCACTTCCACGATTCATCGGGCAAAGGATTTGGATGTCCTTGATGGGATTCACGCCGTATGCCTTCGGCAGGCGTGTCCTCACCAGGCCGGTGAGGATTTCAGGCATCTGCTCGTTGTCTTCAACCGAGAGGAAGTAGCAATCGCCTTTCTCTTCCTTGCTCGGGAAGACCGGCATTCTGCCAGCGTTGATTTGATGCGCGGCCTTGATAATCCAAGAGGTCGCAGCCTGTCGGAAGACTTCTGTAAGCCGAATGACCGGGACGGCGTTCGACTCGATCAAGTCGGAAAGAAATGCACCGGGCCCGACAGACGGCAACTGATCGACGTCGCCAACGAAAATGACCGCCGTCCTCGATGAGATTGCCTTGATGAGGTTGTTCGCCAGTGGAATGTCAACCATTGAGCACTCGTCCGCTACGAGCAGATCGCAGTCCAACGGGTTATCCTCGTTGCGCTTGAACTCCATCGTGGCAGGATCAATCTCAAGGAGCCGGTGAATCGTCTTGGCTTCCATGCCGGACGACTCGGAAAGGCGCTTCGCCGCACGTCCGGTGGGCGCACAAAGCATCATATTGACGCCCTTGGCACGAAGAATAGTGAGGATGGCCCTCACGATCGTCGTCTTGCCTACGCCTGGTCCGCCGGTGATGACCATCACCTTGGACTTTAGAGCCGCTGCTACGGCTTCCCGCTGGCTTGCGGCAAGGGTGAGGTTGAGCTTCTTCTCCACCCATGGAATTGCCTTCTCCGGGTCGATGTTCGGCCACGGCGGTGTACCTTTGACCGACTCCCTCAAGTTGCGTCCGACAGACTTTTCCGAGAGATAGAGCGAAGCCAAATAGATGCACCCTTGCACTGGGAAATCGGCCTCGATCAGTTCGCCTTCGTCAATCTCATGGTCGATAGCGTTAGAGATAACGCTTTCGGGGATGTTCAGAAGCTCTGACGCCTGACTTATGAGCAAGGGCCGTGGCAGGCAGCAGTGGCCTTGATTGCCTGAGGCTTCCGACAAGGCAAAGGCTACGCCCGCTTGAGCGCGAATAGGAGAGGTAGGTTCAATGCCGATGTTCTGCGCAATGGTGTCGGCAGACTTGAAGCCGATGCCTCTGATGTCCTTGGCCAAGCGATACGGATTTTCCTTGACGGTCTTGACAGCATCCTTCCCGTACTTCTTGTAGATGCGAACAGACTTCGACGTGCTCACACCATGGCTGTGCAGAAATACCATGATTTCCCGAATGACCTTCTGGTCTGCCCATCCGGATGTGATCTTCTGAATGCGCTTTGGTCCAATGCCTCGCAATCCCTTCAGGCGTTCAGGCTGTTCTTCAATGACGGTGAAGACATCGGTCCCGAAGGCCGAGACCAGCGTCTTAGCGCAGAAGGGGCCGATGCCTTTCACCATGCCAGAGCCGAGGTACTTTTCGATTCCGTGAAGCGTCGTAGGCGCATGGATGCGTAGGAACTGAGCGCGGAATTGTCGTCCGTACTCTTTGTCCATCACCCAGATGCCCGACGCAGATGCGTACTCTCCTGGCGTTACGGAGGGTGTATGGCCAAGCACCGTGATAAGGTCGCGTTCGCCTTTTACCTTCAGACGAAGGACGCAGTAGCCGTTCGTCTCGTTGTGAAAAGTGACGCGCTCTACGAGGCCGCTGAGTTTGTCCAGAGGCTGCTTGTCTGTGCGAGAGTCTGTGGCGATCATGTACGTGAAGCCTTCGATAACATGTAACGTGTTATTCGTTATTTATGAGCAGACTGCCGTGCATCAAGTTCGCGTTTCAACTTCTCAACCCGTGCGGCCATGACCTGGAGACACGCCTCCATTTGCTGAGCTCTAGAAAATTCTAGATGAGCATATGCAGCGAGCAGACGCCAACCAGGATGCATAACCAGCTCATGACGAATCAAAAGTTCAGCATGCTTTCCCAACACCAGAAGCTCTTCGTCGGAAAGTTCTTCGAGAGCTTTTTCGGATTGAAGAGAGGCGTCTCCGCTTTCGCCGCCGCCAGAGTCTGCACAGGCCAGCATGCACTCCGTATTGGCCCGAGCATTGTCGTCGATCAGTTTTATGACTGCTTCGAGGCTACCCCCGGTTTCGAGCAGATCCGTCGCGTGGTATTCGTCAGTTCTCATCCTGATCTCCTTCCATCAGCGCTCCGGAAGCGACGACGTGCTCCTTGAGCGCATTGTTTGTGATGGAGGTTTGGCTGTCGTCTTGATCGGGCTTGTAATCCAACTTTGCCCCGTACTCGCGCTTTCCGATAGTACCGTCAGCAAGCGCTTTCGGATTGTAGAGAAGCATGCCTCGAAGCATGTTGAAACGCATGCCTCTGGCACGGCGATCAACCGCGCGCGCAAGCGCATTAGCACATTCGGTGTATCCGTTGGTCAGACCGTTCGAATCCCAATACCGGAAAATAGGTTCATAAAAATTATGAACCATGTTGGCTACGTTCCGAAACGGGTCGTAAACCGATTCTGTGGGAAGGTTGCTCTCCCAATTGGCAAATGCTGCTTCCGCATCCTGACGATTGCCCTGATCGTAAATTTCGAAGAAATCTTCTTTGATGCCGTAGGCAATCTTCAGCTCTGGGACGAATACGCTAATCGCATCTATTTTTTGACGTTCATCTTCCGTAAGGTCTTTCTGTCTTTTCAGAAGGGTGTAGCGGAGTCTTTTTTTAATCCCCTTAGCCAGCTTACGTTCCGGAATCTGACTTTGAAGAGAGCGGCGGATTTCTTCAATGCATTCGTTTCCATACCGGACAACGTGGAAATGATCAATAACCCATTCGGCATTCGGGAACAATGCTCTAAGCGGCTTTTCAAAAGGACGGTACATATCCGTGCACACCCAGCGAACCTTCGCGCGCTCTGCTTCTGAGTAACGCTTCTCAAACGCATCCTTTAAGAAATCCCCCTGCCGTCGTTCAAGGAAGTCTACCAACGTACGCTTTTGCAGGTTTGTCACAGTTGTTCGAAACGTCTTGCCAATTTTGACTTCATCCAGACCCAAAGAGTACGGCAATTCAAACTTATGTTTTTTATCCATTTCGCCGAAATAGTCAGCGACTACTCGTTGAGCCGTACTGTCTGAAATCCCGAAATGTTCCTGGGCATGAAGAAAAGTTGTTCTCATGCCAAATTCTATGAGGTTACGAACGAGCGCCTTCGTAATGTTTCTCTTATTCGCCATAAAAGGCAGAGCCCCACAGTTGAAGACCTTCCCGCATTTAGGACATCGCTTCCGATGTTTGATCAACTCGATCTGGCTGGGATACCCGCTCATCGGCGCATGGCTTATGCAAACCTTTTTGCTTGAATGTGAATGCAAATTCACATGGCAATCCGGACATGTATTCGGAATCTCAAAGTTGGTCGTGGCGTAAAGAACGGTTCGTTTCGCAATATGATCGGTAACAATATTTGTAACGACAATGCCGTCAAGATCCAAAACCCGACCAGGCATGTCAAGGCTATTCGCTTCTTCTGACATAGCTTCATGCTCCACGCAACTGAGTTTCGGTCGTCTTGGTCTTCAACAAAGAAAGCACTATGTCTACCAATTCGTCCTTCTTATGGTTGTCAAGCATGACAGCCTGCGTGAGTTTCTTGTATTGATCAAAAAGATCAATGACTGCACCATGCACAGCAGGCTCCAGAAGTCCCTTACGGGCACTTTCAGAGTCATTGTTCAGCACTTGAACCATTACCTGATCGTTTTCCTGCATTTTTTTCGTGATGCTGCAACAATAGCGGACAGCGTCCTCACTGCCTATGATGTCGCCTGCGAAGTTACTGATCTTTTCCAGGATCGTCTTCAGATGTTCGGGCATTTCCGGATGTGGATCATGGGGCGTATCGCGAATGGGCTTTAGCGGTGTCGCGTCCTTTTCTGCCTCTTCCGGCGTGTCCTTAGGAAGCTGACGAATCGTGTAATTCGTTAAGAGCACACCAGACAAGTCGATCTCTTCCTTGGGAGCATGCTTGAGATACTTCGACAAGAGGCTGCAGAAAGCGACAAAGACTTCTAGGTCGGGATTGTTGTAATCCACCATTTGAGCCAAGTAGTTATAGGTACTAACCGTCTTGTTGAGCGTCTTGCGGAAGTTTTCCAAAAGATTGAGATCCGTCGTTTGCTCTTCCAAGGCCTCTCTCGTAGCGGCAATACGAGCTTCATTGCCGCTTTCCTCATCCTTTTCCAGCTGTGCAGTCAGCAGGCTGCATCCTTCATAGCATTCACGCAACTGCAGATTGAAGTTCGTCGCCAAGGGTTCGAAAATGCGATTCAACACCGCATGGTCATCCTTGCTCTTCTTGTTTTCAACCAATGTGCGCAACTTGCTGAAATAGTACGAAGCCTTGAAATCGGTAACGTCGGCTTCAGTGAAGACACTAGCAGCAAGGACGGACTCCCTCAAAGAGAAGATCACATCGCTATTTTGGATTTCATTGACGGTCGCACCCGCATCGTACTTCTTGAATGCTTTCTGTACATCCTTCGGTTGATTCACGAAATCAACGATAAAAACCGCGTCCTTGGCGGGATAGATGCGATTGAGGCGACTGTAAGTCTGGACGATTTCAATCTCCGAACCGAGAGCTTTGTCGATGTACATGGCACAAAGTTTCGGCTGGTCGAACCCAGTCTGGAACTTATTGGCCACAATCATCAGGCGATATTCCTCCTTATCGAACGCTTCTTCCAAAGCCCCTCGAATTTCAGGATTGAGATTTTCCTCATTGAACACCGCTTCCGGGTCGATCAGCGTAAAGCCTTGTTCTCGATCTGCTTCATGAATGACATCCGTTCCCTGAACATCCCCAGAGAACGCGGCGATGGGCACACCAAGACGCAATGCCGGCACCTTGTTCAGATCGGGATGAGTTTCAAAGTATTTATCGAAAGCCATCTTGTAGCGCACGACCGCAGCACGTGAGCTGGTCACAATCATGGCTTTCGCCTGACCATTCAGAAGCCCAGCGACATTACGAACAAAATGGTTGATGATGAAATCGGTTTTCTGACTGACATTCGTGGGATGAAGGTTCTTCCATTTTGCAATGGATCTCTTGGCATCCCTTTCGTTCACTAATGGATTTTTGGGATTTGAATGTTCCAGCTTCCAGGCCTCTTCATAGGGTGTGTACCCCTTGAGGACATCAATGATGAAACCTTCTTCAATAGCCTGTCGCATGGAATACAGGTCGAAGCTCACAACCTTTTCTTCACCCGGACATGTCAGATTGACAGGAGAACCGTCCTCAGTACGACCGAACAACATCATCGTTTGATGTCGCGGCGTAGCCGTAAACCCTAGGAAGGATACGTTGGCGGGACGTTTGTGCGACTTCTGAATGGTCTCGATGAAGTCATCAAGGGACTGGTTTGTTGTCTGCTTGCCTGCAAGCCCTAGAGCAGCATTGAGCTTCGAAGAGCTGGTGCTGCTCTGAGAGTTGTGAGCCTCGTCAATAATGACGGCGAACGAACGATCGCGAAGCTTTTCATTGAGAATGATCTGCTCCATCGCGAACGGGAAGGTCTGGATGGTCACGACAACGATGCGCACGCCCTTTTCAAGCGCTTTCTGAAGGGATGCGGTCTTGGACGTACCTGCCTTGCGGTCTATGCCTTGAACAAGCCCAGGCGTGCGATTAAAGCCGTTTACGGCGGCCAAGAGTTGGTCGTTGAGGTTGGTGCGATCCGTGATGATCAGAATCGTGTCGAATACGGCTTTACCATTCGGCTCACGAATTTCTGTCAAGCGGAATGCCGTCCAGGTGATTGTCTTGGTCTTGCCAGAACCGGGCGAGTGTTCGATCAGATAGTTCCTGCCAACTCCATACTCAATCGCATCATCCACAATTTTGGTGACGGCACGAAGCTGGTGGTAGCGAGGAAAAATCAGCCTATTATCGGTTTTCCAATTGCCAAATTGCGTCTGGACCCGATGTGCTTCAGTGAACACAAACGAATGGAAAAGGCGTAACCAGGTCTTTGGACGCCCGACGACTTCCCAGAAGTAAGACACCGGATAAGGATTGTCCACGGTAGCGGAAGGGTTGCCGGCATGGCCATCGTTGCCCATGTTGAAGGGAAGGAAGCGGGTGGTTTCCCCTTCCAGCTTCGTCGTCATCTGAATATCCGTTTCGCTGATTGCGAAATGCACAATTGCGCCGCGCCCCGGTTTCAGCAGAGCGCTGTAAGAACCCGTTTTGTGAAGTTTCGGATGACGATTCCTGCGATATTCCTCCACGGCGTCATTGATGTCCTGCGTGAAGTTCGTCTTGACTTCAGCTGTCGCAACAGGAATACCATTGATGAAGAACACCAAATCTATCGATTCAGTCGTTTCGACGCGGAAATGAACCTGTTGCATCACACGAAGGATATTGTGGCCATAGCGCTCAACCACCGCGTGATTTTCAAGGTTTTCCGGTTCCTTCTCGCTGAGTTTGAAGAATGGCATCCCTGTAATGCCGACGGCATCCTGAAGCGTACGAAGCGTTCCCTTCTGGATAAGACACTGCTCAATTCGACTCAGAAACGTTTCCTGCCACTTGGCATTTGTCTGTTTGAATTGTTCGAATTCATCTCGATATGTAGCGTCCATCCACGCGAACAAGTCTGGCGCGTACAACCCTGTCTTGGGATCAAACCCAGAGTCGTTGGAAGAATGCTGCCATCCCTGGCGCACAAACCCCTGCACAATTGCATTCTCGAACGCTTTTTCTTTATGGTCGGCATTGCTGATCATCTTTTTAACCCTGTCTCTTTCAAACTCTGTCGTGGTCCTGCTTTATGGCTTGGCCAGCTTTTCGATTTCGTTCAACGATTGTTCGACCACAAATAGATCGAAGTCGGATTGATAGCTTTCCAGAAGCCCTTTCCGATAAAGTTGATATTCCTTAATGGCAAAGGCATCTGCCACAGCCTTGGAAACTTTCCCTTGAGGGTCCTGAAGCAACTCTTCTTCGTTGAACTGCAGGAAGGCGTCAAGGCGCTTCACCCAGTCGGCCATGGTCATCGGAATGCCCTTCTTGGCTTGGTTTTCTGCATAATCCAGGTACATCGACACCAACCGGTTGAGCTTTTCCATCTCTTCGCTGCCGAGGTAATTCTTGGCAATCGTGACATCTGCCTGATAAATCCGGCCTTCCGGCGCATGCTTCCATGTTGTCAGTCCCATGTTCGGCTTTGTATGGTCGGCACGCGAGTAGATGATTTCCGCCGCTGTCTGACGAGATGTCGCCCAATGCATCTTGTTCTGTACCGTTGCAAAGAAGCGGCGAGTAATCTCAGCATTTTGGTTGTAGTCGACAGAACATTGAGCGTAGATATCGGTGATCTTCTGATAGAACCGGCGTTCGCTGGAGCGAATGTCGCGGATGCGTTCAAGCATCTCGTCGAAGTAATCCTTACCAAGGAAATACTCCGGATTCTTCATACGTTCGTCATCCATTGCAAACCCCTTGACGATGTACTCGCGAAGGATCTGCGTTGCCCAGATGCGGAAGGAGGTCGCACGCTTCGAATTAACGCGGTAGCCGACTGCGATGACAGCATCCAGATTGTAGAGTTTCGTCCGGTAACTCTTGCCATCCGAGGCAGTTGTCAACAAATCGTTGACAACTGAATTTTCGATAAGTTCTCCGTCTTCAAAAATGCGCCTCAGATGCTTAGAGATGTTCTGCTTGCTGGTGTCGAAAAGCTCGGCCAACAACTTTTGCGTCAACCACAGCGTTTCGTCATACAGAAGAGCCTGGACACGGATTTTCTCCGCATCATCTTGATAGATAACAACGGTTCCACTTGCTCCTTCGTGAATTACGGGTTTATTCGCCATGTGTGACCTCTTCTATGTTCAGTTTCCCGGTGACTGCGGCGTTGATTAAGCTAGACCGATATTCTGTTAACTTATCTGTAATATTTTCCAGTTTTTTTGATACTGCATCAATTGCTTCGGCCCGCTTGTCAAGATAATCAACGATTTCTTCTTGTTCATTCAGCGGAGGAATAAGTATCGGAGTTGCAGAAACCTTTTCCTTTGTGTAATGAGAAAAAGTAGCTTTATTGCATACAGTATCCAAATACGAATCATAAGTTATATGTAGCCAATATTTTGCAAATCTCGACAATACCTTACCATGCTCTCTCAAACGAATAATAGAATTTTGAAAATAGCACGGGTAATTTTCACCTTTATATAAAGCGACTGTACCAAACCCCGCTCCCCCCTCGACAATCAAGCAGTCATCAGGTTTAAGCAGTAGAGCATTTTTTTCTGCAGGAGAAAACCACATGTGTTTGAAGTAATCTTGCTTCACTCCACCCCAATCAATACTGCCTGCACATAAATATCTTTCTAAAGTGTAGGAATCATTGGCCTTCTTATTTTCTAACATTTTTCCTAGCGTGACATCCATCACTTTTCCAATTGTTGATATCCGCCAATCTTTAGGAATGCTGCCAAGCCAGTTAAGACCGCTATCTTTCATCTCAGTATTCGGATCAAGGCCTTTGGTCACGACTTGGGCGACCAGAGATTGGCGATAGGAGGAAAGCAGAGCAAGCTCTTTATTGGTTTGTAAAATTATTGCTTCGATTTTGGGTAGAAGAGCATTTAAATGTGAAAAGATTTTTTGTTGGTATTCTTTTGGCGGAATGGCAAGTGGGAGATCTGACTGGATCCCTTCGCTGATAGACGGAACTGTTGCAGGACACATATATGCGCCGAAATCTAAACAACGAAGCCACAAAAATGCCCAATTATCCTGAACTGCATCAGGAATATAAGCAGTCATATTATTATCAATACAACAAATTCGGGTCGTTACTCGTCTACGATTTAGTAGCGAAGCTGCCCCAATTTTTGCATAAACAATCGCTCCAGCAGGCACTAGCCTTGCCTTCAAAATTTGTCTGGTATTTTCCGAAATACTATGTTGCGGTTCAGGCAGATGAATACCATCAGTGCTTCTAGAGAGGTCGGAGACCTTGTAAAAAGGAATTTCTTCATCAGTCTTTCCTTGATATTGATCAGGGAATGCTGAGCCAGATATAAATCTTCCGAAAAGTCCAAGGCGAGAGATCGTCCAATCATTGGGAAGAGTGAATTTCAAAGAGCTTCTAGATTGAACGATCATTCAAACAACTCCTTCATCAGCTTAGTCGTTTCAATTTCTAGAATTTTGATATCTGCAGCAATATCTTCAGGATTCCGAAGCGTGGTGTGCTTGTAAAAATATTTGTTGAAATTCACTTCATATCCAACAATTCCACTCACGTTATCCTGAGGATCTGCGACAGTTGGATCGACGAATGCATCTGGCATAAACGGAAGCACTTCACGTGTAACATAGGCGTCAATATCCTCACCAAGAGGGATGTTTTCCACTTGCTTTGCTGAGGCGTTAGAGATAACGCTTCCCTTCGCATCCTTGGCTACTTCTCCTTCAGGATCTTCGATAGTGAAGGTTTCCATGAATGCTTTTCGTACAGGTGCGCCGAGCTTCACCCCCTGTTTTTTCAGAGCAGAAAAGGTAGAGTCAATCCAAGAGAACGGTTTTTCATCGCCCAAAGACGTTTCAAGTTCACTACGAATCTGGGCTCGATCTGCATCTGACACTTTGCTCAAAGCCTTATGAGCAAGTAGGATCGCAATATTTCCGTCAGAGATGACGCACTTCACGCGTAACGGACGTTGAATCGTGACAGCACGATAGCCAAAGTCTCGATAATCACAGACCTTGCTGATTTCAGAGTCCTTGTAATTGGCAACTTCGCGGGCGATGGCTTCAATGTCTTTATCGGAAATGACGTAACGCTTGCTACCAATATTACGAATAAGGGTCTTGAAATCCGAAGCATTGATGAGTTGAACTTTGTTCTTCTTGTGTGCGGGCTTTGCCTTGTTCAACAACCACAGATATGTCTGAATGCTAGTGTTGTAGAACAAACTCCCAGGAAGCTGAACAATTGCTTCAACAATATCCGACTCAAACAGCCAACGACGAATGTTCGAGCTGCCAGATCCTGCTCCGCCAGTGAAGAGCGGGGATCCAGACAAGACAATCGCACCTTTGCCATCCTCAGCAAGTTTCTTGGCTACATGCGTTAGGAAGAGCATCGACCCATCAGACTTCGGGGGCAAACCAACAGCGGAAAAACGCAGATCTTTGGATACGACAGGATATTCTTTGGCCCAATCCATCCCGAAGGGCGGATTTGAAAAGACATAATGGAATGTCTCACCCTGATGCTTGTCGTCAATTAGTGTGTTGCCCAAGCTAATTCCAGTTGATTTATCGACTGGAATTACATTCGAATTGCTTGAATTATCGACCATGGATTGAAGCAACATCATGGCCTTGCCAATCGCCCAGGAAACTGGCGCGATTTCCTGACCATAAGGGAGCAGCATCGGGGGATACTTGGCACCACTTCGGTCTGCGTACTCTTGGATCAGTTCGATGGCATCGCTGATGAATCCGCAGCTACCGCAAGTAGGGTCATAAACGGTTCGAATTTGTCCATTGTCAGAAGTCAGAAGCCCATCATCGGCTTCAAGCACCAGCGTCGTAGCTAGACGCACAATGTCTCTAGGCGTCAAGAACTCCTTGCTCTGCTTGTGTTTAGTTGCAGCAAAGCGCCAGATCAACTCTTCGTAAATGTTGCTCATGACGCGCGTTGGAACCGTTGCCGGGCTCAAATCAAGATTCTTGAAGTGTTGAATCGTGGCGTAAAGGTGATCGGTGGCCTGCAACTGGTCGCAGATATTCCTGAAGTTCATCTTGTCGAAAATCTCACGGATATTGCAAGAGAAGCCATCAAGATACGCATCCATATCGGATCTGGTATTGGTTGCGCCGATTATGTCCAGAGTCATGTTGGTCGTATTGAAGAACGGAGCTCCCGTTACCTTCTTCAATGCATCGGAATAATGCGATTCCAAGAGCATGCCGGCACTGCGCAGGAACTCGTACTGTGCAACCGTGGCTTGTCTGGTAGGCGCTAGTGCGCATTCGATTCGACGCAGAAGAGCGAACGGAAGAATGATCGCCCCGTAGTCATCTTCTTGGAACGATCCCCGGAGCATATCGGCAACGCTCCAAATCAGGTCCGAAAAGTTTTGGAGATGCAGGTCATTTTGAGCCATGGTGTGACATATCCCTGAATTTGGTTAAGTGCACCCATTCTAGCAAACCCAACCCTAAAAGAGTATCTAATTTTATTTCCTGCATAGGGTCGGCTGGCGCGGCGAGGCAACGACTGCGGAGATCAATGGAGCATAGCGTGCGCCTGACTCCAACCCTTGGTGAGGATTTGATTTTTTTTGTGCACTCCAAACTGCCGCTTTGATGGTCATATGACCACTAAAAAAGGGCTGGATCTTCTCAAGGATCCAACCCTAAAAGAGCAATACCCGGATTTTTCAGCAATAAACGGGTTGTCGGCTACGTCGGACGCCTCCTGTTATTGATTTCAGCCCTTCCCGAGCACCATCCCGCTCGGTACTATGGCCTCTGCTGACTTCTCACGACAAGCTTTACTCCGACGCTCCGAATGGAACGGCGTCCGTGAGACCTCCTCGGGTAAGAAACACGCTCTTTCCCCTCATGTAGCTGCCTCATTTACACCAACGGCTCCGTGCAGTTGTCGGACTTCACTCTGCCTTGCGAGCTTATCCGCCGTCGTATGCCTGATGAGGTTCTTGTTCATCAGCTCAAGGGCTTGCCTCCAGCTTCTTTCAGCCTACGCCTCGCGACGCACACCTTGCTTTTGGCTATGAGGTTGCCACTGCCGGCCCCTCTCGGGACTTTCACCCGTTAGAACGTGCCCATGCCGAGCACACAAGCGCGAAAGCCGGCGGCTAAAGCCGTCGGCTTTCGGGTTGTGATTGCTCAGGGACGCGGTCAGGCGACGAAGCGCATCACGATCATGCCAAGGCAGGCCATGAAGACGCTGTTGAACATGAGCAGCGGCCAGTACTTCTTCGGGCAGTTGGCCACGCCGAGAAGACGGCCCATGTACTGGATCTGGGAGGCCATCAGAATGAAGGCCGGCGCGAGAATCGTCACGTCATGGGCGTTGAGCTGGCCGGCAGCGGCCAGGCTGGCGGCAACGCCGACACCGGCGCCGCAGGAGAGCCACGTGGCGAGAAGCACCGTGATGGCCTCGCCCGGAAGGTCGAAGGCGCCCATCACGCCGCCGCAGGTGTCGCCGAGGAACTTCATTACGCCGAAGAGATTCAGCATGTACGTGAGCACGAAGGCCATCAGCACGTTCGGCAGCAGGCTGTAGAGACCGATGTCGAGACCCTTGCGCAGGCCGACGATGAAGA
>ERZ1026846.1519-NODE-1519-length-14544-cov-32.307613_pt1 | contig 14544 bp, 18 predicted proteins | sample MGYA00380153_ERZ1026846 | MGnify/ENA primary metagenome ERZ1026846 (study PRJEB33269, sample SAMEA4719789) | human gut metagenome | biome: human-associated habitat; feature: organic feature; material: feces | place: Cameroon | collected 2013-10 ... | reverse complement strand
CAACAATTGCTACTTTCATAATCGAATCTTTTAATTTATAAAGTTGTTATAAGTGTAAACTATGGAAGAGAAAGCCAGCACCCCTTATCATTTTCATGATTCCTCATCTTTCTGATAGTCGGAAACCGCTTATTTCTCAAATCCGCTGCAAAGTTAAGACTTTTTCTACAATATCAAGCATAAATTCCCAAAAATTATTGCTTTTTGCTGCAAATTTATCATTTTTGCTTACTTTTCTGCAAGAATATGCATAAAATTGGAGAAAAATAGTTGCTATTGCGTTTGGCAGTTCAAAAGAAAACTTGTACCTTTGCCAGCAAATAACAGAAGAAAGAAAATATGGAATGGCTTAAAATAACAACCAACAGCGAAATCATCCGGATTCCAACCGATGAGATTATTTTCATCAAAGGCGATGGAAACTACTCCGACATATTCCTTGCCAATGGCAAAAAAGAGAATGTGATTAGCCAGTTGCACGACCTGATGGACAAGTTGACCGCCCTCAACTACAGTCCGTTCTATCGGGTAGGCAAAAGCCTCATCATCAACCGCGACTATATCTTCAAGGTAAACCCGGGACTTCAGAGAATCATTCTCTCCAATAGCCGACTGGAAAAGGATATCCTCATCAAGGCATCCAAGGATGCACTTAAAAATCTGAAAGAGAAGTTGGAAACTGAAGAGGAAGAATTAACTTTAGCAAAGGAATTAATTACAGAAAAGGAAGGAGGCAACTCATGAACGACGATAAGATTTTCATCCAGGACTTCGAAGGCAACAGCAAGAAGGGCCTCATTTTTGTAGATGATGACTCGGATGTCATCATCGAACAAGATGCGCCTACATCTGATACAGAGGTTTCTTCAGCCTCAGCATCAGCAGGAACTCCCCATCCTCATCCCCATAAATGGAGATGGATAGCCCTCAGCATCTTCGCATCCGTGGTGTTCTGCTTTGCAGCATACGCCGGTTGGCGACTCTATAATTACTATTATAATATAGGTGTACCTGTATCGGTAACGCCCGAAGAGAACATTCAGAAACTGGCTGCCCGTCACAAAGGCGGCAAGCCTACCATCACGCAGTCTTCCGATTCCATCCTGGGCGTAGCACTCAACATGTATCGCCTGGAAAATCTGCAAGCCGAGATTTCCCTGGTAGAACCTGATACCACCGACATGAGTGTATGGATGTACAGCCGAAGTGCCGACCACACCAGCACCAACGAATATCTGGGCAGTTTGGTGATGAACGGCAAGGAACTGGCATCGGATGTTTCCCGTCTTGGCTATTGCGCAATGGCGAATGGCAACATCGTGCTGGGAATTTCGAGAAGCGACAAGGTGAAGGATTATGTAGAGGAACGGGGCGGCAGTTTCTTCCGCCAGTTTATTTTGGTATCAGATGGAGTATTACCAGCCAAGTTCCAACTTCACGGCAAGGTGGAGCGCCGTGCCTTGGCAAGAACTTCCGACGACCACCTATATTATATAGAGACCCGTCATCCCGAAACCCTCTGGGATTTCGCCGATGCCCTACGCGAATACGGTTTCGCCGATGCCATTTACATCACCGGTGGCAAGTGTCACAGTTTCTATCGCACCCCCGATGGCAAACCGCATAACATAGGCGATGATGCCCAGCATCCTCATAAGAAATATCAGAAGATCGTGCCTTGGATTATATTCAAGGCACGATAGAGTGCTGGATAATAGATTTATCTCTCTTGATGAGTCATAATCATCCTCAGAGATTTCTTGCAATCCTTGCACAACCCATGTTTCATATAGAAAGTATTCTTGCCATGGGCATCCTGCATCAGGCACTTCAAATCATCCTTCTTGCAATGCGGCAAGCCACGTGAATGCAAGAACTCATGGATTGTTACTTTCCATAAGTCATCCTTCCGTTTCAATCGGAAGGTTGAAACCACACAGGCGTCACCTGGCCGGAAACTCAATCCCATGATTCCATAGTTGTAATGTCCGTGGATGGAAGTGGAAATATCCCGATTCGTTAAACCGATGGTAACAATTTCATGGTTGCCTCCATGCTCTTCATGCAGCATTTTTAAGATTCCCCCAGCCCAATACCTGTTTCTTGGTTTGTAGAGACATGAAGCCGGTATTTCTTTCTTGTCTCCAACATATACAGAAGCCTCCAACCAAGCCTTTGGTACCTTATTGAAAATGATACCCAACTGCTTCACGAGTTCTTCTCTCAACTGTTCAGCCTTCTGACGGGAGAATTTTCCCAAAGGCTTTAACTCTATGACATAACCCAATGGAGGATCTGCAGGGAGACTGTCTCCCATGCCCTCATTGCCATGGCTCTGATTTCCATTGGAACAACCAGCTAAAAACAGGATTGAGATTCCAGCTATAAACAACAATAACTTCTTCATAGAAAATTCCTTTTTATTTTATTTGTATTTTGCATAAATCAATATCGGTCTTCTCTTGGCAGATTCCTTGTATATCTGCATCACTTTCTCCACGCAGCTCCTTGATACAGTAAAGCAGCCACGGCTCTCTGTTCCTAGCGGAATATACTCCTTTTCGCCGGAGAACCTTGTCACCTTGCCAGCTGAATGAATCAGGATACCACGGGCTTCTGCCAAATAATTGCTCTTATCGAGACCTCGAAGGCGAACGCAGTTCTTGAACTTCATTCCACCTTTTCCTATCATGACGTATCTTCCAAGACTCGTGCATCCGCTTCCTGGGGTATTACTGAACTTTGGTTGGGCAGCCGTATTGCCCTTACCACTTCCATGCATGCAATAGCTACTCATCAGTCTTTTGCCACGCTGCAAGTCATAGATAAAGAATCTCTTCTTGCCAGATGGAATGGAGAAATCCACCAGGATATAGTAATCCTTACTGTATCCCCGTCTGTCGCAATAATCCCTTACTTGCGACAGGTTCTCACAATCCACCTGATGATACCACTCTTTAGCATCCACCGTATTCTTTAAAAACGGCTTCGTGAACCTATTATAAATAGGTGGAACGAAAAGAACACCGATGACAAGCAGAACCAGTATTCCCAATATAATCAATAACTTCTTCATAATCTTCAAACATATAATTCAAGAAACATAGGCTTTACTATTCCCTGACACATGTCAGATTCATCTCCTGCTTGAGAAACTCGATAATCTCATTGCGCCTGTTTACCAAGATATAATGGTTTTCTTCAGGATCAAAGAACAAACCGCCATGAACTCCCATCTTACTGAGCCTGCTTGCCTGGCTTAGCATGAGACATGATGAATGATCCTGACCGCCGCCAATCAGATTGATTCTACATGACACCTTCCTCAATCCTCCAAGATTGCAGGAGATAGATGTCAAGCTCTTGAAATCTTTTGCATGAGATGAGTGCATGGCAGCCACTATCGCACTACCTCCATTCGAAAGCCCCATCAGGTGAATCTGACGATGGTCGATGTGATAGCCCATTCGCTCCAGGGAAGGTATGTAATAGCTGAAAATCTCATTGATATCACGATTTGTGAAGATGCCACTCATGCTGCGAGTACCGATGCTCAGCACGATGCAGTTGTCCAGGTCCTTCCAGATACCCTGATAGAGTTGCCAGTTGCCCAGGTATCCATGACAGAATACCACCAGCGGATATTTGAATCCATTCTCCTTGCTCCATCTTACATTCTCATCTCCCTTAGGTTCGCAGATATACACAGCCCTGTCATTGGTTCCGAAAGCCTCATTGAAAGCCTGCACATAGACTCCAGACATCGGGTTATCCATACCAAGATTATCATACGGAGTAAAGAAGTTATGAATCTTTCCATTGGCAATATCCTCATTGGCTTGTGCTATAAGAGTACCGCCAACGCCCATCATGCTGATTACAGGTCGGGCAATCATCAGGTTTCTAATGCCAAAGTTCACAATCTCTTCCTCAGGAATCAGGGTGTTGATGAGATATTGGGTAAGCGGAGGATGCTTAGCCTCTCCATTCTTATCCAGATAAATGAGTCTCACCCTGTCATTAGACTCAATGCGATAACGGGGCATTGCCATCCACAGGCATACGAAGAAGAGCATCCAATAAGGTATCATCCCCCATTTCTGCGTCCATGCCGGAAGCATCTCGAAGATGTACTTCTTCCATACCAGGAAGAGCAGCATCAGCATGATGGTCTTGTAAAACAGAGAGGCAAGGAACGCCCAAGCCACTACAAGTAATACAGATATAATACATTTCTTAGTCATGATTGATAATGTTTAAATTCTACTTCTAATATCCGAGACTCACCCCCTATCCTTATAGCAAGGTAAAAGTCCCGAGTGCAAAAGTAGAAAAAAATAAGCAAGTAATGATGCTATCCATCCGTGGATTGTACCAAATACTCGCTTATGTGTATGAAATCATCAATGCCTATAGCATCAAGTCCTTGATGGTTGTACCATACATGAATCTGCTTAAATCTACCCTTTCTCCAATACCATGCAAATGTCCGGTTTCTGAATACTGCCAGATATTGCACTTTCCTCTGCCGTCGATAGAGGGTTGTCGGGAGTTATAATTGGCGATGAAGAGATAATAGCGATTGAACTTCGCCCCCATCTCCTTATTATAGAAGCTCTCGTTGCTATAGATGATAGGATACTTGCCATAGTGTTTCTTCACCAAGTCAGCAAACACCTGTATGCTATCCTGCAGCTGTCGTCCCTTCCATCTTCCCTGGATGCCTTTCTCCTCCACATCCAATACAGGAATCAAGTCCTGCTCACTCTTCTTCACCATCTTTTGGAAATCCCGGAACTGAGCAGTTACTGAAGAGCCGGCAGACATCAGATGATAAGATCCTATCTTCAACCCATATTTACGAGCCAGTCTGATATTTCGGCGATAATGTCGATCCACATATCCCTTACCATGTGTAGCTCTGATATAAACGAACTTGATTCGCTTATTCTTCGCTATTTCCTTCCACTTGATAACTCCATTGTGTTTCGACACATCAATACCGTCATATCCGCCACGAGTATAAGGTTGCCCTTTCAATCTATCAACGAACACATCAGAATAAGATGAAGCGATGCCCACCCATCGCTTCATCTTATATGGCGACACCACATACATGATTCCCAGACCAATACCAGCCAAAACGACCAGGCTGCCTAAGGAAACCAAAGTATATTTTAATCCTTTCTTCATTACATTTTATTTTTTAGTTGTTTTCAGGGGGACAAAGATAGTGATTTTATTCGAAACAGCATAGAAAGCAAGGGGATAAATGTATGAAATGGGGTTCTGGATGTATGAAACCATCAGGAGTTACTAATTATATTCTTCCCACTCGTTGTTGGAAGCCTCATTATATCCTTTATCATAACCATCTTTGTTTCCCTTTTCAAGCCCCTCCTCATAGCCTTTTTTGTATGCATCTTCAACGTCATCTTCGTAAGATGAACTTCGAGTAGAATTCTCTTGCAAACATTTCTTTTGCTTATGATCCATTATGAATGTATCAAAAACATCAAGTTCCATTCCACAATAAGGACATTTCCATCTAGAACTTGCATATCCATTACTTGGAACTTGTGCTGAGCTATTTTCAACTTGTTTTTCTTGTTGCTTTGTCGTTTGTTCTTGACAACCAACAAGCAGCAAAATACTAAAAAACAAAAACTTATTCATAATAATATACCTTTTAAAAAATTCTAATCAAATACACTAACAACTTGTCATTGACTAACTTTACTAACCACAAAAATACTTACCTCATAGAGTCCATACATAGGCAGCTGCACCATAATACACGTAAACAAATCTGGTGGAGTTATGACTGCAGCAACAATACTTATCAAGACAAAAGCATGACGACGACATTGCTTCATGAACTTAGCTTCTAAAATTCCCATTTTTGCCAAAAAGAAAGACAATATAGGCAATTGAAACACCAACCCCATCATAAGTGTCAAGGTAACAAATGTTGAGATATACGAATCTAGATTAATTTGATTCACCACACTTGCAGCAACCTGATATGTTCCCAAGAAACGCAATGCAAATGGAAACAACACAAAGTAACTCATCAACACTCCCAAAATAAACAACAGATATATCGCTATTGCCAGCAACACAGAATATCGACGTTCATCTACGTACAATGCAGGTGCTATATAGCGATATAACTCTATCACAATATAGGGAGACACCAATAGTAATGCCAAATAAACCGATGTTGACACATGAGTCATAAACTGACTCGACAACTCTGTATTTATCAAACGTATTGAATATTGCTCGAACCGAAATTCAATTTCCAACCGTTCGAATGCCTCTTCAAGTAGATGAAAAGTAACAAAATGATTGTCACACGGAGCCAATAATAAATGAAACGTAGTATCCTTTAAACAGAAAATAACGACTGTCAAACAAACAGTAATGGCAATGATGCGAAAGAGCATCCTGCGTAATACCTCAAGATGCTCTCCGAAAGTCATCAGATTATCATTCTGATTATTTGCCATTCTCTTCCGTTTGTTTATCGGTTTTATCTACTTTGGATGTAGATGTCTGCTCTGTAGAATGAATTTGCTGACGAGAGTGAGGGTCTTCACTATCAGAATCTGAAATTTCTTTCATTCCATCTTTGAAACTACGCACACCCTGTCCCAATCCTTTCATCATCTCTGGCAATTTTTTACCACCAAAGAGAAGCAACACCAAAGCTGCAATAAGCAGTAATTCAGACGTACCTATCATTAACAATAAATTCACCATAAGCCTTATGCAACCAAATAGATTTCACACGTATCAAAATTGATTTCCCAGTTGCCACCCTCAATGCTCTCCCATTGATATTTAGCTCCCATTCTATCCCACCAAGATTGGAACTTTGTTCCTGTCTCACCAAGATCTTTCACCAATTTCTCATATAATTCAGCATTGTCTGCCGTTAATATCTTAGCCAACTCGTTCAAGCCATTACGACGTTCAAACAACTGCTGTATCTCATTCTTTTCTTCAGGTGTTACCTGACCTATCTTTTTTCTTGTAGCCATAATTCTTTATTCTTTTAAAATTTGATTATTCTCTTTTTTTCTCACATCAAAGGGATCAAGATAATTGATTTCTCTGATGTCGCGACCCGATAAGAACGTGCCATATTTGCGAATATTTTGCAATAAGTTACGGCTTGCATTCCGCTCCAAATGTCCCATCACACACTGTTCATGACTTGGTGTATTCACCTCGTATGTCATTTTACGGTTCAACCAAATACAACGTTTACATTGATAGGCATCGCATTGACGACAAAGTGGAGCATAATCAAGTTTATACAACTGAGAGTTCTTGATATTCATTCCATTCTGCAAGTCTCCTATACTATAGTTTAAACGTCCCAATGCATCTACTTCATCTGTCAAATAGAATGCTGGACAAATATAGAATTTTCCATCAGGTGCCAATGTAATCGTTGTATCACCAGCTCCACAACTATTCATTTTATCAAGTACCATTCTATCCGTCAACAGATTACACTGTACTTTTTTCCCTTTTGAAAAGCTAATCTCTGCAGCCATACATAACTTATTCAAACACTCTTTATACAGAGGGATATCTTTATCATTAAAGGTTTCAACGTCAGTTATTACAACATTCAGTCGCATTACCTGTTGCAGCAACCCACATACCTTATCCACCTTTGAAAACAACGTAAGCTTATCTATCCGCAAGACATAAGATACTCCATGTCTTAACACGACAGTTTCTGCATCATCAATATCGTTTAAAACGATGACCTCACCACTCCCAACCATACAAGCCGGCTGAATATTAGTATGATCAATCCGATCTATTACTTCAAGATACTCCTGCGGCAATTTGTGACAAGGATAAACAAATTGAATGTTCAGGTTCTCCTTCATCGCAAAAACGATACCTGCCTTCAATGTTTCGATAGGCATCAAATTACTTTCCTTTGAATCATTTGAATAATGACAGAAAGATACTGATGTATCATCCAATAATATCACGAGATATTGCATCATTTCTCACCTCCTTCCCTTTCGAGTTTACGATAGAGCTTATTCCAATAATAATTGTTAGCTCTGACTCTTGCCTTATGCATCTTACAGATAGCTATTGAACGTTGAAATACTGTTGGTGTATCTGCTGCATCATAATTTTCTCCTTGACACCAAGCGCAACCAGACGCCACATTGCAATCAATACATTTCTGTGTAGACTGAGTACATCTATCCAATGTCAAAAATGGACGAAGTTTATTTTTATCTATTCCATCACGAACATTACCTATAACCCAAGCTTTCTTATTACGAAGAGAATACTGAGCAAATCGGGTACACGGATAGAATTTTCCTTCAGCATCTACAGCAAGCATCTGACCTGCCCCACACCAGTTTTGATTGTTAGTAATGCAATCTAATGGCTTTCCTATATGCTCCATGAAGAAAGAACATGCATTGTCCTTATATAAATCCTCCTCTATGATTGCGTCAGCTAATTCTATCAGTTGATTCTCAAACAGAATATCATCTCCTTGCTTCCATACATTCTCGAACACACAGTTAATGTTAACCTCATGAATTCCCAATGAATATAGATGGAGCACACTTTCTTTTATATAAGGTATGTCTGCACTACTTATTGTCACTTTTGTACCTGCGCCAGGAAATTGCTCCAACCACAAAGGGATATTCTTGACAACATCCTCGTAAGACCCTTTCTCGTCTTCTGTTTTAGACAACATCCCCTTCTCCATTTCCTTGGTTTTCCAAATACGGTTGAGGTCATGCTTACGTTTGGTTCCATCAATAGTGATTCCTATACTCAAATGAGAATGATTCTTCTTAATGAAATTTTGTACCTTTTCTGAACTATAATTAATACCATTCGTTGAGAAAGAAAAACGAAAAGAGTTGAACCAATGATGATTTCTGCGATACATCTCTATTTTAAGATAGTCGCATATTTTATCAATCAAGTCAATCTCTAAGAATGGTTCTCCACCAATGAAGTCCCATATCACACTTTCCTCTTTCATATCCTCCTCATGGTCGAGAATATAGTCAATAGCAGCCTTTGCTATCTTCCAAGACATACGTTCTTTCGTATTTTTTCCTATAAGATAGCAATACTTACAAGCTAATTGGCAATCCTTCGTAACAATGAAAGTAATGTTCTTTGCCATTCCAGATTGCCACTCTTCTCTTCGTTCTTTAATTCCATCCATAATTAATAAGATACAAAAACAGCACCACCCGAACAACCACGAGAACAGCCTAATCCACAACGACCACTACATGTTCCCGTACAATCCCCACGGCAATTACCGCTACAGCCACGACTACAACCGCCAGTACAGGTTGACAAACAGTTGTTACCACAATTATAATAACACTGATTTTGGCAATCCATACTACAACTTTGCGCACAACCTATAGAACATTCAGTAACACAAGATTGAGCACATCCTTGCCCACAACCACTGCCACATGAGCTTGTACACTCTCGTGAACATCCACCAGAGCAGCCATTTTCACAACTGCCCTTGCATCCTTTACATTGACCTTTACAACCATTTGTACATGTTGTTGTACAAAGACCATAGCAAGAGCCATTACAAGATTGAGGAGCCTTTTCACTCACAAACTCATGTGCCATAATACTACCAGGAAGCATCATACATCCGAGTATTGGCAAAACACTTTTGGCTGCACTCTTAAAGAATTCACGCCTTGATTGAATTTTATTATTCATATATTATATTCATTTTAAAGAAATTGCCATTTTCCAAAATTGATACCAACTCCTACTTTATCAAAGAAAATATTATATACTTGAGGCTTCCTTTTATAAGGCTTAACTCTAATGGTAGCATTTTTTACAATTCTTTTGACAGGACGTTCTCCCATAGCTTTTTTCGTAATAAACGCTGCTCTTTTGCTTTTCTTAAAATTCTCATAGATATCAGAGTAATCATCACTAATATAAAACTCTACCTTACCAGAATATTCATACCATTCTCCTGATTTCATATGCTTTTTTTTAGACTTTTTATCAGGGCTTTTAAAATCATCCAAAGAAACCTTAAAGAAATAATCCCAAGGTCCTTCATTTTGTTGATATATAACAAAACTACTATATGAACCAGAGAATATTACATCATCACCCAGTGATAGCCATTCACTCCAATAGCCATCAAAATAAGCACAAATCTGTCTTGTGTTCATAACTTTAGACATATAAGCTTGCAATGCAAGTTGCATTGCATTCTGGTTTGTATGACATCTAGCATTAATACATAAAGAACAGAACAGCAAGTTCAATATAAACAAAATTTTCTTCATAAAAATATAATATTAATATTTTACACAAAAATACATTTCACATCCCTTTACTTAGTTAAAGGAATAGTCAAAAGCAAATGAACCTTTCTGATTTTTCATATCATTTCATTTAGTCATTATACTCATAACTTTTCACAACCTCCTTCACAAAACCCATCACAAGTTTATATTCTAAATATCCTTTAGATGAAACTTGTTTTCTATTATTTTTATCATTAATAGACAAGAACTTATCATCTTTAACAAGAATACCATGTACAAACGAGTTTCGTAAATGGCGACAAAAGTCTAAAACCTGTGAATGTTTCTTGGTAAAGAACAAAGTAAACTTGGCATAGTCAGTGATTGTGGCTATGTCTTTTTGTTTTACATACTTTACATGACACTTCATCTTATGCTCATAAAGTTCAAAAGCTGTTTTAAAACGGCTTTTAAACTCCTCATTCTTCACGTTTGCCTTTATTTCTTTTTCAAAAATAAAGGCAAACTTTGCAAAAGATGTCATATCATTCTGTAACCCATTGTACATCATACTTATTCTGTTTAAATTCTACATTCAAGAACAAGCAAAAAGAGGCGTGGGACTATTGCCTATTACTGGGATAGAGGTTGTGGAAGGACCCGTCTGCAAGTAATATAGCAATAGCCCACGCCATAAGATATATCGGTACCTTTCCCTTGAGTGAAAGGTACAATAATCCATATGCGTGAGCCGAATTGCATATTATCATTGCAGACTTTGAAACTTCCACATTCCTATCTCGCAAGATAACGCTCAATACGCTCATTCATTTGAGTCTTCATAGCAGCCGTTCTTTTCCGTCTGCTCCAACTCTGGCCGCAAAAGTAAGCAATATTCCTGATACTGCCAAACTTTTTGCGATGTTTTTTATCCCGAAAGACAAAAAAGGCATTGAACGCTGCCATTGCCGAGAGAAAAATACTTCCACATTTCTATTCCATGACAACAATTCAATGCCCTATTCCTATATACCATTCCTTACGAAAAGGTAAACAACCAGTTACGATTATCTCTTTGTTATTGTCCCTTTTCTCGTATTCACCGAGAAATTACCGAGCGATGACTTCACCTGATACACGCCATTCTTGGCACTCACCAGCTTTGCCGACATTCCCATAAAGCTGACGCCGCCATCCTTTTTTTCGATGGTGTACTTTCCAAACGGAGTATTCACAACAATATGGTGCTTGGTGTTCTCAACTACACCATACACAGTACCGGATGGAGCCTGCTTTACCTGCTCGGCTACGCTCTTTACGGCATTTGTCACATCGCTGTTGTTACTCTTTGCAAAACTGGTTGTGGTGGCAGCCACTACCATCATCAACGAAATCATAATCTTCTTCATACCTTATTATATATTAAAAGGGTTATACTTCATTTTCCTCGTTCCACGATTCTTTCTTCCATCGCTTCCCGATTACGAGTACAAAAGTAAGAAGATTATTTCTATCCTCCAAATATCAAAACTTGGCTTGTATGAAATGCCATTCTCAATGTACCAAATGACAAAGAGGGGGCGCCATAAGTCTAAATTATAGTTGGCGCATAACAGTTGACCTACGCATGCACATCACTTGTTGTGCAAGCACACATCAGGTGATATGCAAGCGCACAACAGCTGTTGTGCGACCGGATATACTAACTAACTCAAAAACATATACTATCTTTTCTAACAACTTATACTATGTTTTCCAACAACATATCTGTAACATTCCAACAAACAAAAAGGTGAATCATTAACTTATGAGCTAGACCCGTTCCGTACCAACTCCGTACCCTCTCCGTACCAACTCTTAGTCTCTGCAAAGTTTGCAAGGTTTGCAGCAAGCTTTGCAAAGAATTGACATTAATCGTGTCTAGAGACAAAGTTTCGACTACCATACTTCTATTCCAACAGGTTCTTTGCCTGTACGTTCAAGACAACTATTCCTTACCAAGGTTTCTAACTTTTCAACCATCTTACGTTTGGTTTCCTTAGAAGCATTCCAACGACGCAACGCTTCTTCTCTTGTTAACTTTGTTGTATTCATATCTTTATTCCTCCTTTTTTTTAGTTCAAATTACAATTGCAAAAATACCTCCCGTCAATATTTATAACCAAAATTCATATACCTACAATTTTTGAATCTAGCGACAAAAACGAGAAGTTTGAGAGGCTGGAAATCCTTGTTTTCTGCTCTATATTAAGAACAAGACCTATAGTTGTACGACTATAAAGTTACAGTTGTACGACTATACATGCTATGGTTGTACAACTCTAGAGTTATAGTTGTACAACTATAGGGGTTATAGTCGTACAACTATAGATTTTCCTCAACGGCATCTTCTTGCCAAGAATTTACAAACATCTGATTATCAGTAACTTTCTACTTTTCTTCATATTTACGATATTCTCAAAGAAACAATAAGCGTCTGAAAATACGAGAATCTCAGCCAAGCTAATGTAAAGAAAACTCATTCTTTATAACGCCTCAGCTTCGGGATATTCTTACAGATTACCTACTTCATTTTCCATCCATCAATGGTTCCCGTCTTCGATGAGAAGTTGCAGCCTATCTGATAAATCTTTCTGCCATCTGCCGCATATTCCCTGGCATAGCCCATATCCTCTATCTGCTTCAGGGCTTCCTCTGCCGAACCATCACGCTTGAACTCGAAGATGTAGATATAGTTCGGAGTCTCTACCACGCAATCTACCCTACCTTCGCTTTGCTGCTTTTCGATGAAGACCGTGAAACAGCTGATCATTCTCAATACGAGATAGAAGGTGTATTGGAAATAACGCTCCTTCTCTCTTTCATCATCCTTGCGACGCTGCGTGTATGGAATGCTGGCAAAGAAGGAAGTCATCAGATTCTCCAACTGATGGCAATCGCCCACGTCCATAGCACTCACCACTTGTAAAACAAAAGCATCTGTCGACTCTTTTGGCTGCAAATAGCTAGTAGCCACCAAAGTAAGGAAACCATTTTTTACCTCATCATTCGGAAAATCCAAAAGATAGGAATCCATATTCATGTTCCAATCCTTTATCGTAAGATAGCCACTCTGATAAATCATAGGCAATGGCGCTTCTACATCTGCTCGATAATCCACGAAACTACTTGTTGGATAATACTTGCCAGTCAACTCATTCAAATTCTCCTTAAAATGGGAAAGCAAGCGAACCAAATAAGTTGGTGTACCTGTACGAAACCAAAAGTCGCTTAGTCTCTTCTTGCTCAAGGAATTCAAGATACTAAACGGATTATAGATATCAAGCATGTTAGAGCTAAAATGATAACCGTCGAACTTACGTTTCAACTTATACTTCATCCCCTCCTCTGTAGTCTTATATCTCACAGCCATCACTTTAATCTGTTCCTCGAATGTGGAATACAGTTCCTCTTCCGTAATACCGCAAAGTGCCTCGTAATGCTCATCCATACTGATGTCATCAGGTTGGTTAAAACCACTGAAAACACTCACCTGAGAGAACTTGGTAACGCCAGTCAACAAAACAAACTGCAAATCGGCATCGGCTGCCTTGAAAACTGAATAAAAACCTTTCAAAACTTCTCTATTCCATTCCTCCAACTTTCTCTTCTGACCATTGATTGTAATATTCAAATCTTGGTCCAAGACATCTAGCAAAGGCTTGTCGTATTCATCAATCAAGACAACGGCACGAAGACCTGTTTTCTCATGGGCAGCTTTGAGGACAGATACAAATCGGCTTCCCAATCCTTCTGCAAACTCATCCCTCCCATATATTTTTTCCTGTCGTTCGACAAAACCTAATAGGGTTTTATCCAACATTCCTGCATCAGTAAAATTAATGCCATTGAAGTCTATATGAAACACAGGATATTGCTTCCATTCCTTCTCAAGTTTATCAATGGCAAGCCCCTTGAACAACTCCTTTTTTCCCTCGAAATAGTATTTCAAGGTAGATACGAGCAACGACTTTCCGAATCGTCTAGGACGACACAGAAAGTAAATTGTTCCATTATGAACCAAATCATAGACCAAGCCTGTCTTGTCCAGATAAACATAGCCATCTTCTATGATTTTCTCAAAGTCTTGTATGCCGATAGGATATTTCATATTGCTGCCGTTTTAAATTCTTTCGGCAAAGTTACAAAAAATAATGATACAAGCAAAGGAATAGCCTGAAAAAAT
>ERZ1026846.1517-NODE-1517-length-14578-cov-3.233905_pt1 | contig 14578 bp, 12 predicted proteins | sample MGYA00380153_ERZ1026846 | MGnify/ENA primary metagenome ERZ1026846 (study PRJEB33269, sample SAMEA4719789) | human gut metagenome | biome: human-associated habitat; feature: organic feature; material: feces | place: Cameroon | collected 2013-10 ... | reverse complement strand
ATATAATACACATACATAACATTCATGGCTATTTCCTGAACTATAAGATATTGTTCGATTGGCTTAGCCGTTCAGGAAAACCAGTCGTCTGGACAGTCCACGACTGTTGGCTTTTTACCGGTCACTGCTATTACTACATGAAAGCAGATTGCGACAAATGGAAATACGGCTGTGGCCAATGCCCCCAGACCCGAGAATTCCCGAAAAGCTGGCTGATAGACCGCTCCGCCAAAAACTGGCGCGACAAGAAAAACGCATTCTGCTCCATCCCGTCCGACAAAATGACCATCGTTACCGTCTCGGACTGGCTGAAAGGCGAAATGCAGCAATCTTTCCTGAAAGATTTCCGCTACAAAGTCATACATAATGGTATAGACACGGAAGTCTTCAAGCCGTCAGACGGCACGGCAGTCCGCAAGCGCTACGGAATCGGTGACAGGAAAATGTATATGGGAGCCGCAAGTATCTGGAGCACCGCGAAAGGGCTCGACGACTTCATGAGCATGGCGTCAATGCTGACCCCGCAGGAAGTCATCGTTCTGGTAGGCCTGGACAAGAATCAGATGACCCGCATGCCGGACAACATTATCGGCATCCCGAGGACCTCCGACGTCCACGAACTCGCCGAACTGTACAGCGCAGCGGACGCGTTCCTGAACCTGACATATCAGGACAACTACCCGACCGTGAACCTCGAGTCGATATCCTGTGGCACCCCGGTGGTGACCTACAGGACAGGCGGAAGCCCCGAGTCTGTTACAGGTCAATGCGGTATGGTGACCGACTGTGGCGACGTCGCCCAGGCTCTGGCCGCAGCGAGAAAGATAGCCGCGACGGACCGTTCCGTCTGGCGGGACAACTGCCGGGCATACGGACTGGCCAACTTCAGGAAGGCCGACCGCTATGCCGATTACATAAAACTATACAAAGAACTATTGAATGGCTGATATAAATATACTTCAGTTAGGAAAATTCTGGCCCGTGCTCGGAGGCGTCGAGAAGGTCATGTACGACCTGACCGCCGGTATTTCGACCCGGGGAGTGCACTGCGACATGCTCTGTGCCTCCGCCGGAGTCCCTCCCGGAAAGGTAAAGGTCAATGCCAATGCATCCGTGACCATCTGCCCGACAATCGCAAAGTTCTCGGGTACAATGCTTTCGCCCTCAATGATAGGCGAAGTCCGCAGACGGCGTGACAAATACGACCTCATCCACGTTCACCATCCTGACCCGATGGCGGCTCTGGCCCTCTTCCTTTCAGGATACAAAGGCAAGGTCGTCCTGCATTGGCACAGCGACATCCAGAAAAGTCCTCTGCTGATGGCAATGTACAAACCGCTCCAGAGCTGGCTGATACGCCGCGCTGACAAAATCATCGGAACCACGCCGGCATATCTGTCAGCCTCGCCATACTTAAGGAAAGTGCATGACAAGACAGAATGCATCCCGATAGGTATCGCACCGGTACAGCCCGACGCTCAGGGAGCAGCTGAAATCCGCAAGACATACGAAGGCAAGAAAATCGTCTTCACGATGGGGCGCCTCGTTCCGTACAAAGGCTATGGCTGCCTCATAGAATCTGCCAAGTATCTGGATGACAGCTGGATGATACTCATCGGAGGCTCGGGCCCTATGAAAGACGAACTCCAGGCAGCGATAGATGCCAACGGACTTGCATCCAAAGTGAAACTCCTCGGACGCGTCCCGGACGACAAAGTCTCGGCATACTACACCGCCTGCGACATCTTCTGCCTCAGCAGCATCATGAAAACAGAAGCCTTCGGAATCGTCCAGATCGAAGCGATGTCCCTCGGCCGGCCTGTAGTCGCGACCAAGATCCCGGGCTCCGGAGTGTCTTGGGTCAATGAAGACGGAGTGTCCGGAGTCAATGTCGAACCACGTGACCCTGAGGCACTTGCCAATGCCTTCTGCGAAATAACCTCTTCGCAGGAGAAGTACAGGAAATACAGCGACGGAGCCTTGGCGCGCTTCAATTCGCTATTCACCTCAGATGTAATGATAACCCGCCAACTCACTTGCTACAAGAAGATACTTGAAGCCGAAATCTAATAAAAACTGATATTATAAAAATGAGTACAGACACGTTGGCTGCAATCAAGAGCAGTCGTACATTTACTTTATTCGACGAGACCCTGAAACGCATACTTGACTGCGTCGCTTCAGGACTCGGACTGATTGTCTTCAGCCCGCTCTTCCTTATAATATGGATAGCAATCCGTCTGGAAAGCAGCGGCCCGGCAATATTCAGTCAGGAACGAATCGGCTACCTCGGCCGTCCGTTCACTATCTACAAGTTCAGGTCAATGCGTATCGACTCTGAGAAAGACGGACACCCTGCGCTCTGCAGCAAGGACGACAGCCGTCTTACCAAAGTCGGAAAATTCCTTCGCGACCACCATCTCGACGAACTCCCGCAGCTGTGGAACGTGTTCCGTGGAGATATGAGTTTCGTGGGCCCGAGACCTGAGCGCAAATACTTCATTGACAAGATTATGCAGCTCAATGACAGTTATGAGAGACTGTATCAGTTGCGTCCGGGACTTTTCTCCTGGGCCACACTGTACAATGGATATACTGACACGATGGACAAGATGCTGACACGTCTGCACATGGACATCGACTATCTTGAAAACAGAACGTTGGTAATGGATACTAAAATCATTTGGCTCACAGTCATGTCCATTATCACCGGCAAGAAGTTCTAATACTAATATGAAGATAAACCCCAATTGCGTGCTGCGCCGGCTCGGAAAGCAGAACATGGTAGTGAAAGCTGACGGAAAGAACAGCAATATGTCGCAGGTCTATATTTTCAATGACACTGCGACATACCTCTGGAATACATTGAAAGACAAACCTTTCACTCTAGACGATATGGCTGCATGCCTGTGCGGCAACTATGACGTTTCACTCGAAACGGCCACCGGCGACGCCGCGGTGCTGCTTGAAAACTGGAAAGAAAACGGACTCGTGACAGAATAAGATGACGTTAGCATTGACAAGAACAGACAAAGCATTGCTGACCTTGCTCCGGTCCGGTCTCTGGAACAGGCCGCCTGACACCCCGGAACTCTTCCCCTTGAGTTCTGAGGAATGGAAGGAGGTCTTCGAGAAGTCCAGAAACCATACGGTTACAGCCATAATAGCGGATTCGCTGGAGTATCTGCCTGAAAATCAGCTGCCTCCTGATGAAATACTGGCTGGGTGGGCAGTCGAATCAGACAGAATCGAAAGGCTCAGCGGCAAGATGGCAAATGTGACGGCCGGACTTTATGAGATATACAAGACTCTCAGACCGGTTTGTTTCAAGGGGCTCGAATGTGCAAGCCTTTATTCCAGACCCTCCAGCCGCCAATGCGGAGACATTGACCTGTATTTCGATGACATTGAAGCCTCTGCGGCTCTGGCGCGAAAACATGGCTACGTCCCTGAAAGAAAAGCGGACGGCAGTTTTACCTACGCGGTGCAGGGGATTGTCGTGGAGCACCATCCGTCTTACATTGACCTGTGCGCTCCGCGTAAACGTAAGTGGCTGAAGACGTTGGATGAAAATCCCGGCTTCGATGCCGGCAGCTGCGGGATGTTGAGACCAGTACCTGCGCTGAATCTGCTCCTTCTTCATTCGCATGTAATGAAACATGCTTTCGGGCGCGGTGTGGGGCTGCGGCAGATGTGCGATCTTGCCAGGGCATATTATTCTTATGACGGAATGTATGAACAGGAAGACCTCAGGAGAATGTACCGGAAAGCAGGTCTCGCCACGTGGACTCGCATGATACACGCCTTCCTGGCCGATTATCTCGGTCTCGGCAAGGAATTCCTGCCTTACACGGAACCTCATGCCGACGCGTCGGAATTTCTGGAAAGAGTGTTGCTCGCCGGAAACTTCGGAAGGTCGATACCAGGAAGCGGACAGGGTAAGGTCCGGACTCTCAAAGCGTTCATGGCCAATGCCTTCTTTGCCGCCCGCTATGCTCCGGACGAATATTTCTGGCAGATAGTGCAGCTTGCAGGAGGACAGTTATGAGACAGACCAAGTATTACAAGATAGCGGATTCCGTCTTCTCGCTTGACCTGCCGGACGGAGTCGATACCACGACGATGCTCCCGTCCTTCCGGACGTTCGGGACCTGCCGGGCAGAGGACTTGCTGTTCAGGTTTAAGGTCAATACTGAAGTGCTTGAGAGACCTTCCGGCCTTGAACTCATCGAAAAGACGGAAAGCGATGTCGGAAAGGTAAGGATGTACAGGACAGCGGCAGGGGACTGGTGGCTGGAGATGAGTTACACTGACATTGACCATTATATGTCTGTGGCTGAAGACTTCCGCAGCGCTTCTGCTGACATTGACCTCGACGATCCGGATGCCGGCATGGTGCTTTGCTCGATGCTGAGGATCATGTGGTCGCAGGCGGTGCTTGCCCTGGGCGGGATTTCGGTTCATGCTTCGGCTGTCGTGCTTGGCGGCATGGCCTATCTATTTCTCGGCAAGAGCGGAACAGGGAAGAGCACTCATTCGGAGCTGTGGCTGAGGAATTTCCCTGATGCCTGGCTGCTGAATGACGACAACCCCGCAATCAGGATTGTAGATGGAAAGGCTTTTGCCTACGGGACTCCTTGGAGCGGAAAGAAGCCAGTCTATATCGACAAAAAAGTGCCGCTCGGCGGAATTGTCCGTCTGGAACAGTCGCAGGAGAATCGGATGACCCTGAAAGAGGGACTGGATGCGTTTCTCTGCATATATCCGAGCTGCTCGGCTCTGCACAGGGACCCTCTGCAGGAGAACAGGTTGTGCGATACGCTTGAGATTCTGTCGGAATCTGTCGCGGTCGGCCTTATGGAATGTAGGCCTGATGACAAGGCTGCAATAATATGTCATGAAACAATACTGAGGGATAATCCAGTGGTCTCAGGAACAGCGGAGGCTGAGGATACCCAAACTTGAAATACCCCAAAAACAATGAAAAACAAATTGATGATCCTGATGTTGCTGGTGCTTGTGGCATCGTGCGCATCACCGAAAAAGTTTGTGTATCTGAATGATATGGAGCCGGGAGTCGGCTACAAGTATGATTCGGCACACGAGGCGGTAATCCGGCCCAATGACAGACTTCGTATAACTGTCACCTGCAAACAGCCGGAACTTGCCATCCCGTTCAACCGCGGGAATGCTGTCAATGTCAATGCCGATGGAAGCGTCAGCCAGTCCACATCCCCGGATGAGGACGGATACAAAGTCGATTCTGAAGGCAACATTGACTTTCCGATACTCGGAACCGTCCATCTTGACGGACTGACTACCAGAAAGGCTTCTGAACTCATCCGCGACATGATTGTCGAAGGCGAGTACATAAAGAGTCCGATGGTCAGCATTGACTTCAAGAACTTCAAGTACACTGTCTGGGGCGCGGTCGCACATAACGGCACCTTCACCGTCGAAGACGGCAGGATTACGCTCCTGGAGGCCATTGCCAATGCCGGTGACCTGACTCCTAAGGCACGTCTGGACAGGGTCTGCGTCATCAGGGAGATCGATGGAAAGAAAGAGAAATTCTACCACGACCTCAGAAGCAGCGAGGTGCTGAACTCTCCATGCTTCTTCCTCCAGCAGAATGACATAATTTATGTGGAACCTAAGTATGCAAAGGCGGACAAGGGCGACACGACAACGAAGTTCATCACGATCTTCCTGTCTGCGATTACTGCTATATGCTCCGTCATCTGGGCAACGAAATAAAAGGATAAGTGACTATGAATCAGAATAGAAATGATGAGGTCAATGTCATGGACATCCTCTTGTATCTTGCTTCCAAATGGAAATGGTTCCTGGTGTCGGTCATCGTGTTCGTCGGCCTTGCATGGCTGAAGTACTCGTCCACGCCGCAGGTGTTCTTCCGCAGCGCGACCGTCATCATCAAGGACCCTTCGAACAAGATTGCCTCCGCCGGCCTCGACCGTTACGACAACTACATCAACAAGGTCAATGTCGCCAATGAGATTCTCCAGTTCCGCTCCCGCAAGCTGATGCGTGAAGTGGTGAAGAGGGTCAATGCTGATGTGGACTATCAGGTGAAGGAAGGCCTGCTGATGTCTGAGCTCTACACGAAATCACCTGTCAGAGTGACCTTCCCAGAACTTCAGGACTGGGAATACGTATCATTGAAAGTGACACCTCTCAGCAAATTCCTCGTGCGCGTCGTCGAGCGTGTTGACGGCGAAGATGCGAAGGAACTTATTGTGGATCTGGGAGATACTGTCAATGTTGCAGGTGCCCGGATGCTCGTGACCCCGACCAATTATTACAGCAAGGATTGGTTCGGCGAGCCTGTCTTCGTCACCAGAAACCCTATCTCCAGCGTTGTCGCGAGATATCAGGGCGGTCTGGGAATCAGACAGGAAGAAGACGAGGCGTCCATCCTGACATTGTCATTGAAAGACAGCTCGCCTGCGCGTGCCGAGGATGTGCTGAACACCCTCATCTCCGTCTATAACGAGGAGGCTATCAATGACAAGAATCAGGTTGCCATAAATACTGCCGAGTTCATCAATGAGCGCCTGATTATCATTGAATCCGACCTCGGTGGTGTGGAGTCCGACCTCGAGTCCTTCAAGAAGGCCAACAATATTGTGGACCTGAACAGTGCCGCAGGCATGTATGTGAACCAGTCACAGCAGTATAACTCTGATGTGCTGGAACTTGACACACAGCTCAGGCTTGCTGATTATATAAAGGAATATCTGACTGACCCCAAGAGGGACATTGACCTGATACCTTCGAATACGGGTATCAGCGACATGAAGATAGAAGGTCAGATCAGCCAGTACAATGCCGCCAAGCTCCGCAGGGACAAACTCATCGAGGACAGCAGCGAAAGGAACCCGGTCGTGGAGGAACTGAACAATTCGCTCAATGCGATGAAGCAGTCCATCATCCGCGCAGTGGACAATATGATTGTAAGCATCAATGTCAGACGCAATGACGCATTGGCGCGTGAGTCACGTGCCCGTGTGCGCGTCGCTTCGATTCCGACCAAGGAGAGGCAGATGCTTTCTATCGAGCGTCAGCAGAAGATCAAGGAAAGCCTTTACCTGTTCCTGCTTAACAAGCGTGAGGAGAATGCTCTGTCACAGGCGATGGTGGACAACAATGCACGTGTCATTGACGGTGCTTCCGGTCCTTCCGGCCCTATTTCTCCTGACAGGAACAAGTTTATCCTGCTGGGATTGCTTCTCGGCCTTGCCGTGCCTGGAACGGTGTTCCTTATGATTATGTTCTTGGATACCAAGATTCACAGCCGCAAGGACATCAAGGGCAAGCTTTCGATTCCGTTCATCGGTGACGTTCCTCTGGACAAGGATGAGGAGTCGTCTTCTGTGGCGGAGGCCTTCAAGATTGTTCGTACCAATATGGCGTTCATGTCGAAGAAGGACCATCCTGTCCAGGTCATCATGACTACGTCAATGGGTGAGGGTGACGGCAAGACGTTCATTTCCAGAAATCTGGCCAAGAGTTATGTTGCTGCCAAGAAGTCAGTTGTCCTGCTGGACCTGGATATCCGTAAGGGAACATTGAGTACCTTCTTCGGCGGACATCATGTGGGTGTGACCAATTATCTGGCGGACCCGTCCCTGACTCTTGACGACATTATCCATCATGACAAGGATGTCGAGGGACTGGATGTGATTTCTTCCGGTACTCATGCTCCGAATCCTGCGGAACTCCTTATGGATGAGAGGCTTGACGAGTTGTTTGCTGAACTTCGCAAGCGTTACGAATTCATAATAGCGGACAGTGTTCCTGTGGGAATGGTGGCGGATGCGACTATTGCCGGCAGAATTGCTGACATGACCATCTTCGTGGTGAGGGCTGGCCGTCTGGACAGAAGGCAGTTGCCTGATCTGGAGACCATGTATGATGAGAAGAAACTGCGCAACATGGCGATTATCCTGAATGGCGCTGATTTCAGTCACAAGGGTTATGGCTATGGTTACGGATACGGTTATGGATATGGCTACGGGTACGGTTACGGCTACGGTTATGGCAATTCCAAGAAGGGCAAAAAGCATAAACGTGGCAAGTCGTCGGAAAAGACGGAGAAAAAATCGTGATTTTTTTATGACAAACTGCTATATATCAATAAATATTTACTAATTTTAAGGGTTGAAATGTATATACCTCTAATAAACAATATGATGAACAGACGTAAATTGCCTTATGTGGTTCCTGAAACCAGAAAGGTTCAGGTCTTGACGGAGAGCGGTATCTGCGCCGGCTCCAATGTTTCTGTAGTGCAGAAAGATGACAAACCGCTTGTCGAAGTGGACAAGTGGGATGAAATCGGTCAGGAAGTTTCATTCGACTAAAATCAAGCAAAGTATGAAATTCGGAAATTTGATTAAGTGTGCCGCGTGGACAGCTGCGTTGGCATCGGTTTTTGCTTGTGCAAAAGAAGTTGGTCCGGGCTATGAGGAAGGATTGCCTGTAACATCTATCAGGATGTCTATGTCTGCTCCCGGTCAGGATAAGATAAACATCTCCACCAAAGCTTCAGAGGCTGTGGAATCTACCGTTGAGAAGATAGCCATTTTCTTCTATAAGGCCAATGATGAGAAGGCTATGCCTATAGTGTCTGAGATTACACCGACTTTCGCGTCTAATGTCGGATCGAACTATAAGTATAACATTGTCATTCCTGCGGCGGATCTCGAGGAGATGCGCAGTGGAAAATGGTATATGTATGCAGTCGCGAACTATGGCAAGGGCTTCTTCCCTGTAGATATCAATGCTCTCAAGGGCCTGACCCGCAATCAGTTCCTCGATTATTGCATCACCAAGCAGAATAATGCGTTGGATATTCTGGAGACCTCTGTGCTCATGAGCGGAGAGTATTGCGCTGCAAATACAGACAAGAAGTCTTACAGGACCTATGATGAGTGTGACGGTTCTTTGGATATCAAGCCTGGCGAGAACATACTTGATGGCATTATCCGTCTCAGACGTAGTGTGGCTAAGATTACTTTCAAGTTTGTGAATGGTTCGCATCCTATAGCGGGAACGACTAATACGGCTCAAGTTACTTTCAAGCCGGAGTCTTATGGACTTTATGAGTATTCCCGTTCTTGCACATTGATGGAGCGTGATAATTGGAAAGATGACTTCCCTTACATGGGAGACACTAAGGTCAGCGAGGAGAACAGGTTCCATAACGGAAGTGATTTCCCTATTACGGGTAGCGAGTTCGTGTTCTATATGCCGGAGAATGCGCAGACTGGCAATGTGAAAGGAAAACCTACCGGTGGGTGGACTTATTTCAATCGTGAGGAGCGCGAGAGCGACGGCGTGGATAATCCTACTCAGGAACAGTATAATACGTTCAAATATGCTCCTAAGCACGGAACTTTTGTTGCCGTAAAAGGTACCATCTCTATACCTGAGGAGAATTACAGTGGTGATGTGACTTACTATATCCACCTCGGAAACTTCAAAACTAATCCCGGTGACTTCACAGTAAGGCGTAACTATCACTATACCTATACGATTACAGTCAATGGTGTGGATAAGATTATCGCTGAGGCCAAGGCCGAGGATAGTAGTGAGATTCAGCCGGGTGCTGAGGGAAACATTACACATACGACTGATGCGTACCTCGATGTAAGACTTGATTCTCATTACGAGACTGTGTTGCTCAAGGTGTCTAAAGACGTTAAGACTAATGGGGATGATAAAGTTTATGCTGTGAGGGTTAATTCTCCATATAGCAAGAATGTCACGTTGAAGAGTTCAGATTTATCTGCTGATTTCGAAGCGAAGAAGAAAGATTTGGATTACGGCTGGATTCGTTTCGGTAAACCTGCGACTACCACGGCAGCTGGAAATAAGGCTTATCGTTCATATCCGGGTGATGCTAATACTACTGATGTGTTCGGTCTTATTGATGCTCTCCAAAGTGCTAATCCGACTGAAAAATATTGGAGCGAAGATACTTATAATGGTGAGGCTTATTACTACACCATAGCGTATGTGAATGAGTATTACTATGAGGACAAGATGAATAATGCAGCGGACAAAACTGCTGAACTTAAAAAGTTCATCAATGCCGATGACCGTACCATGTCTGTAATTCTCGGTCCGAACGTATTCGAGAGTAAGGATGGTCACAGTACTTACACTGACTTGACACATGGCTTCTTCAATATCTCCCAGCGTTCTATCAAGGCATTCTATGACTTGTCTGTAGCGAATCCGTTCGGAATCGAGCAGATCGAGGAGACGGAGAAGACAAGTGATTATAAAAAGGAAAGAAGTAGTATTTTCTCATCAGATTACGATAAAGATAAAAGTGATCAAGATAATGGTTATGCTAATATTCCTGACCGGTTTATCGATGGGTCATCTTCTTGGAATTCATATATTTCTAATGGCTTCTATCAGAGTGTTGCTCTAAGCAATAATTATGCAGTTTATCAGTGTCTCTCAAGAAATAGGGATGAGGATGGAGATGGAATAATTGATAGTGAAGAATTGAAATGGTATCTTCCGGCTGTGCACCAGTGTACATATTATTGGTTCGGAATGAACTCGCTACCTGAGGATGCTCGAATTAATATCGAACCAAGAACAACAAATAATTATTGGAGTAGTACAAGTGGTTTTGAAACTTGGTGGGCTGCCGAAGGCTCGGCTTATGGAGCAAAAGAAGGAACGTGTCACGTTAGATGTGTAAGAAGTTTGAAATCATATAATGATCCGGTATCAGAAGTCTCGGAATATGATTCAAGTACTAGAATTGTTACTATGCTTGGTATGGATCATCGAAGTGTTCGTGAAGCCGGTACAGTTACAGGTGAGTTTGATGAGCATGAAAGGGGAACCGTATACGATGTCCTTCCATCGTCGTTCCAGATTGCTAAAAATAATTTGGATAAGACATTCACAAATGATCAGATGAAGAAAGTTGTGGATGCGAACTCTGCAACATGTAGTGATTATTACGAGGGTACAAATGGCTCAGACAAGGGGCAGTGGCGAGTTCCTAATGAAAAAGAGTTGACTCTTATTCTGAAATGGTTGCGAACTGATAGTAATTATGGCACAACAACGAATCTTAAGATGCTTGCTTCTCGGTCTTATTATCAAAGACATAATTCTAGTGATAATATGATCTATTATATTGTCGGAAACAGCAATGATGGTATGTTTATTACTACGAGTGATCAAACTAAAACCGGCTTCAAAGTCCGTTGCGTTCGAGATGTTGTCAAATGATATTGAAAATTCTAATTGATATGCAGAAAAAATTTATTTTAGTGCCGGTGCTGTTGGCATTGACATTCGGTGCAGCCGCTCAGCCTCAGGTAAAGGTCAAGAGTGACACCACTGAGACGGTAACTTATGATGGAAACAAATTCCGTGTTCAGACCGCTCCTGCGCGTGCGAACTGGTTCATCGGTCTGCAGGGTGGTGGTCAGCTGATTTTCGGTGACCACGACAAGCAGTGCAAGCTGGGTGACCGTATAGCTCCTGCTCTCGACATATATTTCGGTAAGTGGTTTACCCCGGTAGTAGGAGGTAGGGTCCGCTACAGTGGTCTCAGTTTCAAGGGCGCGACCCAGACTGATGTCCATTCTACCGGCAAGGAAGTTCCGGGAAAGGGTGGTCACGGCTATTGGCTGACAAAGCAGAAGTTCAGCTATGTGGAGTACGCCGGTGACGTGATGAGCAATCTTTCCAATGCTTTCGGCGGTTATCGTCCTGACAGGTTCTACAGCGCCATCCCATACGTGGGTCTCGGTGTAGGTCGTGTTACCCAGAACCCTAAGACAACCGAGCTCATGGGCCACATCGGTTATTTGAGTGCATTCCGTGTATGTGATGCAGTTGATATCAATCTCGACCTCCGTACCGGTTATGTCAATGACCGTTTCGATGGCGAGGAAGGCGGCCGCTATGGTGAGGGTATTCTCGCTGCTACCATTGGTGTTACCTATAAGTTCAAACCTCGTGGCTTCGGTCGCACCAAGACTGTTACCCGTGTCATTTCTTCTGAGTATGATGTTTCTGATTACCAGAGGGCTATCGATGAGACCAAGGCTGAGAATGAGCGTCTCATGAAGGAGGTAGAAGAGCTCCGCAATCTCCCAAGATGGGAAGAGGGCAAGACCAGGACTCTCGCATATCCATACTACATTGTCTTCGAACTTGGCAAGTCTGAGCTTCTCAAGGCATCCCGTGTGAACCTCGGTATGCTTGCCGAGATTATCAAGGCCAACAACGTAGTCTATGTGATTACAGGCTATGCCGACGAGGGCACCGGCAGCAAGCGTCTCAACGAGAAGTTGAGTCAGGATCGTGCCAAGGCCGTATATGACTGCCTGGTCAACGAGTACGGCGTTCCTGCCTCTCTCCTCAAGACAGCAGCCAAGGGCGGTGTAGGCAACATGTTCTACGACGATCCAGCCCTCTCACGTGCAGCCATTGCTCTCTACGAGGGTGACAAGGAGTAATCCGAAAAAACGACAATAATCGCAGGGCTATACGATTTCTACCGAATGACCGAAATGGTTCAGGGGTACCCGTCATAACCCAAATGCGAACATCGCAACAAGGTCTATATAAGTTTTCCATAATATAAGCCCAAAGCGAGTATCGAATAGGGTTCATACAAGGTTTACCAGTTATAAACCCAGTGCGAACATCGCGACAAGGTACATACGAGGTGTCCCGACTATAGCCCCAATGCGATCCCCAATAAAAAGGGTGACTGTCAAGTCCAAAGACTTGCCAGCCACCCTTTTTCCATATCCCACATGTTTACGTACAACTCCCACGCCTCTTCGCCTGTCGCCACGCCAAGCGTCCTCGACCCGCATCCCATTCTGTACCGTCTAAAACGTTTTTCCAGAACAAAACCCATCATGACCACCATTTCGTACCGCTAAACCGATTTATATGGAACGAAATCTAAAATCTACTCATCTGTGTCACCATCCCGCGTCACCGCCCTTCTCTCACAGCAGCCACCACTGACGGCGTCACCCAACCCATCATTGTCCAGCGCCTGGTCAACCATCCCCACACGACATCCCTTTCCGTCCCGTCTAAAACGTTTTCCCAGAACAAAACCCATCAAAACCACCATTTCGTACCGCTAAACCGATTTATATGGGACAAAACCCTCCGTTTCAGTATGGCCTAGAAATTATTAACTAGCATAGGTAACAATAAAAAAGAGGGGATAGAGTAGAGTGTCCTTACAAGGACACAGGGCTAAGTCTCAAAACCGCTGGCACCCTTAATATCTGCGATAGTGTCCTTTTACCCTTTCAATCCTGCCGAAGCGAAGCCGCTTATACGCCTTCACCCAGACAAGCCTGAAAACCTCCACTCTAATGGAGATTTTTACTAATGTGGAATATTGTCTTCTTTTCATTATGATATTTATCGTTAAGTGTGAAAGACAAATTCTCCTAGTTCAAGCACCTCCCCTCTTAGACGACAAAAGCAGGTATCCACTTAAGGGATAGATACCTGCCTTGCTTTCTTAACGATGTCACAATCATAATGACATTACAAATATACGAATTATTTTGAATTAACGATGCTCAGATTGTCATATTTTGAAAAAATGCTGATTTCATCACCAATCGCAACTCCCACGACTCTTAGCCTGTCGCCACGCCAAACGTCACAGCCCACGTTCCATTTTGTCCCGTCTAAAACGTTTTCCCGGAACAAAACCCATCAAAAAACACCATTCAGTACCGCTAAACCGATTTATATGGGACAAAACCCTACGCCCTGCCTTTTTCCGGGCAAAACGTACTTGGTCTTGCTACCGAACTGACACACATAAATTATGAAAACAAAAGGCCATAGAAAAACGGTGAAAAATAACGCGGTTTTTTACACCGTTTGTCGCAAAAATGATAATCGGTGTAAAAAAAGCCTCATTTTTACACCGAATATCCCAAGGCCCAGCATCGACATAGCTGAGGCCGCCCAAGTTCAAGCACCTCCCCTCTTAGACGACAAAAGCAGGGCTCATCACCCTGCCTCTCATATATCTGTCTGTCATTGACCTAATAATCTTAGAAAACTTCGATCGTGTAGCTGGCACGGAACGACTGGCCCGGGGCAACGGCATTGACAAGATCCTTTTCGGAGAACTCTCCGGTGAAACCGGCTCTGTCGCAGCGGCCGTACCACGGCTCGATGCAGACAAACGGAGCATTGAGTCCGGCAGGCGACCACAGGCCCAGTGCCGGTGTGTTGAACTCCAATGAAACGAATGGCTCACCCTCGCACGACTCCAGAACTACCTTCGAAACCTGTTGATTGTCAATGATAAAGGCGTCATGGTCGAATGTCGTTGTCTTCAGCGGAAGCCTTCCGTCAGGAGTCTGCAACTCGTGGACATGATCCGTATCCGCACAACCTTTCTCCGAGATCAGCAAATACTTCAGCGCCTCCAGCGGCTTCATCTCGCCATTCTCGCCCTGCTTATACAGCCTGAAAGCGCTGTCTCTTATACACATCTGACGCTGCCGACGAAGAGGAT
>ERZ1026846.1514-NODE-1514-length-14595-cov-6.101582_pt1 | contig 14595 bp, 15 predicted proteins | sample MGYA00380153_ERZ1026846 | MGnify/ENA primary metagenome ERZ1026846 (study PRJEB33269, sample SAMEA4719789) | human gut metagenome | biome: human-associated habitat; feature: organic feature; material: feces | place: Cameroon | collected 2013-10 ... | reverse complement strand
TAATATTATTATATATGTTTTAAAATAAAAAAGCCAGTGTTATTGATAAAATGCAATCATTGAACGTTACCATTAATTACATTTATCTAAAACACTGGATAAAATATATTATTTAATCAAACAGGATTTCTCTGATTAAAATCAAAGCACTGACAGATAATTGTCCATCTGCTCTGACATTGCAGTGTAGTCCTCATTCATAGCCGCTGCTATCTCTCCGTAAAGAAGCTTTCTTGCTGTTGCAAGCATACGGTTATCTGCCGACTTCATTCTCCTTAACTCCTTTGCTCTGTCATTCTTTATGTTAAACAAAGCTCTTACAAGGTGCATAAGCTGTATAACGTCCTGTGATTTAACCATCTCGTCATACCTGGATGGGTGAATCTTTTCATTGAGTGCCTCATCCTTCTTACAATTCTTAGCACGGTCAATAAGCTTGATACAGGTATCCTTGCCAATTATGCTCCTAATCATAACTTTGTTATTCTCAACTGGCGAATATATAATACCTTTAGTGTCATATACAGGCTGAAGAAAATAATAATCTTTGTCAATTCCCTTTATAGGTGGTCTGCCTATCTGTTCAATCTCACATACACCTACAACTCCATAAACAACTTTTTCATTAACTTCAAACATATAACTCCTCATTTCTGTGTACTTTACTTTACCAACTTGGGTATTATTATACATCAATTCGACAATTTTTTCAAAATGTTTTCTTTTAAAATTCTTTATAAAGAACAAAAAAGAACTGTGGCATCATACATACACCACAGTCCTTTAACATTATGTATCAATTGGAATTAATAGAGATTAACACGTCCTGCAACATTGCCGTTAGCAACATAGTAACATGCATTATCTTCTGGCTTTAAGTACATTTTCAGTTCCTTAATCTCTACATTCTGTTCCTTAGCATCTTCAACTATTCTTGCAACAAGAGTTTCCTCATCAACCTGTTTATTAGCATACTGGAAGAATAACTCCTTATCAAAAGTATTCTTAGCTGCCTTAGTTGTCTTTCTAGTGGCTGGCTTCTTTGCCTTTACTTCCTTAACAGCCTTAGCTGCTGCTTTAGAAGCTGTCTTTTTAACTGCTGCCTTCTTAGCTGTGACTGCTGTCTTAACTTCTGCCTCTACACTCTTAGCTGTTGCCTTTACATCAGCTTCAACCTTCTTGGCTGCTTCCTTAGTTTCCCCGGCTGCCTTCTTTACTGTCTCAACAGTCTTAGCTGCTTCTTTCTTAGTTTCCTTAACAGTTTCTTTTGCTGCTGCCTTTGCAGGTGTCTTTCTTGTAGTGGTCTTCTTAACATCTGCACTCTTTGCTGTCTTAACTTCTGTCTTAGCCTCGTTACCAAAAATGTCCTTAGTTTCCATGATCAAATCCTCCATAAATTAATCATTACAAGTTAAAAAGTTCCTAATTGCATCGGTGGCATTACTCTCATCACTGCCAGTAGCTGTAACTTTAACCTCGATGCCTTCCTTTAATCCAAATGCCATAATCCCCATAAGACTTTTTGCATTAATGTTTTTTCCTTCGCCCTCAATCTCAATATGACTGTCAAACTTACATGCTATCTGAACTAATTCAGCTATTGGATTCTTATGTGCTTTGTTAATGTCTGCAACCTTAACCAATTCTGTCATCGTTAACATCCACCTATCCTTCATAAATTAATTACATTTGTAGAATATACCTCATATACCCTAATAAGTCAAGACCTGCTTAAATATTCTTATCGTTGTATCCCATATGATATAGTTCATTCATCTGCTCATCAAACTTATCTGTAACCTCATAATCAGACGTTATTGCAATTAACTGCTGTATCTTCTTATCGTCAGTCTGGATAGCTGAAATACCACTTATAACCTTATCATACACGCTTTTTAATTCAGTTATTGTGCCTTCTGGTTCAACACCCTCCTGACTTGTTAAAATACCAAGTGCATACGCACATTCATAATTTCCTGTCATTCTGGCATTATCATATCTGCATTTTGTCTGTATCGCTGTTCTTACAAGACTAACAACCATATTTACTCATTCATCTCCTTCTTGAAAGAGCTTATATATTCTTTGATAACATTTTCATCATAATTATTCTCTTTCATAAGAGTGATAAAATGTGAACCAACAATTGCACCATCAATAATATCCTCAAGTGGCTCTACGTCCCCGGCTGTTCTTATTCCAAATCCCATCATAACCGGAACAGGGCTGTTCTTCTTAACTTCCAAAAGATACTCTCTTATCTGCTTATGGAAATTAGCACCATTACCTGTAACACCCATCTGTGATACACAGTATACAAAGCCTCTTGCATTATTAACAATCATAGGTATACGCTGCTTAGATACCGGTGATACGAGCTGTATAAGAATTGGTGCAGCCTCATTTTCTGCAAGCACTGCATTAATCTCTTTCTGCTCCTCATATGGAAGGTCTGGTATAATAAGACCGTCCACTCCGCACTCTGCACACATTTCTACAAATTCTTCAAGTCCGTAATGGTAAACTGTATTATAGTACATCATAAACACTACAGGTGTAGTAAGTCCTTCTTTTCTTACCTCTTTCATAAGTGTAAATATCTTTGTTAAAGTTGCACCCTTCTGTATTGCTTCATAAGATGCTGCCTGAATAACCGGTCCGTCTGCTACAGGGTCAGAAAATGGTATTCCAAGCTCCATAACATCTATGCCTGCCTCCTGCTGTGCGAACATAATCTTCTTAGTTGTTTCCATATCTGGAAGCCCTGCTGTTGTATATGTGATAAATGCCTTTCTTCCTTCATTCTTTAAGACTGTCATTTTTTCTTCTATTCTATTCATTATTTGTTAGTCTCCTCTCCATTAAGATATTTCTTTACTGTGTGAACGTCCTTATCGCCACGTCCTGAAAGACACATTACTATAAGCTTTCCCTTGTACTCTCCCTGTGCCATTTTGAATACGTGGGCAAGTGCGTGGGCACTCTCGATTGCTGGAATAATACCTTCCATCCTGCAGAGTTCCATTAACGCATCCATACACTCAGCATCTGTAATTGATACATATTCTGCTCTTCCTGAGTCTCTTAAATATGCATGTTCCGGACCTACACCCGGATAATCAAGACCTGCTGATATACTGTGGGCAAGCTTGATATTACCAGCCTCATCCTGTAATAAATATGACTTCATTCCATGAAGAACGCCCGGTTCTCCAAGTGCCATAGCAGAAGCGTGCTTTCCTGTATCTATTCCAAGTCCGCCTGCCTCAACACCGATAAGCTTTACATCTTTATCATCTATAAAATCAGCAAACATTCCTATTGAATTAGAACCGCCGCCAACACAGGCAACTACTGCATCAGGAAGTCGTCCTTCCTTTTCTAATATCTGTCTTCTTGCCTCTGTTGATATTATTCTTTGGAACTCTTTAACCATTTTAGGATATGGATGAGGACCTACAGCTGAACCGATTATATAAAATGTATCCTCCGCTCTCTCAGCCCACGTTCTTATAGCTTCGTTAGTTGCATCCTTAAGTGTTGCACTTCCTGTCGTTACTGCCTGAACCTTTGCACCAAGCATTTCCATTCTGAATACATTAAGTGACTGCCTTTCTATATCTTCAGCACCCATATATACTGTACATTCCATTCCAAAAAGTGCTGCTCCTGTAGCTGTTGCAACGCCGTGCTGTCCAGCACCTGTCTCAGCTATAACCTTAGTCTTTCCCATTCTCTTAGCAAGAAGTATCTGACCTATAACATTGTTAATCTTATGTGCTCCTGTATGGTTTAAATCTTCTCTTTTAAGATATATCTTAGCACCATACTTCTCGCTTATTCTCTCTGCATAATATAAAGGTGTTTCTCTTCCTACATACTCTTTAAGATAGTACATATATTCTTTTATGAACTGAGGATCTTTAATAGCCTCATCAAATGCCTTCTCTAACTCATTAAGTGTATTCATTAATGATTCAGACACATACTGTCCGCCAAACTCTCCATAATATCTGTTATCCTGCATAATTATTCCTCTTTTCCTTTAATTAAATATTACACCCAGCAAGCTTTGATAAGCTTTTCTGGCTTTATACCATAAATCTACACTGTTAATTATTAACAGCATTTATAAATGCCTTGACTTTACTTTCATCTTTGCCTTTAATAAGCACATCTTCATATTCAACACCAGAGCTTATATCGACAACATCAGGCTGTACGCATTTAACTGCCGCCGCAACATTGCCACTGTTAAGACCTCCTGCAAGAAATAACTTCTTTTCTGTTATCTCAAGCTCTTTAATACTGTTCCAGTCAAACGTCTTACCCGAACCCGGAACACCTGCATCAAGCAGTATTCCAGCAACTTTATCAAGCTTCTGACATTTCTCAACCTGTTCCTTAACTGTATTAATTATGTCGTCAGTTTTATCTGCATTATTGTTATCTGCTATATTAACTGCCCTTATAATCGGAATTGTGTCTGCCTCATATACAGCCTTTTCAAGCGTGCCGTGAATTTGAATATAATCAAAACCTGCTTCCTGTATTTTATACAACTGTTCCACTGTTGGTGACACTGTAACAGCTACAGCTTTTATGTCTGATTTTTTCAATATATCAACTATTATCTTAGCTTCTTTTATCGTTACATCTCTTTTGCTCTTTGGATAAAATACAACAACACCGCCATAATCAGCACCATATTTTATAAGAAGTCCCGCGTCTGCTTCACTTGTAAGCCCGCATATCTTCACTTCAACAGGAGAAGCTATTTTTTTGCATTTAAAAGCTCCTTATCGTATGTATCTTTAAATTCTCTTATAAGCTCTTTAGGATTAAGTGCTTCCATAAGCACTGTTCCGCAAAGCAATGCATCTGCCCTGCTGTCAGCTAGTGGCTTAACATCTTCACTGCCTTCCACCCCGCTCTCTGATACAAGGATCTTTCCTTCTTCTCTCATCTTAGGTGTCACCATATCTGAAAGCTTCTTAGTTGTATTAAGATTAACTTCAAATGTCTTTAAATTACGGTTATTAATTCCAATAATCTTAACATCAAGATTTATCATACGCTGCATTTCTTCCTCATCGTGAACTTCACACAGCACATCAAGTCCAAGACTGTATGCCAGATCATATAACTTTTTGAATATCTTATCATCAAGTATTGCGGCTATCAAAAGAATTGCATCTGCACCTATAACTTTTGCTTCATATACCTGATATTCATCAATTATAAAATCTTTTCTTATAATCGGAAGATTAGTCAGGCTTCTGATCTGCTTAAGATATTCTGTGCTTCCATTAAAATGATCTTCCTCTGTAAGACACGATATAGCATCTGCACTCTCACTATATTGTCTTATTCTTTCAGTCAGGTCTATCTTATTATCCATCTTTCCGTGGCTTGGAGAAGCCTTTTTAAACTCTCCTATTATTGATAAACCCTGCTTTCTTAAGGCATCATAAAAACTTATGCTCTGTCTTTTTAAATTAAGTGCTTCCTGCTTCATATCTTCTTCACTTATAGCATTTTTATGTTCTACAAGTCTTTTCTTCTTATCTTCTACAATAACGTCAAGAATCATATTATCTCCATTTCTACACATTTATTAGTCAGATATTGCCATTAACAAAATTCTCTATAATTCTTTTTCCGTGTTCAGTATATATTGATTCAGGGTGGAACTGTAAACCGACAACCGGATATTTCCTATGCTTAACTGCCATAATCTCTCCGTCATCAGTTCTTGCAATTACCTCAAGCTCATCTGGAAGTGTACCCTCTATAATCGCAAGTGAATGATATCTTGCAACATTTACAGGTGATGGAATCCCTTCAAATATACTGCTTCCATTATGAATAACCTCTGACTGCTTGCCGTGCATTAACTGCCTGGCATATGAAACTGTTGCACCAAATGCAACACCTATGCTCTGATGTCCAAGGCATATGCCAAGTATAGGTTTCTTACCTGTAAAATGCTTTATCACCTCAACACTTATGCCTGCCTCTAAAGGGCTCTTAGGTCCGGGAGATATAACTATTGACTCTGGATCTAACGCTTCAATCTCCTCTATTGTTATATTGTCATTTCTTACTACCTTTATATCATTGTTAAATATACCTATAAACTGATAAAGATTATATGTAAATGAATCATAATTATCAATTAAAAGAATCATAACTGTTCCTCCTTAACAAGTGTCTTGGCAAGTGCCATAACTTTATTACAGCACTCCATATATTCAAGCTCTGGCTTAGAATCTGCTACAATTCCAGCTCCTGCCTGAAGATATACATTGTCACCTTTCTTTATCATAGTTCTTATTGTAATACAGAAATTCATATTACCGCCAAAATCAAGGTAACCTGTTGCTCCTCCATAAAGACCTCGTCTTACAGTTTCCAATTCATCTATAATCTCCATAGCCCTTATCTTAGGTGCTCCGCTTAATGTACCTGCTGGAAGGAATGATGATACAAGGTCAAGAGGATGATATTCTCCATTTCTTCTTCCCTCTACCAACGATACTATATGCATTACGTGTGAGTATCTCTGCACATTCATAAACTTTGAAACTCTCACTGAACCTAACTCACTTATCTTACCACAGTCATTTCTTGCAAGATCAACAAGCATTACATGTTCTGCTCTTTCCTTCTCATCACTAAGAAGCTCATCTTCTAATGCTATATCTTCCTCCTTAGTTCTCCCACGTCTTCTTGTTCCAGCTATAGGACAGGTATATACTTTAGAATCTGTCTGCTTTACTATCATCTCTGGTGAGCTTCCTATTATTTCAAAATCCCCAAAATTATAATAATAAAGGTATGGTGATGGGTTAAGCTTTCTTAACTTCTCGTAAAGATTAAAACCTGTCTGTTTTGTCTTGACTGTCCATCTCTGTGATAATACTGTCTGGAAAATGTGTCCTTCTTTTATATAATTCTTAATCTTCTCAACCTTCTGGCTGTATTCATCTATCGTGTCCGATTTTTTCACAATCTGGCCATCAAGCTCCATATCAATCTCTTCGTTATGATATTTACCAACGCCTTCTCTTGCTGTCTTTATAAGTTCCTCAGCTTCCTTTAATGCTCTTGCTCTGCCTTCTTTGCTATCTTCATCAAGAACTACTGCTGTAAATGTTTCAGCCTCGTGGTCGATTGCTATGAACTTTGAAGCTAACATAAGCTGTATTGTTTCTATGCCTATCTCATCTTCATTATCATCTGGGAGATTCTCTGTATATCTTATATAATCATATCCAAGACTTCCAACAAGTCCTCCCATGAATTCAAGTTCTTCTGCATCTTTTATTATTTCAAATTCATCGAAATATTCCTTTAATCTTACAAGCGGATTACCTTTTCTTACTTCCCTGCTTCCGTCTGATTTAGTAATTACAAGACTGTCCTTATCTGACTGGATAATCTCCTGTGGGTCAACTCCCATAAATGTGTATCTGCCATTTTCCTTATCATTACTCTCCATAAGAAAGCCCTTCTTTTCTCTTCCAAGCCCCTTATAAAGCTCAATAGCTGATTCATTAACAATACTTACTGTCTTTTTGTATGCTTTTAATCTTCTCATACACCAATCCTCACTTCTTATTAATCTTCCTGTCAGATATCAGACTTTTTCTTATCGCTTAAAATTTATTATGTAAAGAGATTCCTATCACACAAAAAAGTCCCCGACAGGACATTCCTGTCAGGGACGATAAATCTCGTGGTGCCACCCTTATTCACAAGTACATTCAACTACATATCATAATATATTATATCACTTATGCTGTGCATATTATATACACATCAAATGCTTTACAAGCCTTTAAGTGAAGCTGAATAATTCATATTACTATTATATGTATATACAGCATATATGCCAATCATATACTGTGTTATAATTATAATATAACTATAAGCTGTTATACATATAATGTTATTAAAATATACTTATCTCATTATCGGATACTATTATATCCTCCCTCTATAACGTGAGGACACGTCACAGACTACTAGGCTGTTATGCTGTTAATCTATGCATCTCCCAAGCCCATTCCTTTATGACTCCCATACCAGCTTTCCATCACCGCCGGCTCTCTGTAATGTTCCTTCATAAAGTACTATCTTGTTCGCAGACTTTAGTGTATTAAAATGTTGAAGTTATGATAGCACTAACTAACCAATACGTCAACCCCCAAAAATCAAATTTTTTCACTACATTAATTTCTCAACTACATCAAATTTTTCCACTACATCAATTTCTCAACTACATCAATTTCTCCAACTGACATTTCTGTATCATCATCTTCTTTTTCTTCCCAGCCCTGTGCATTTTTATTTTTATTGTTATTATTAGCTGCCTTTTCCTTTGCCTCTTTCTCTGTATTAGGAAGTACTTTATACTCGTTAGACTTTTTGAATTCCTTGTATACATCATCATATGCCGCCATAAGCTCCTTCTTGGCTGGGTCATCCTCACTTATTCTTGACATAGCCTGTGTATATATGTCTGCCGCTTTTTCCTTTGACGTAGCACTTTTAAGTTGTTTCTTTAACGACTCTCTTAATACCTGAACCTTTGCCGCCTTGGCGTAAGTCACAGGGTCATTCTTTCTTAAATACTGCATTTCGTCTGCACTAAGCTTCTTACCTGACTCTAACTTACGGTACAGCTTCTGTACGAATTTCTTTTTTTCTTCTTCACTCATTCCGGTTGTCGGGTCAAATATAGAATCAACCGCTTCCTTTAACTGCAAACCTATTGATAATGTATCAAGCTTTGTGTTCTCATCCTCATTTTCATTTTCGGTGTCATCTTTTCTGTACTTTTTAAAAAGATTATTGATAAGCCTTGTAGTTTTATTAGTGCTTTTGGCTTTATTATTGTTGTACAATGCCATACGGCAGCTATTTACTGCTGAGTTAATCTGTTTATCTTGTGTATTCATACTTACCTCCCTAGACATTCCAAAAAAAGATGGCACTTATAAAAAGTGCCATCCGTAGCGTATATTTAACATCCGTGTTATTATATATTTCATTGGTCAGCCGTATAAGCTTACGGCTTATTATTTACGAATAATATATCGTACAAAATATATAATACCTTAATATTAATACATAAAATAATTATAGCAGAATTTTTTTAAGCTCTTTAAAGCTGTCTATTACCCCAACATATAAAGAAGGTTCAACTTCACCAAAACCATACTCGGCATATATAAAGTCTATTTCAGCTTCCCTTGCCGCACTGGCATCACCTGCTGTATCACCGACATATACCGGATTGCTAAGATTATTTCTTTCTATAAGTGTTCTGTTGCTTACTGCCTTTGGTGCTCTTGTTCTGCCCCAGCACTCTGTATCACTAAAATATTTTTCAAGCTTATGTGCCTTTATAAATGCTTCAATATATCCGTCCTGACAGTTGCTTACTATATACAATGGATATTTTGTCTTAAGCTCTTTAAGTGTTGCCTCAAGCCCTGGAAATAACACTCCACCCATCTTTTCAAGATATCCATTTTCAAATTCGCACAGCTCGTCCATAAGTGCATTTCTTACTTCTTCCTTCTCATCAGGAAACAGCTTTGCCGCAATATCATACATAGGAAGTCCCATACACTGTCCCAGTTCTTCTATTGTTATAGGCTCTCTTACTATCTCTTTATGTCTGTCTAATATAATATTCCACGCTTCACATATAGGCTTTGATGAGTTCCATAATGTTCCGTCAAGGTCAAATATTATGCTGTCATACTTGTTTTTTAAATCCATATTCTTCTCCATTTTAATCATCATTTCTGTTCCTGCTTTGTGCACATAACGATTTTAATTCATAAGCTTAATTCATAAATTACGCATTTTCAAGACATCTGTCTAACTCTGCAAGTACTCCTTCAAGCTGTTGTTCATTAGTTATATCATATACAATAGAAAAGCAATCCTTTGCAAGTGCATATTCCTTATCCTGAAGCATTAACTCTCCAACCCTGTATACAATACCGATCGTCTTGGAGTCCGGGCCCGGCTCAACATTTTCTTTATCAAACATTGCCTGCATTGTGCGGATATCATATTCTTTATCATCCTTAGTTACGCCCTTATCTTTGGCTTCCTTAAGTGCATTTTCTATATAATTAAGCTCTGAATCTGCATTATCTGTGTGGTAATAGATATTACTGTATGTGTAGCACGCCTTTGCCATATCTGTATTGTATGATGAAAGATAATAAAAGCCCATATTTCTGTAATACCTTGCCATAGTTGCCCTTGTACAGCAAAATCTATATGCCTGCTTAGTGACATCAAGGTATCTTGACATCATATTAAGGTATTTGTAACATTCTGCAAGCCCAAGATATGAATCCAAATCCACCGGATTCCAGCACAGTGCTTTCTTGTAGGCGTCTTCTGCCCTCTTGTACTTTTGAAGCTTCACGCATAAATCAGTATAAGTCCTGTAATATTCTGCAATTGGAAGCTCTGGCATAAGTATTTCTTGCTGTGGCTCAAAATAGCACGCATATATATAATATTCCATAATATGATTAGTACACAGCCATATTTTATCTGTACCTTCTGACTTTCTTACATTAAGATCATTATCCAGCATACCAGCTTTTCTTTTATCTTCGTATTCAAGCTCTATGACATCTAACACCTTCATAAGTATATCTGCCGCTTTATCATAATCTCCTGAATTAAATACTTCCTCATAATCTCCATACTGGCTCTTTAATTCATTAAGCTTTGTGTAATCCATTTTAACTTTTTCCTTTCCGGATATTATAACTTTTAGTATCTTTTCTTGTAATTCTGGCTTTTTTCTTTTCTAGATATTCTGCCACAAGGATTGCTATGCTTCTTTCCGGTACATAGACGCTTCTTGCTTCTTTATCAATAAATGCTTTATCCTGCCCATCATTCGTGGCTGCTATTATCTTAAAGCTGCTTCCCTCAACCTTTGGCAGGGCAAGATTGTGCTTTTCCCAATGCATATTATAGGCTATGTATATAAGGCTTCTTGACTTATCATCTGCGTAGGAATTGCAATACATAATTCCTATCTGCCTGCAATAATTCTCCATATCAGCATACCACGCATTGCTTCCGTGATATGACATATCCGGATAGCCTAATGATTTGGAGTCACTTAATGAAAGATTTTCCCTGCTGTGAAGAATACCATATTTCTTTCTTAAGCCAATAAGCTTCTTAGTCCATTCCAATATCTGCATTGAATCATTGCTTGTTCTCCAGTTCACCCACGAAAGCTCACTATCTATGCAATAAGGGTTATTATTTCCCTGCTGGGTGTTCATAAATTCATCTCCCGCAAGAATAAGCGGCGTACCCTGCGATAATATAACCATAACAAGAGCATTTTTAATCTGCTTAATTCTTAACTGTCTTACCTTAAGCTTTCTCGTACTGCCTTCTTCGCCGCAATTCCAGCTGAAATTATAATTCTCACCATCTCTATTATTCTCGCCATTAAGCTCGTTATGCTTGCGGTCGTAGCTCACCAGATCATACAGTGTAAAGCCATTATTACTTGCCACATAATTGATAACCGCAGCATTATATGGATTAGCACCTGCCATATTAATAAATGGTCTTAACATATCCTCATCACCTTTTAAATAACGCCTTATTGTATTCTGTGCATCATTATTACAGCTTGCCATATGCTTATATGTACCCCTGTCTGAATTCCAGCCGACAGTAATTATCTTTGTATCTGCAAGCTGTGGATCTGCTGCCAGCACATTTAGAGAATGTTCATCACAGTACAGGTGCACTCCGTCTATATGGTATTCCCTTACCCAGTACCTCACGCAGTCAAGAATATATGCCGTTTTAACACCGTCAAAGAAGAATTCCATCACAACTTCAATTCCGTTATTATGCAGGCATTTTACCATATTCTTGAATTCTGTCGTGTAATCATTATATTTACCTGCCTTTTCACTAATATTATCCTCTGCTGGTATACTGTAAGATGCCTTAGGTGCATAATAAAATGCCTTGGTATAGCCCCAGCAGTTAAGCTTTTCTGCCTTTTTAGTAACAGTATTATTATAAATGCTTCCTTTTATCACACCATATCTTAAATATTCACTGCTGTCTATGAATTGAGGAAATCTGTATGCCTCATCAAATTCATATGCCGGCATAAATTCAAGCGTAGTAATACCAAGTTCCTTAAGATATGGTATTTTCTCTACAATCCCCCTGAATGTCCCCTTTGCCTTTACCTTTGATGACCTGCTTTTTGTAAATCCACGCACATTAAGCTTATAAAAAACACAGTCATTATATGGCAGATGCAGTGGCACATCACCTTCCCAATTAAAGCTTTCAAGCTTTACCGGACTTAAATGTAATGTATTTTCCCCCTCAACTCCAAATACTTCACAGCCTGTAACCGCCTTGGCATAAGGATCAACAATATATTCATCATCAGCCTTGTAACAATACAGCATTCTCTCTATATTATCATCACACACACATACAGAATATACTGTCCCCATTCTTTTTTTTAACGGAATTTCCTCTTTTAATTCAAGAGTATCCCTATCAAAAAAGCATAGTTTTATATCCGTATTCGTACTACAATCATAAGCAAAATTATATCCATTTTCTATCCTGTTACACCCCATAATACAAGGGTTACCACTCTCACATCGCATAATATGCCTCCATTTCAACTGTCTTATACTTTATCATAATAATCCAGTATAATCAAATTCTGGAATAAAGCTTTCATCTGCTGTATCGCCCTCTTGTATAAAGCCGTTGACAACACCTAATTCAATGGCATAATCTACAACCTCATCATATTCTTTCTTAGTGACCCTCCTGTTAAGATTATCGTATTCCTTAATTCTGTTTATCGGTGTGTACTGGTTCATAATGCTTATGTATATGTCATCTTTATATGTATCATACAGGTACTTGATTACAGCCTTGGAGTCTTTCACACACGCAGGCAGAAGAAGATGTCTTACTATGACACCTCTCTTCATAATCTGCTCTTCAACATACCCCTCTTTTACGAGTTCATCTTCTGCTGTAAAAAATACCGGCTTACCTGTCTGTCTTATCATTTCTTCTAATGCTTTCTTCGCAGTTTCTGTATAATCTGCAGCATATGAATACTGCTGTGAAAGCCTGCTGTCCATATATTTAAAATCCGGCAGATATACATCCACTATGCCATCTAACATTCTTAATGTTTCAACATTTTCATATGCACTTGTATTGTATACAACCGGTATTCTAAGTCCTTTATTTCTTGCCTTTTCTATTGCCTTTATTATTGGAATTGTAAAATGTGTTGGCGTTACAAGATTAATATTATCAGCCTTATTATCCTGCAGACGAAGCATAACATCGCTCAGCTCATCTACAGATAATTCCTTTCCAACCTTTGCAGAAGCTATATCGTGATTCTGACAGAATACACATCTTAATGTACAGCCCGAAAAGAATATAGCACCACTTCCACGCTCTCCTGATATGCAGGGTTCTTCCCACATATGAAGTGCAGCCCTTGCCGCCATAATTTTATCATTCATAAGACAATAACCTTTATTATGTGTTCTGTCAATATTACAACGCCTTGGGCATATATTACATTTGTTATCTGGCTGTGTGCTTTGTGTCATCATAATCCTCATTTCTGCATATGTTTACTATTCTGCATATCTTTATTGTTCTTCTATTTATTCTTCTGTATATGTTCATTGTCTTCTATTATTGTTCCGCATATGTTGATTGCCTTTTATTTACTCTTCTTTGTTCATAAGCTCTTTTATCTTATTGAATGCGTGGCTTATTCCGCCTACTTCATTAATAAGCCCGGCTTTCACTGCATCTTCTCCTACAAGAATTGTTCCTAAATCCTTTGTAAGCATTTCTGTATTCATCATCATATTCTCTACTTCTTTTTCTTTTGTGTCGCTTTTTCTTGCAATAAATGAGACAATCCTTTTCTGTATGCGTTCAAAATAATCATAAGTCTGTCTTGCACCTATTATATTTCCATTCATTCTCACCGGATGTACTATCATTGTAGCTGTTGGAACAATAAATGAATAATCTGTGCTTACAGCAAGAGGAACTCCTATACTGTGGGAATCTCCTATAACAAGAGATACCGTTGGCTTGTGCATTGACGCAATCATTTCGGACAATGCAAGCCCTGCACTTACATCTCCTCCGACCGTATTCATTAAAAATAATACTCCACCTATTGCATCATCATTTTCCACCGCAGCAAGCTGTGGAAGCAGATGTTCATACTTGGTTGTCTTGCTTGCAGCTGGAAGATTATCGTGTCCTTCTATCTCACCTATTATTGTAATTAGCTTAATCTTCTTTCCATTTTTATCCTCAAGCACAACCTGTCCATCTTTATTATCACTATCTTCACTCATATATGTGCTGACTCCTTTACAATATTCCTGACCTTTCATAAAAATCCTGGCCTATACAATACTATGTCAGCACACCCCAGAACACTTCTTATAAAGAATGTACTGACTTATCATCTTATAATATTGCCAATAT
>ERZ1026846.1512-NODE-1512-length-14603-cov-5.153561_pt1 | contig 14603 bp, 7 predicted proteins | sample MGYA00380153_ERZ1026846 | MGnify/ENA primary metagenome ERZ1026846 (study PRJEB33269, sample SAMEA4719789) | human gut metagenome | biome: human-associated habitat; feature: organic feature; material: feces | place: Cameroon | collected 2013-10 ... | reverse complement strand
GATGTGTATAAGAGACAGTTGGTGTCGTGTACCGACTATCAGGACGAGATCAACAATCTCGGCAAACTCTATGAAGACCACGAGCAGCGCCTTAAGAACCTCGAGACGTTGACTGATGATTTTAGTTCGCAACTTAAGAGTCTGGCTGCCCTTGTCAATGCTATGGAGAGAGGAGACTACATCAAGTCTGTTGTCCCTGTTGAGAATGGCTACACAATCTATTTCAACAAACAGTCTCCGGTCACCATCACCAATGGTAAGAATGGCAGTGATGGCGCTGACGGGAAAACGCCTGATGTCTCGATCAGGAAGGACGCTGATGGATTTTACTATTGGACTTTGAACGGAGAGTGGATCTTGTCCGGTGGTCAGAAAGTCCGAGCCAATGCTGTTGACGGAGAGAAGGGCGACAAGGGCGACAAGGGCGATAAGGGTGACCAAGGGGATAAAGGTGATAAGGGCGACAAAGGTGATTCCGGGACTGTCGGTGCCGTCCCTTTGCTGCGTATTAATGCGTCCACCAATGAGTGGGAGGTCTCTGCTGACGGAGGAAAGACTTGGACCACCACCGGAACCAAAGCGACTGGCCCGAAAGGTGACCCTGGGGAGAAGGGTGACAAGGGCGATAAAGGCGATGGAGCCAGCGGTCTGTTCGCTGACGTAAAACTCTCCGAAGACGGGAAAACCTTGATTCTGACAATGACGGATGGCACCGTCTATAATATTCCTATCGCTCAGAAGGAAGATGAGCCGGTTGAGCCGGAGGAGAAATACATCTGGGTAGGAGGCAACACGATTGACTCCAACAACGCTTCCAGCGTCGGAGGAACCTGGCTCAAGAAGGGAAAGGTTTCGTACGATTTTGAGACCAAGATTCTCACACTCGAAAATGTGGAGATAGAGACCACTCTCAACAATGTCGGCATCAAGTCGGAGGTGTCCGGGTTAACAATCAATGTGATAGGTAATTGCTCGATCAAGTCTTACGCTACTGCTGTCAGTGCCTTCGCTCCAATGACGATAACCGGTGCGGGTGTCCTTAAGCTCGAGGGTTCTTCGGCTGGTATAATGATGCAGACCGGATCTTCAGTCACCATTTCCGACGTGGATGTCAGGGTGAAGGGTGCCTGGGGAATCACCAGCCGTCAGGGTCTTGACGGCTATCTTAAGGTCGAGGGAACGAAGACTTATCTTTCGGCGGAAGGAACTTCCGGTTCGATCGCCGATATTGGTGGCCTTGGACTTGACGGGTGCAAGATCACCGTGCCTGAGAGCGCTGTCTTTGACTCTTTCTCCGGCTCAGTAGTCGTTGGCGAGGATGTAGTGAAGACTCTTGTGGAGATCAAGAGTGTGTACGACCTCTCCATCGGAGGAGAGAAAGTCTCCGCTGACAACGCCGCAAGCATCACCGGTCCGTGGCTGAAGGGTGGCAGCGTCTCCTATGAGGTCGCTTCCAACAGCCTTGTCCTGACCAACACGGAGATTGTCTCTTCGTCGGCCGGAATCGTGTCCTCCATCGAGAATCTCAAGATCCGTGTGAACGGGAAATGCTCCATCAACTCGTCCGGATCAGCCATTCAGTCTGCCGGTTCTTTGAATATTCTCGGAGCGGGAGATCTGAATCTGACCAGCGCTTCCGGCAGCGGTGTCGCGCTTACTGAGAATACATCCAGACTCACGGTTCGCGGCGGCAAGGTGAACGCGTCCGGCGTTTATGGCGTCTCCGGTGTGGCTGATGGCTTGACCTATCTGACTGTCACGGGTTCCGAGACCGAGGTGACGGCGAGAGGAAGCTCCGGCTCAGTGGTGAATATAGATGCCCTTGACCTCGACGGCCTTGTCATCTCTACCCCGGAAGGAGCCAAGTTCGATGCCGCTAACAGAGGCATAGTCAAGGATGGCGAGATTGTCACATCGAAGGTTGTGATCGGGAAGAAAACCACTTATGACCTTTGGATCGGTGGTGTCAGGGTGACTGCCGAGAACGCCTCCAGCATAACCGGATCTTGGTTAGGAGGTGGCTCGATCACCTACAGCGCCGCCAGCAATCTACTGACTTTGAACAGTGTGACAATCAGCCTGACGGATGATTCCACGATTGGTATTGACTCCCGTATCGATGGACTGAAGATCTATCTTAGCGGCACGTCTTCCGTGACCTCGAAGGCGCAGACGATGTCCGTGTCCGGCTCTGTCTCCCTGATCGGAGGAGGAACTCTGAATCTGGAAAGCGAGGGTTGCGGCGTCTCCTTGGCCGCCAATGGCGCGATGTTCAGCGTCGCCAAGGCCTTTGTCAATGTCAAAGGCCGCTGGGGAATTGTCGGCGGAAAGGCCTACAATGCCTACTTGGAACTCTCCGATGCCGCGGGAGAACTGTCGGCTGAGGGGGCCGAAGGCTCGATTGTGGATATTGGAGGACTTGCATTGGCTGATGGATGCGCCATCACTATCCCTGACGGGGCTGTTTTCGACACAGCCAGGAAAGCTGTCGTGACAAGTGAGGGTGAGGTCGTCAAGGCCAAAGTGAGAATCGGCAAGAAGTAGAAGCCGGACTCTGTGACTGGTCAAGCCATTTCGCCAAGGCTCTTTATGGGGCCGGTGAAGTGGCTTCTCCTTTTTCCTCTGCCTCCAAGACCTCCCCTCTGACCCTGAGGATGATCTGGTTTGGACTCGAGGAAACGTACACGGCGATGGACTTGTCGAAGTGGCCAGATCCTATCTGATTGGAGAACAGTACCTTTATCTCGCCGTTCTCTCCCGGTTTTGTCGGTTTTCCCGACCATTCCACCTGCGTGCAGCCGCACGATACGATCACCTTTTGTATGACAATCGCCACGTTGGTGTTGTTTCTGTACTTGAATATGCAGGTCTGTGATCCACCGCTCTCGGCGAACTTTCCGAAGTCGTGCACCTTGTTCTCGAAAGTCAGCGTTTTGTCCACCACCACACTTTGGCCTTGTGCCGCTGCGGAAGAGATGACTCCTATCGGCAGTGTCTGAACAGTCAACAGCAGAACACTGGACAGAAGATATTCAATAACAGCAATTTTTCTCATTTGCCTATGTTTTTGGATTCGGCTCTTTACGGACATTGCAGCAGGGCTGCCGAATCGGTTGTGTCATTATGCGCAAGTCCATTCAAATATAACGAATTGTCGCCAAATATGAAAACTATGCTTGGCAGAGAATATACCAACGAAAACACCGATTGAAATGCCACGAAAACACCGATTGAAATGCCACGAAAACACCGATTGCTTTGTGCTTTTACGTTAATTTTCATAACTTTGGCAAATAAATGAAAATTTAGTATGGAATATCTCAAGAGAATCGCTGATCGTATATTGCAAGACAACCTTGAAGCCTCGGGCGCGGTGCTTGTTGAGGGGCCGAAATGGTGCGGAAAAACCACGACATGCAGCCAAATTGCTAACAGCTCCATTAGTTTGCAGGATGTTGACATGAGGGATGAATATCTGGCGACGGCGGCTTCCAAGCCATCGCTTCTTCTGATGGGCGACACTCCACGTTTGATTGACGAATGGCAGGATGCGCCTGTAATCTGGGATGCGGTACGAACAGTATGCGATAAAAGAGGTGGTGTCCCGGGACAGTTCATCCTTACTGGCTCCAATAGGGTGAAAAAAGAAGAGACCAGACATTCGGGAACAGGCAGGATCGCAAAGATGAAAATGCTCCCTATGAGTTTATGGGAGTCAAAGGAGTCGACAGGGCAGGTCTCTGTCGGTGAACTGTTTAATGACCCGGAATATGATATTGACGGTAGAACTTCAAAACTGTCTGTCGAGGAATTGATTCTTGCGGCGTGCCGTGGTGGATGGCCAGCATCGCTTCTTCCTGCAAAAAACAAGGCCCGGTTGCTTGTTGCCAAGAATTATATGAAAAGTGTCTGCTCGGAGGATATTTCCAGAATAGATGGAGTTCAGCGTGACGAGAAGACTGCCGCGATGATAATGCGTTCATACGCCCGTAACATCTCAACGATTGTCAAAAAGACATCAATGCTTTCGGATGTCACTTCTTCCGGTGAGGTAAGCTGCTCTTCGGACACGTTTGATGATTATGTCAAGGCTTTGGAAAAATTGTTTGTCATTCAGGATATAGGTGCATGGTGTCCGGCGATAAGGAGTAAATCAAACATCAGAAGTACCCCTAAAAGATCGTTCTGTGATCCGTCTGTCGCGGTCGCCGCTTTGGGGTTGTCTCCGGATATCTTGATGACACAATTGAAGACATTTGGGTTCCTGTTCGAGCAGATGTGCATACGTGATCTTCGGATTTACACGATGGATCAAGATAGCCACCTTTCGTATTACCGGGACAGGTACGGACTTGAAGCGGATGTCGTGTTGCATCTTTCGGACGGACGCTATGCCTTGATTGAGTGCAAACTCGGCAGCCGCGAGATTGAGGACGGTGCGGCACATCTGCTTGAACTTAAGCGGCTGATAAAAACACACAACGAATCTGAGATGCAGAACCCGCTGAGAGAGCCGGATCTGCTTATGATCATCACAGGTGGCCAAATGGCGTACACAAGGCCTGATGGGGTCAAGATTGTTCCTATTGGGTGCTTGAAGGACTGAGCGTCCGCTGTAATTATATTAATAGGTATATATCTTTAAGCCCTTACGGCCGCTGAGGGCGGCAGAAGCATCCGGCATCCCGGCCATAACGACTGCTTTCCCCTGCTTTCGCATGCAAAGTGCATGTCGGAGGCGGGTTTTGCTTATGAATATGTCCGTTCCGGAAGCTTGTGACGTGGATTCCCGTGAGAAATGGGATGTCACTCTTAGTAATAAATATGTTTTGCGGCCCCCACAAGGGGGTACTCCATAACACAATGACAAATATATGGGTTTAATTTTTCATAAGCAAGATTTTTCATAAAGAAATTGCCGAGAAACCGAAAAAAAAGCATTTGTCACTAAGAGTAACAATTATACGTTTTATTTATTTCAATTTTGTTTTTTAGCTATGAACAAAAAAATTAAAAACTTGTTCCTCGTTGGAGCCCTTGTCTTGGGCTTCGCTGGAGTAGCCGTATCTTGTACGGACTACGAGGGCGACATCGACAACTTGACGGAACGTGTGAAGAAGCTGGAGAACACTGTAAGTGATCTTCAGACTGCTATCACCAACGGTGCCGTCATCACGGATGTGACGCCTATTACTAACGGAGTCAAGGTGACTCTGAGCAACAAAAAGTCTTTCGAGATTACCAATGGTAAAGATGGCAATGACGGCAAGGACGGCGCTCCTGGCAAGGACGGTTCTGTTGTTACCATCGGTGCCAATGGCAACTGGTTCATTGACGGTAATGACACCGGATTCGCCTCAAAGGGTGACAAGGGTGACAAGGGTGACAAGGGTGATCCTGGTAAGGACGGCAACGACGGCGCACCTGGCGCTCCTGGTAAGGACGGCGTTGACGGCAAGGATGCCCTTCAGATCTGGTATCAGCCTTGCACCGACAAGAGTGACGCCAACTACGGCAAGTGGGTTAAGTACACCTATGATCCTGCCTCCAAGGAGACAACTTCTGAGGTCACGAACATCGATGTGTTCCCTGAGGGAACCATAACGGCTGTTTATGACGAGGAGAGCGGCAAGATTACCTTCCACAATGTCGAGGGAGCGAAGGATGGCGTGGTTGAGATCAGTCTTCTTACAACCGTCAAGAGCCTTGCTCTTATTCCAGAGGCTCTGATGGAGGGTCTTGGCTACATCGAGTTCCCTTATGGTATCGTCATTCCGGACGAAGAGAATGATACACTTGTCTTCTACTCTTCTGGCGCAGCCGATGTGACTTACAGGCTCAATCCTGAGAACGCTGATGTTAACGCAAATGAATGGGCTTTCATCAACAGAAAGGTAAAGACCATCCACATGGGCACAAGAAGCGCTTCTGACAAGAAGGATCTTGTCTCTATCGTAAGCGAGAATCAGAAGCCTGTCGTTAAGGGTGGAGAGGCTACTTTCTCTATCAAACTCAATGATTTTAACAGCTTCCCTATTCAGACATGGTTTGGACCTGGTGCTGATAATGAGCCGGAGGATCTCAAGAACGACATCATCGCTCTTCAGACCTACGCTAATGGTGAGACCATCACTTCCGACTATGCCTATGTAGGCATCGCTGGCGTCTATGCTTATTATGGTCTTATCCATAAGGATTTCACAAAAGAGGATGTTAGCCCGATTGACAAGAAAGTTAGGGCGTATCGCTCTCAGCCTATCGCAATCAACAATCCTGCTGACGATAAACTCTACGCAGAACTTCCTACTCCGGAGCTTCTCTACACTGAGACTCTTGATCTTAAAGACTACGTAACGCTTCTTGCTGAAGGTTATAATGTTGAAGACGCACTTGCTGAAGAGATCGGTGTTGATGTTGACTACAAGTTTGAGCTCGTTAACGAGAAGGGTGAGGTCAACAAGCCTTTCCTCGGAGAAGATAAACGTACTGATCAGAATCAGTTCGTTGTTATCGAAGGCAGCAAGATCAGGGTTAACGATAAGTTCCTTAATGAGTCAACCCGTCCTGCTGTCAACAGAACCCCTCAGGTAAAGGTTACCGCCACCACCAAGCTCGGTGACAAGGAGTACACTCTTGCTACTTGCTACATCATGATCAGAATCGTCGAGGAGAAGGTTGAACCTGAGGTTCCTGTTGTTTACTACAAGACCTTCACAGATCACTTCGTTAAGTTCTGTGGCGATAATGTCATCAAGTTCACTACTCCTATGACTGCATGCCCTGACTACACTGATGACAAGCTTGAAGTTACTTGGAAAGAGGTTAACCAGACTGTCCTTGGTGGATTGGGTCTCTCTTACGAGGCATTCCTTCAGGATTACGACACGGACAACCTCTATGTCCTCGACATCAAGAAGAGTGCTGATGGTCAGCTTGACACCACTTACGTTCCTGTAAAGCAGTACACATTCCCTGAAGGCATCACATTCTTTGTTGAGGCTCCGGAAGAGTGGAATACTTCTACTAACGTAATCTCTCTCTTGGTTGATAAGAACGCTAAGATCCCTTCAGATAAGACAACGATCGAGTTCGCTTATAAGGCTAAGAAGAACAGCAAGAAGACCCCTAATGTTGGCTTCAAGTTCGCTTACGAGATCTCTGCGAAGACTCCTACGACGCACGAGCATGAGTTCGTAACTCCTCTCAAGCTTATCCTCAACCCTGATTACCTCCTTGGTAAGATGAATGTGCCTGTAGAAGCTAAGCCTGTTTCCAAGTACATCCCGTCAACTGAGAACTACGATGTTTACGCTGGCGTTCGTGTCAAGGGTAAGGCTGATGCCAACAAGAACTTCACTTACTCTTCATCTCTCATCGAGCACTTCGAGGAGTACGGTAAGAACATCAACATCGCTGACGATGCCACAATCTCCTTCGAGATTATGAACAGCACGGCTGATTGGAAGGTTAACTATCCAAAGGATGCTTACAAGTTCATCACCAAAGATGGAAACGTTGATAAGGTAGTCTTCACAGCTGCTGAGTTCAAGGCTATCATCGCAGCTCCTGCGACATCACCTGACATCAAGTTCATGAACAACATTCTTACCGAGGACACCGCTGTTCTCGTGAAGGTTACTGAGACATGTACTACCGAAGCTGATGTGATCACTCCTGCCAAGGTGAAGGTTGGTTACTACTATGTAGTCTTCCAGACTCCTTTCAAGGTCATCACAACTAATAAGGACATTGAACTCGGTACATTCAAGAATGAGAAGGACGTGACCTATATCCCAACCGATGTCAAGGTTGTCGAGAAGGAGAACGAGGCTAATGTTATCTTCACCTTCGATCCGGCTACAGGTACGATGATCGCTTCTGATTATGCAAAGACTCAGTATGGCCTCAATAACCTCCAGGGCTCTGTCGAATTCAAGGCTGGTAATGCTCTTACCTATCCTTACAAGGACAACTCTAAGGAGTCATTCGGTGGATGTCTCACGTATGGCGAGAATGTAACAACCAAGGGTCTCTTCGTTGTTTGGGAGAATCTCGGTACCGACCTTCTTGTTGACAAGTACGCTGACTATAACCTTGTTGTCAAGATTGGTGATCTCTACACTCTTGACCTTAAGGGTAAGGTAACCGTTCTTTCTACAGCTAACACCAAGGCTAAATGGCCAGGCGGTATCGCTGACAAGAACAAGTAGTTTACTACTCTTGACGAGTATTAATCTATAATATTTCTTAAGAGGGAAGATAGTTTTCTGTCTTCCCTCTTTTGAATATCTCTCGACTTTGTTACAATGTTATTTCGTCTTATGAGATTATATGGATTAATGATGTTGTCGCTTGCTTTTGCGGCAATCTCCTGCCAGAAGGAGCCTTCTGCTCCGGCACCTGATGTTCCAGGGCAAGAAAAGACTTCCAGATTGCTAAAGGCTTATCTTTCGGTTGAGACCAAGGCGGCCATTACCGACAATTTCGGCTCTGTAAGTTGGAATCCCTCCGACAGCATCAGCATTTTCGATTCTGATTCCGGTTCGGGTGGTAATAAGTTTGTCACTGAGAAGGGGGGAACTACTGCTGTGTTTGCCGGACAGGCTTCTGAGCCGGCCGGTGGCTATTACTATGGAGTTTATCCTTACAGTAGCTCGACATCTTTCGCATCTAATGTTGTCAGTGCATCCCTGCCCGCTGTGCAGCAGGCTGTGTCCGGCTCTTTTGACCCGGCTGCGTTCCTTATGGTAGGGCGATCCGCGTCCACTGATCAAATGGGCTTCTATGATGCCTTGGGCGGCATCCGTTTTACGGTTTCAAAATCGGGGTATGACAAGGTCATATTCAGAGGCAATGCCAATGAAGCGGTAGCAGGATCGGTCTCAATTTCTTTCGGAGAAGATGGTATTCCGCTCTGTCATGCAGCCTCTTCGGAAACATCCACACAGATTTCTCTTGAAGGGGAGTTCAATGCGGGAAAGTTCTATTATCTCTCCATTATCCCTCAGTCTTTCAAGAAAGGATTCACTCTGACTTTCTATAAAGGTGGTACGGAGGTAAGCCGCTCTGTCTGCGAATCTTTCGTAAGGGTGCAGAGGTATTATTTTGCCACGGTCCGCAATGCCGACAATCCTTCGTCGATTTCGAATATTCTTGATGGTGAGCCGCTGGACGCTAAAGGAACAGCTAACTGTTACATTGTACGCGAGGCCGGTTCGTACAAACTTCCACTGGTGCGTGGAAATTCCCGTACATCAGTCGGCGCCGTGGATCATGCCGGTGTGGTTTGGGAGACCGACAACTCGGCTAACGCTGTCGCTAAGGGAACTCTGATTAATTCCTCTGTCCGTGTCAAGAACGGTTGCCTGTACTTCAAGACCGCCGAACAGTTCAAGCCTGGTAACGCCCTTGTGGCCGCATACGACTCCAATGGCAGGATACTCTGGTCCTGGCATATCTGGATGTGTGATTTCGACGCGGATCAGACAGCGCAGCGCTATCAAGGAGCATCTGTGGATATGATGGACAGAAATGTTGGCGCGCTGTCCTCATCTTATGAGGGAGTGGCCTCTTACGGCCTTTTCTATCAATGGGGACGCAAGGATCCTTTCATGGGGGTGGCGTCCATAGATGGCACACCTATGGCTTCCACGTGTCAGTTCGAACAGTTGGCTTCCAACGCTGACTGTACGGTTGACTTTGCTGTCGCCAATCCGACTACTTTCATCACTTGCGATCTCAGCACCGGAAACGATTGGCTGTATGCAGGGCGTCAGAATGAACTTTGGACAGATGTGAAGACCATCTATGACCCTTGTCCGGCCGGATGGCGTGTGCCTAAAGGTGGCCCGGATGGGGTTTGGAACCAAGTGAGCGAGGGCTCGTACTCTGCGGACACATCTAATCACGGTGTGCGTTTCACCCTGTCTTCCGGAGGTGTAGCCTGGTACCCTTGCACGGGCTATCTTAAAAGAGGTAATGCGACTATCGCGCTTGCAGGCTCGTTTGCCGATTATTGGACGACAACTACCGCCTCGCAGACTACGACAACTTTTGAGATTCATGTCAAAAATACTGCGGCGGAGTCCGAGATTAACCTGTATTGCAACAACAAATCACGTGGCGATGGCCATGCAGTAAGGTGCCAGAGGCAGTAGAAGTTAGAGAAAAATTGAATCATGATGAAAAAGTATATTCTTTTACTCATTTCGGCCCTGTGCCTTTTTTACGCCTGTCAGGAGGAGTTGATCGGGGTAAGCTCGGTCGCCGTTGACAAGGAGCGTCAAGATCTCTCCATAGGGGCTTCGTTTGTGTTGAAAGCGATCATCTCACCATCGAATGCGGACAATCAGAAGATTATCTGGACGGTTGAGAATAGCTCGGTTGTTGACTATGTTGACAATCAGGACGGTAGCGCCACCATCAAGGGACTTAAGGTCGGGACTTCCAAGGTCACGGCAAGGACTGATGACGGAGGATTCATGTCTTCGTGCAATGTGACTGTCGGAGTCGGGGTCGAGAAGATCGAGCTCGACAAGTCTGAACTGTCTCTGAAAAAAGGAGAGTCCGCTTCCCTTAAGGCCACCATATTCCCTGAAAACGCTTCGGACAAGTCCCTCAAATGGGGCTCCTCTGACGTTTCTGTCGCCACTGTTGACGCGTATGGCAATGTCAAGGCGGAGGGCAATGGAGAGGCGACGGTTTTTGTCTCCTCGTCAGACGGAGGTTTCACGGCCTACTGCAATGTCAAGGTAGGTACTTCTGTCACAGGCATCAGCCTTGACCCACGTGAATTCACTCTTGAGACAATCGGAAGCAGTTTCACGATCAAGCCGGTGATTTCTCCTGAGGATGCATCGGATTTAGGGGTTGTTTGGGAAAGCGCGGACACGAAGGTCGTGTCGGTTGCCTCGGATGGTACCGTGACCGCGATCGGTCCCGGTACGACGACTGTGACCGCCACAACCAACGACGGCTCATTCACTTCAAACTGTGTTGTGAGTGTCAAGAGTCCTGCGCAGCATGTCTCGCTCGACAAGACGAGTCTGAAACTTCTCGAAGGAGAGAGCGGCAAACTCACGGCGACGGTGTACCCGTTGAACTCGACGCAGAAGACCCTTACGTGGGTGTCCGATCATCCTGATGTCGCTTCGGTTGACAACGAAGGTAATGTGACCGCCCGCAAGGCAGGCGCGGCGACAGTCACGGTCAAGGTGGCCGAGAAGGTGACAGCTGTCTGCAAGGTTACTGTCATCAGCCGTGTCACCGGGATTTCCATGAGTGAGACGACTGTCGAATTAAAACCTGGTGAAACCCATCAACTGACAGCGACGGTCCTTCCTCAGAACGCCTCGAATGCCGAGGTCACGTGGTACTCGGACAAAGAATCGGTCGCTAAAGTCTCGCAATCGGGACTTGTGTCTGCCGTGAGTACGGGAGAGGCTACGATCCACGTCGTTACCTCTGACGGAGGTAAGATGGCGACCTGTCTTGTAAAGGTCGGGACACCGGTCAAGGGAATCACCCTGTCGATCTCCTCCAAAACCCTTTATGTCGGAGACCCTTCATTGGACATCAGCGCGACCTTGACTCCTGCCAATGCCACAGACAAGTCTCTCGAATGGTCAAGTTCGGATCCTGAGGTGGCGTCAATTGCCCCTGGAGCGGCGTTGCATGCGGTCATCAAGCCACTGAAGCCAGGGAAAACCACTATTACAGCCACTACTAAAGACGGCGGGTTCAAAGCCGATTGTGAAGTGACTGTCAAGCGTCACGTCTCCGGAGTCTCTCTCAGCAAGTCTTCTCTGAATCTGTACGTTGGTGAGACGGAATCTCTTGCCGCGACAGTTGCCCCAGAGGACGCCTCTGACAAGACTGTCTCTTGGTCATCGGGCAATTCCGCTGTGGCGTCCGTGTCAAAAGACGGAAAGGTGACCGCTAACAAGGCTGGCAAGGCGACCATCACCGTCACAACCAAGGACGGTGGATTTACGGCCACCTGCGAGGTAGTGGTCAAATGTCACGTTTCCGGGGTCGCTGTCAGCAAGCCGGAATTGACTATGCACGTTGGCGGTACAGAGTTGCTTACGGCTGTGATTAGTCCGGCTGACGCCACTGACAAGTCGGTGACTTGGTCGTCAGACCATCCGGAAATCGCTTCTGTGGGTGAGAAAGACGGAAAGGTGACCGCAAAGAAAACCGGAAAGGCGGTTATCACTGTCAAGACCGCTGACGGTGGACATCAGGCTTCCTGCAATGTGACTGTCCTTGAACCGGTCGTTTATGCCACTTCCCTTACTTTGACATCTCAGACATCGTCTCTGAACATAGGAGAGTCCACTGCGTTGACTCTTAAGATGCTTCCTGCCAATGCGGATGAAACGCTTGTGTGGGAGTCTGACAACGAGTCCGTGGCGAAGGTTGTGAACGGTGATGTCACCGCTGTGGGAGTCGGAGTGGCTAAGATCAAGGTCAAGGGCAAGAATGTCACATCGAACGAGGTGACAATCACCGTCATCGATAAGTATGCGGTCACCGGCGTGAAACTGAACGAGAAGTCGCTGACTCTTGAAGTTGGTAAGAGTGGAAAGCTCATAGCCACCGTTCTGCCTGAGGATGCGAGGGACAAGACCGTAACCTGGAGTTCGGACAAGGAATCTGTCGCGACTGTCAATGAGGGGGTTGTCACCGCGGTTTCTCCAGGCACTGCCACAATCAAGGTGGCGGCGGGAGCCGGAGCGTTCACGGCAACTTGTTCGGTCACGGTAACCGAGCGTCTGATACCTATCGAAAAGATCTCCTATTCAGAGGAAAATAAGGACATTAACTTGAAAATGGGAGAATCCTACACCATCAGGGTTAAGGTCTCTCCGGATAATGCGACAGAACCGCTGAAGATCTCTCCTGCGATCAACTGTCCTGTGAGTTGCGATCCTGTCAAGGATAAGGGAACGCCATATTGGAATGTTAAGGTCAAGGCGATCTACAAGGAAGGAAGAGGATCCTTGGCCATTGATTCGAAGAGTTATTCCACCCAATGCTTTGTCAAGGTGACAAAGGTTCCTGTCAGTGGCATAACCCTCGACATGTCGGAAACGTCGATGAGAGTCGGACAGACCCTCACGTTGACTCCTAAGGTGTCACCTTCGGATGCCTCCATCAAGGATGTTATATGGGATTCGTCCGACAAGTCGGTGGCTTACGTCTCGCAGTCCGGCATCGTGACCGCAAAGAGCGGCGGCAAGGTGTTCATAACCGCGAAATCCAAAGACAACAGCAGCGTCGTTGCGACGTGTGTGATCCTTATCATGTCTGATACTGTCGGTGCCGGCGGCTCAGAGGGCGTTGGCTTTATTGATTGGTAGCGATGATTGACATAGGATGGTGATCACAATGTTGTACTGAGTAATTATTATGGCTTATTTCAGTATCAATTTTGCAGATTAGAAAAAAAAATCGTATTTTAGCACCACTATTTGTGCAAATTTATATTCAATAATATTATGAAACGTTTTTTTTCTATTCTCGCAAGCATGGTGCTTGTGGCTTCTCTGTCCGTTGCGAACGCACAGAAGAAGGACTTTAACCCTTATTGGTTTATGCAGCTTCAGGGTGGTGCGGCTCACACTATCGGTGAGACCTCATTCTCTGACCTTATCTCGCCTTCGGCAGCTGTCTCATTCGGCTATCAGTTCTCTCCGGTTTTCGGAGCAAGGCTCAATGTCAACGGCTGGCAGGCTAAGGGTGCCGTGAATGGTCCTACCACAGTCTACAAGTTCAACTATGTCGAGGGTGCGGCTGACATCATGATCGATGTCGCGTCCATCTTCGCAGGCTATAAGTTCGACAGAACCCTGAATCCTTACATCTTCGGTGGTGTAGGTGTCAACTACGCATTCAACAACGACGATGCCGTAAAGGTTAAGGATCAGTTCCGCAGTGGTTACCTCTGGGAGGACAACAAGATCTCACCTGCTTTCAGAACAGGTGCCGGCCTCAACATCCGTCTCACCGACGTCATCGCTCTCAACCTTGAGGGTAACTGCAGCTTCCTTGACGACCACTTCAACTCTAAGAAGGGCTCAAAGGCTGACTTCCAGATCAAGGCTGTCGCAGGTCTTACCTTCAGCTTCGGAAAGGCAAAGCCAGCTCCGGCACCTGTTCCAGTTCCGGCTCCGGCACCTGTTGTTAAACCAGAACCAGAACCAGAACCAGTAGTTGAGGAGAAGGTTGAGGTTGTTCCTGCATTCGAGTCACTTTCACGCAACATCCTCTTCGTCATCAACAAGTGGGACATCCGTGAGAGCGAGCAGCTCAAGATCGATGAGGTTGTCGAGGCTCTCAAGGCCAACCCTGACACCAAGGTTCGCGTTTCCGGTTACGCTGACAAGGCCACTGGTACCGCCAAGAGAAACAAGTTCCTCTCCGAGAAGAGAGCTGAGGTTGTCGCTGAGGCCATCGTTAACGCCGGCATCAACAAGGACAGGATCATCACTGAGTATTTCGGTGACACAGTCAATCCATTCGAGACTCCTGAGGAGAACCGTGTCGCTGTCTGCCTCGTTAAATAATTGTGGCGCGGTAATTGAATATACAAAAAGGCT
>ERZ1026846.1511-NODE-1511-length-14611-cov-49.322410_pt1 | contig 14611 bp, 8 predicted proteins | sample MGYA00380153_ERZ1026846 | MGnify/ENA primary metagenome ERZ1026846 (study PRJEB33269, sample SAMEA4719789) | human gut metagenome | biome: human-associated habitat; feature: organic feature; material: feces | place: Cameroon | collected 2013-10 ... | reverse complement strand
CGATGCAGTAAGGCATGTTACCATCCTACCTCTCTATGCATTATCATTATTGTAAGTGAGACTTGCGAAACTCCCTTGTAAAGTTTCGCAAGTAAAGAATAAAGCAAAAAAAAGGGGGAAGCCAACGCTTTGGCTCCCCCTTTTGGGTTCTTTATAATTCCCTATTGATATTTAAAAAACTAGAATATACTATCTTACGGCAATCTTCTGACCCTTAGCCTGAGCACAGGACTGGGTAGATGCCTTCACAATGTAAACTCCGGATGTCACTCGCAGAATCATTCTCTGCTTATCAGGCAACTGATAACTGTGAACCATCTTGCCATCCAACGTAAATACCTGAACCCTGTCGAGCTTCTCACCACCCAAGGCAGAAACAACGATCATGCCTGCAGCTGGTGAGTAAACCTTCACCGGTGCGCTCTGCTCTTCAGCCTCCATGCGGTCGATGCCGGTTGAGGTACGGGTCTGGGTGAGGAAGTATCTTCCGTGGTCACCCGCCTTCACCTTCACTGCCTCGCCTTCATGAAGTTCGGTATAGCTTGCCGATGCAGCATCGTAGAGATAAACCGGAGCATCGAGCTTGTTCACACCCTTCAGGGTAAGTGAAACCTCTTCAGCCTGCTGGCTCACGATGCCCAGCGGAATCCAAGACAACTCAGGAACCGCATTCACAGCCACCGCCTCGTTGCCGGCAACGGTATAAACCTGAGGAATATCCTTGAGATTCTGATCATACAACAGATCTACATCCTCCTGATCATCATAGTCGGCAGAAGCCTCTGGACGCAAAGCGATGCGTGCCTTTGAGGTCTGACCGTTGGAATTTTCTGTTTCTACCCCTACAGTCTTTATATAGTCTGATGCCATCAACAGACCAGGAGTAATGGTGCGGTCTACACACATCGTAGAAGTAAATTTTACCTCTCTAATAGGAACGCCAGCATTCTTCTTAACAAAGAACGACTGGGTAGGCTGGATAGCATAATTCTTCATATTCAATTCTGCATTTGAAATCGACTTCACTACGCCATTCTCTACTATCCATATTGCCTTCTGTAAACCAGAATTACCCTCGAAGAACTTAGCCATCGAGATAGAGCAGATATATGGATTTGCCACGAGATAGAATCCGCTGTTGTTATCTGTTCCCAAGCTCTGGATTTTCTCTGCGAGATGCTTCTCATCGTTGTTGTAAGCAACGAGAAGTTTGCCTTGGCCAGCCTTTCCTATTTGTACAGGTTTACCACCAGAAGTCGTTGTTCCATCATAATCGTAGTACTGATAGCTAGTATCAGCCTTTGGTAAACGGAGGAGCGCATTTGGCAATTTAGAACCATCAGCAGGTTTCTTTGGCAAGAGTGCATTACCAGCCTTGATAGAGAAACCACCGAAGGTTCCATCTGCGGCATAGCTCTCATCCACCTTATTATATACATGGCTCCAGTAACCGAGATTCATATCAACATCACTAGGAGCTGTTCCATCCGGATAATGCGATGCAGAATAATCACCCTTAGGAGAGATTTCCTTCACATCACTCTTCATCCAAGCTCTCTGATAAACCGGATACTTGCTTCGGCTATACGCAGCAGTAGTACCATCAGCAGCCTTATCATCAAACTTGATATCCGTAAACGCCGGGGTTTCCTGTCGTCCATTACTTGCTGGCACATACATATCACCGGCGTAGATATATTGCAGAGGTGAAGCCATGGTGTACCACTTGTTAGGTACCAGCTCCTTCTCTACCCAAGCCTTGTCATAAACCAGATAGCACTGGTCGCGAAGCTCACCCTGAGGCTTGAAGTAAATCTGATGGCAGGTATTGCCATAGAACTTCTCGCACTTCAGATTACCAGCATCCAATCCCTTATCAGCAGCTGCTTCATTCCAGTAAGCCATGATGTCATACTGGATATACTTCGTAGCCTCATTACCCTTACCGTTAGTCAGCTTGGTAGCAATTTTATTGGTTTCACGATAAACGACATTACCGAGGTCAGGGAATGGCAAGCCATTCAAGTTGTCAATCGTTACCTTGGTAAACTTCATTGGCACATAGCTATTCAGCGTAGGAATATCCACCTTTGCTGTAATACCTGTTGCACTACCATAAGCCTTATAATCATGATAGTCATTATCATGCAATTCAGTAGAAGATGAGCGATGCCAGTTGGCATCATTGTTCCAGTTGGCATTCATACCGCCATCGGCAGTAGGAGTCCAGGTAATGAACTCTGGTACAATCTTTACCTTGAGATAAGACTCGCCATAACAGTTACTTGAACCTGCTGTAGCAGCATCCTTCTGCTCGAAGACGAATCGAAGGTCGTAGTAATATCCCTCATGGAAGTTCTTTAAGACATCATTAAAGAACTTGAGGTCGAGGGTATACTGCTTGTCAGCCTTGACTTCAGCAAGAGTACTAGAACTCAATGTCGCAATAGGGTTCTTTAATAAAGAGGCATCCCATAGAGGATCATTCGTAGTTGCAACATAAACCTTATCAGAAGTCTTATCTGCCTCAGGCTTGCTATCATCAATGAATGTCAAAGTCTTATCCGTAACACCTGTCTTGTAACTTGCGCTATGCAATGGTACCTGGAGATAACCCTGAGAAGTTTTATCCAACAACTTCTTTATCTGTGGTAATCCGATACGTAATGAAGCTTCGTAGCTATTATCATTAAATGGATAATCAACATCGTTGAATCCGAAGTTTAACTGCGGACCATCCTTAGCAATACGCAGAGGCACAGGAATCTTTTCTGTACACATCAGATATTCGACACTACCTACAGTAAATACCATTTCCCCATCAGCATTTGTTTTACCGGTCTCTGGTTTCATATAAATTTTATGAGCACCATATCCTATTTTGCTAACAGGTATCTCAATGATATTTGAAGCAGTTGGCTCGACAGGCGTACTGCTGTTATCAATATACCACAAGAATGGCACACCTGTAAGCGTAATCTTCTCGCCAGTAACAGGGTCAATAGTCGTAAGACTACCTGTAAGTTTGACCTTAGGGTCAGAATCTGTACAATTCACACGATACTCAGTAATTACTTTACCATCAGTATCGGTAATCATTGGCGTCTGACCAATCATCTCAAATATAACACTATAGATAGAGCAGACATCAGAAGGTTTACCCCAATTGGCATCAGATGCATCAGGATCACTATCAGCACATATTGACACATAATACTTTTTACCCTTGGTGAGTTTGAACTGATGATTAGCCAAGATGATATAGGTTTCACCATCAGCATCTTTTTCTATCATGTTGACACCATCAATTTCATACTTTGCACAGGCTTCCTCTGAATCAAAGACATCAACAGATGCATAGCTTTTATCTGTTTTAATTTCTTTAGCTGTAGCATCATCAGGTCCTTTTAACCAATAGTTGTAAAGACCTTCTCCTGTTACAGGCGTACCATCTTCGTTTACTAAGCGGTAATGAATCTTAGTATCCTTATGGTTAAGTATAGCATTCAATGTCTCGTGAATAGCGCGTATCTTCAACTTGATGCTACCTGTACCCGTTTCACCGCAGGCTGGTCGGTCCTGATAGATTTCAACCTTAGCTGGCTTTAAATACATACGGATATCGTCTATGGCATAGTCGGCACCATCAGTACCCTTACAGTAATTATCAATCTCCAGTCGGAAATCAGAATACTGCTCTACATTTGACTCTTTTTGCAAAGTGATCTTACCATATACCTGATACCATGTCGCTTCTTCCTCACTATCTCGATTATCTTTAAAATCTCCAGATGAAAAACTATGTATCAAATGTTTCTCAACTATCTCACCATTGACATTTCTGTTAACACCAAATAGTTTAAACATAATCTGTGGCTTAGTATCCTTATGTGTCATATCAGCAACAGCCGCAATAAAAATAAGCTGCTGTCCTGTACAAAGATCTGCCGTGAAATCAGAAGCAGCGATTTTTCTACTTTCATCAGATGCATCCACATAGAGGAAATGACCATATTGAGAACCATTGGTCGTTTCATACGTCTTATCATATAACACCAAACTTTTATCTTGATTCCACCAAAGATACTTTTCACTCCAAGTAGAAATGCTACTAAGATTTGCAGACTTATACAAGCAATAATCTCCATGGAGTGGAGAATGGCCTATTAAATTCATACCACCATAATTAGTAGCATCATAGTCGATCAAATCACGATATACGAAACTATAAGCACGGCGATCCCATCTTGATGGCAAACGGTCCTGGTTGTTATCTGGAGTTGTAGGAGCAGCCACTGTCTGTTCTACATCATCATCATCAAATGTAATTGGCTTGGTAGCCATTTTATAATGCTCGTCCAGATAACTGATAAGTCTGTTATTCAATCCTTCTTTAACGATTTCATTTTTAGTCATCGGATGCTCATTCATGAATCGAACATCAAAGTTGGCTATTGGGCAACGATGCTCCTCTCCATCCATGGCATATGCAACGATATATACAGGATCTCCATATCCAAATGTAAAACTCTTATTAGAGCCTGTCATAGATGCAGGCATCCAGTCGCCGTTAAGTTTATACATTGACAAATCAAAGAAACGAGAACTTTCGTTCCCATAATTAGCTAACTTTTTACAATAGGTCTTGGTCTTATCGTATGCCCACCATTCTATCTTAGTTGTCTTGCACAATGTTGTTTTATCGAAATCTGATTCTACGAGTTTATCATTTTCATCAGCATAATATACTCGATGCGTGAACCCCTCGATAGGACCTGTTTTATATACGCCATTGACCAATGGATGGAAATAATATTTCGTAGCATCAGACAAATCAAGTCGAAGAGTCAAAGTTGAGCTTGCATCCTTCATACCAACTGTCAAATACTTTCCATCCTCATAAGTTCTATAACCAGCTCTTTTAGAATTTTTGCCAATAGCCGTATTCATAATATCGTCTGCTAACTGCTTGGCAGAACGGATATGGAAAATGTATCTGATAGAGAGCGTAGGCTCGTGCATAAGATAAGTTTTAGATGCATCCAAACCATCAATGTAACGGCTTACATCACAAGCAATATCTTCACCTTCCCAATCTTTAGACGAAGCTCCTTCTGGTGCAGTATATGTGACACCGATATTATTACTTGTAGGAAAGTTTGGATAAAGATTGTAAGCAAACAAGCCAAAGTCTTGAACACCTGATTTTATGTTATGCAGAAGTGTTGTTGCGCCAGTTCCTGTGTTAGGATTTAAATTAGCACTAGCTCTATCTGTTGTAAAATTGTACCATCTGAAATAGCCCTGTGGTTCAAGAGCATCACTGCCATTATGATACTTATCGAAAGGCAGCACCAACTCAACTTTCTCATTATCATCTTTCACATAGACATAGTACTCCCATTCAGCAGTCTGCTGCTTACCATTTTCGTCAAATGCAGTATTTGCATGACCAACATAATGTTTGAAAGATAATGAAGACGCTGCTATGAGTTCATATGATACTTTAGCCTTGATTGTAGGATCAGCTACTACAGAATTTGATTCTAAACTTGGTTTTTCGTTCGACAAATAGAACAACACTTTATATTTGGATAAATCAACTTCTGATGGAGCCGTTATTTTGAAATCAAAAGATTGTTTTCTAAAACCGTAATTTGATAAAAAGAAAAAGTACCTATCATTATAATAGCAATTTTTGTAATTAAATGACGTAGCATGATCTGCGTTATCATACATCGTTGAATTGTACTGGTTTCCATATGAAATTGACCATCCACTGATATCTGCCAAATCTCCAGTTGTGGCATTCACAACAGTCATACGCACATAAATACAATCACCTGTTAGTTGAGAGTCTTGTGTGGCCCATTTCAACTTCGTATAAATCAAATTGCCCAAAGAAACCTGTAAAGTATTATCTGATCCATATACAGTTTGCTCAGTATAATTATTATCAGCATAATCTACTGATAAATCATTAAATCCATCTGCCCATATAGCATTTGGCAGCAATGCAAGCATTGCTACCAACATATATCTCATTACACTATTAAAAATCTTAGACTTAAACATAAGCTTCAATGTTTTTTAATATTAGTATTATTGTTTACGTATCCAAAATGCACCGTTATGGCGTCTTGCTGTGTACCAGGTTAAATCCTGAGAGATGGCTACACGATATACCAGCGTTGGTGAATCTGCGGAACCATCAGCCACTTTTACTGAAAGCTGATAGATGATAGGACCTATCTTCTTGCCCAACTCACCTAAGGTTTCTGCCTCAATTCTATCTTTGCTAGAAACGATATATGGTATCGTACTGAAGGCTTTTGATTCTGCTCCTGGCTCTGATTCCGAGAGTCTCGTCCATTTGAGATCCGTGAAAGATACTTCTGCACCAGTTGGATCACTATACTTCGTAACAGAAGGAATGATATGGAACTCCTCTAAATCATGGAAAATGAGATTGAGCTGTTTTCCGTCATCTTTCAATGCCGGAGCCGAACCGATAGATCCAAAGTCCTCTACCTTGAGGCGAAGCTTGTAATCGCTCAGCGCCAACTTTAAGACATGATGGTCGTTGCGGGCTATCTGATTCCAGTCGGTATACATGAAATATCGTTGTGAACCAACATTCGTTTCGAGCGTTACTACAAAATAAGGATAAGCATTGCCGGCTTGACTCTCGTTGACATAGAAAGAAACCGAACGGCTGTTGTCTGTATCATAATCAGTTGTGTTCTTGGCTACCGTCAAACCAGATGTAATCGTATGTTTAAACTCAGCACTCGCTGCATTCTCTACCAAATTTGGCGTTTGGGCAACATACGCAGATGAAACAACATCCTTTGCAGGAAGTAACTTGATATTTTCTGTTCCTGCAGCAGGATTGCTTGTAATATCGCTGATACTCACATTCTTTACAATAATATCCTCACCTGTCATATTGCGGAACTTGAGAGTTATCTTGGATAGCATTCTTACTACATATAAATCCTCAACATCCGGTTGGCCGTCAGAGCCGATTGTTACCGTTTGCTTATTGCTCATAGGAATACCATTCGTTGTAATATCCATATCATTACCATTGACAGCAAATGATTTGGAATCGAAGTCAGGAGAAGAACCCTCCGTAATCGTACCGAGATCAACATCTGATATATTGGCAAAAGAATAGACCGTATATTTGGTTCCTGCTTCCAAACCGGTAACTATTACATCATCTTCCTTATCTTTGCCTTCTTCTACGGATGGCTTCTTGACAACTTTCGCTACCGTTCCATCAGTCTTTACAAAGACAACTGTCCAACTCTTCATGTTCTCTTCTTTAGAACCGTCCTCCCATGAATTGGGACTTCCTGCAGTATAAGTTTCTGCACGGGATGAAGCAGAACTTCCTGATACTGGAGACAGATTAAAATGGAGAGTATATGTCTTGTTGGTGGTACTTCCCGGATCAGAAGCATCACTATCTGGCGAACATGCTGCAAAAGTTGTCAGCAGCATCACCAGGCAAGCCATATATTTCATTATATGTTTTCTCATTTTAGTTATACTTTGTAAATTAATCTTAGAGTTTAATATATTACTTCCCCATGGTCATAATGTGCCCAAGGGACAACATGTATGGTCAACGTCAAACCTTTTGACTTTCCTTCAACGCCTTCTACCTTTACCTGATAGATGTTGTTGCGGACTACACCAAAATGCATCGGGTCAGCTTTGGTTCCACTTCCTAAAGGGTCGCTATGACGGAGCGTATAGGTATATTCCTTATCTGTTCCTGTGGCACCAGGCTTAGGTCGCGTTGCTGTTTTATCCCATTCTGTCTCTTCATAATACTTGCCTTTAAAGATAAGGCCTGTAGAATAAGCCTCGGCATTATCGGTGGTCGTATTCTCCATCACATAATCGAGGATGTAAGATTTCGAAGAAGCTACATTCTGTACATTATATGATATAGGACCTTCAGCATTACTCAGAGTAAGACCTGTGCGATCTTTTGTCCAAGGGCAAACCACATAATTAGTTGCTTTATTGTCTGCATCTTTGGCTTCTAATCCAAAATAAGTAACAGAAGGCACAGTTTTATCTGAAGAAACTCGCTTAATCAGGTATTCTCCCTTTGTCATAACTTTGCTAGGAGTAACAGATTCCAGCTTAAAGCCTCCTACTACATTCGTACCATCCATTACATTATAATAATAACCTTTACCGGTATCATCATAAGTGGCATTTGGAATGATGTCGATACGGGCTGCCAGACGCTCGATGTCAACCTCTACCAGATACGGATTTGTTTCTGAACCTTCCTTGGTGAAATCTATCCTTGCATCCTTCTTTGATGACATGATGAAGTTAGAGAACTTTGTAATATCAGCATCTCGGGTACACACCTTCGACATCTGCAAATCTCTTACATCTTTTATCTTCTGTCCTTTACATTTGGAAGTCATATCGTCTGCATTGGCTATCACTATAACATGATAATTCTTGCCAACAATTGCAGCATCTATTTCTTTAGGAACGGTAGTATAAGTTGCAGCTTTGCCGGAAGTAGGAGGTGTTACCTTATTTAAATTGGTAAATGTATATACATACTCTATAATAGCATTATCATCCGACAGGTCATCTTTATCAGATTCATATAGTAAGACAGCAAGAGAATTGACATCATTTTCATGATTGATTCCTGTTTCTCTTCCATCTCCAACTTCACCTCCTTGAGGTCCTTTAGCTGCCCTACTCGCTCGTGTATCTCCACTACCATCCACCGTTACCTTTACCTGCAGATATGCTTTCATATCTTTGCTTGGCAGAGGCAAATCACTAGTAGTGTCACTCGCACAGGATGCGAACGACATAACCAGCAAAAGGGCTAGCAATGAGTGGGTTATTATTTTCATCTTAAACATACACTTTCTTTTTTATATCGGCTTACTGAAAACCGGGTAGGACATGTTAATGGAGTTCTTCGAACTGGATGCGCTTGCTCCAACTCAGTACATTCACGCTGATGGTGATGTAGCAATATTTGAGCTTGCCACCCTGGATAAAGAACTGAAGTTTGTAATCGTAGGCACGGTCTAGGAATTCCTGTGCACTGTAACTGTACTCCTCGCTAGTGCGAAGACGGCTCAAGAGGTCTGGCAGGTCTACATTGACTACCGTATTTCCGGTCTCCTTGCTCTTAATCAGGAGTCGGCCATCCTGGTTGTAATCTTCGTGCTTCAGAATGCGGGAGGTCATAAAGTCAGCATGGGCTATCTTGCCCTGCTCGTCCTCATCTACCGTATTCCATGTAGCATGAGGGGTATAAATGAGTTTACGGCTCTCATCGAGAGAGTTATCCCAAAGGATGCGGGCATTATGGTCTTCGATGGTTATCGTGTAATCGTTGACATCCATATCCTGTGGAGAGTCAAGGTCACGAAGCGCCACATTGATCTTCTTGGTATCACGCACCAGAGGGATGGTTGCATAAGAAGGTTTTGAGGATGATACCTCTACTGCTTCCAGCAGTTTACCATGCCAGAGGGTATCGAGAGGAAGGCTGTTGTTGACAACCTCATCATACTCACCCTTGTTTTCATGATCGAGATTCACTTCCAGTTTCTGCATCTTATCTCCTGAAGCCGATGGAGCGGTACGAACGAACTTGGCACGACCTGAAGTTAACTGGTCGGCGTAAGCATTCTGTCCGGCAAGGGCAAGGAACTGATATTTACCTGGCTGCAGGTTCTCGACGTGCATCACATAATTTGGGTCTTTGAGAGGCGATGATAGCGCAGAATTCGTCTCGGTCTGTTGGGTTATATAGTTTCCGTTCTCGTCGAATACATACAGCGTTACCTGTCCAACATGGTCGTTGAACATGTCGGCACGCTGGAGGTTATAATCATACTTAAACTTCACATATACACCATTAGGACAATCGCTGTAATCCTGGTGCCACATATCGTGGCATGAGGTCGCGACGGTCAGGGTCATGGCAGCTGCCATGACACCCTTTAACCATTTATTTATCTTCTGCGCTATCATATCGCTAATCAATTATTATTTTCTATATTTTATCTTTTATCAAATTACTTTCCGAGGATAGTACTCTGTGTACGCTTAGCCCAAGAGAGAACATTAATCTTTGCAGAGATATAAGCATCGATGTTATCATCTGGAGTGTTATCTGTAGTGATATCTGGAACAACAGGAGAACCGATCTTCTTGATAGCAGTAACATCAATGTCATACCAGTTGTTACGAACCAATCCATAACGGCCCAAGTAATTCTGCTCAGCATTACCAGGATAAGCTAATGATGCAGATGGCTTAACAGACTCCCAAGTGTTCCATGGAGCAAGATCACCAGCACCAGCATCATCACCTGCAAAATGCTTGATTCTTACCTCATAGTAAGAAGCACCATTGTCATACTGACGGATTACACGGTTTGTATTAAGCTGATCCTTAATGGCATCCCAACCAGTAAAGGCTGGAGAACCTGCATTAAGTTTTGCTTGACCTACAGTAGAAAGTTCAATCTTTGTAACCTTCAAGATACCATCTTTATCAGGAGTTGTAGCCCATGTAAGCTTGAAGTCTGCCTTTGTCCAAGTAACTGTACCTGTAGATGCCTGGTTGTCAGACAAGTACTTCTTCAAATCAACAATGTTAATATCTGTACCTAATACGTATGACATAACTGCATCATCACGCTTGCCATCTGTATCAAGGATAGCATTAGCTCCATTATTGGTATAGAATTTATGACCTTTATTAAATGTAACCTTAACCAAAGCACGGGTAGTATTTGAATAATTCATGTGGGCTACATCAAATGTATTTTCATGGCAATAAACATACTTACCTGATGTAAGCCAACTTGTTACCTCTGCAGCAGAAGTTACTGTATTGAAGTTAGCTTTATGAGTTGCTGCATCAAATTCCTGGCTATATGTTGGGTCTACACACCAATAGGTACGATACAAGGCAACATCTGGCTGTTTTGATGTATTACCCAAGTTGGTATTACCTACAAAACGATAATTAGATGGGGTAAACTTTTCTGAAGAGTATGTCAGATAAGTACCAGCAGCAGTTCCCATATTGCGAACAATGTATGAAGACTTGGTTGTATTATCAAGTACCCAACCATTGAATTCGTATGGAAGGTTATTTTCTGTAGTATTACCTGAAGCTGTTGAGTTCAAGCTAACCTTTGCAACACCACGCTCTACGAATACAGAAACGGCAGGGTCATTTATAGCCTCATTTCTTGTTTCTTTAATCTTACTCAAATCAACCTTAGAAAGTGTTGTATACTTACCATCAGGTGTAGAGGTATTACCTGGCTTTGCACTGACAGGAGCATTTGCCATAAAGAAACCTGTACTAGTCATCGCATTTTCTGTGGTCAGGGTCAAAATATCTTTATAAGTTTTGCCTGTCAAATCTGTTGAACCATTCTGAAGCAATTTACCATCACTAGCTGTAAGAATACTATTATCATTCAAAAGGACAAGCGCATAAACATCTGTAGCAGTTGTTGACTTAATCTGAGTAACAACACTATGAGTAGATGTGATGTTGTCGTTATCAGTATCAAGTTCAGAATCTGTCAAATCCAATTTGTAAGCAGCAAGCAATGTATAATCGCCTTCTGATGTCTTACTTGATGCATCAAACAAAGCCAAAATACCATTCTTTACTTCATACTCTGATGACAATCCATCCTCATACTTGTCATTTTCTGCACGTGTTGTACTGCCAGAACGAGTTGGGAGATTAACAGAGATGGACATAAATCCATTACCATCCTTGTTAAAACCTGGATTTCCAGTTCCACCACCATTCAGATCATCACTACTTGAACAAGAACCGAGCATCAGCCCCGCCAATGCAACGGAAAATAATAAAGTTTTCTTCATCTTGTAAGTTATTATAGTTGTTATTAATAATTATTTCTTTACGTTATAAACGTTCTTAAAAATCTAATTATATTACATTTTTATATATTTGGTTTACAATTCATCTAATACGTTATATTTGAGTCACTTTCTATATTTGTACTTAGAAAAGTTTTGCCTGAGCTAGGAGCCTGTCCCAGGCCAGGGCAGTGTCCTGGCTCTAAGGAATAGCTATATTGTCCTAAACAGACAGAATGTATAACTTTATAGATTCTGTAAATTTTCTTTTGCAGAAGCAACACCTGCCTTGGCTGCCTGCTCCAGATAATAACGAGCTTGCTTCTCGTTGCCCTTCAGCATCTCATAGACCCCTCGGGCATTTTGGGCATCGGCACTGGTTCCTGCCTTGTCGAGATATTGTTTCGCATTATCTGCATCACCGGCATTCAAGCGGGTTATGGCTGCATTCAGATTCGCTGTCTCATTCTCTGGGAACATGCGGACGGCTATCTCCATCACATCATTAAACTCCTTGCTGCCTGGCTCGTAAGTCTGGGCTACCATGAACATCTCCTCCTGGCTCAACTGCTGTGGCTTGGTCTTGATAATCTCCTTTGCCTCTTCCACATCGAAAGGTTTCACCTTATAAGTAATGTGGTAGTCGGAATGGCGGAGGGCTGGATACCAGGTGTCGAGCATAAAGCGATACTCTGAAGGATACTGCTTCTTGATCTTCAACTCGCGGGCATCAGGATTCAGACTCTTGTCTGCAATAATCGCCAGAATGGCATCCTTATGCTCCAGGTTGCTACCTTTAATATAAGCTATCAGTCCATCCCAATCCTCAGGTGTAGAAGAAACCGTGAAGAGATTGTTTGGCAACTTCACCATCCGGCGAACATACTCGGTCAGCGTCTTGGCACGGTTCTTTGCCAGATAATCGTTATGGGTGTAAGGACTCTCTGGTGATGCATAACCATGAATGTTGATGCCGCTCACTTCGAGGTTCTTATCTTCCTTCAATGCATTGATGGTACGGATGATGCTATCCAACTGTTCCGGATTACGGCGGTAATCAGGATGCAGCTCTATGCGGTCTACCGGGAAATCGATATAAGCGCGCTTATCCAGATGACGGACCTTGATTGCCTCCACCTCCGGACGGACGAAAGAAGCTACCGGCTGGCGACGGCGAGTAACTGTGAAATCATTGCCATCCTGCAGATCACCACAACCGCAGAGGTCTTCATGAATATCCAAATCGTAGTTTCTTTCCTTAGAAGAGAGAGGAACGGAGGCAAGATACTTCACGGTCTGCTGCTTCTTGTTGTCTCGCTTCACCACCAAAGCCTGAGGTGAAAGCTGCAACTGTTTCTTTCCTACTCCACGGTCATACATAATCTGCTGTCTTCTGCCGTTGATAACAATCTCCGGCATCTTGAGCAGCTCACCCTTATGCTTGATCATCGGAGTATAGACAAGCTGGTTGTTGGTAGGGAGATCCAGGGAATCGAGATTCAAATCCATCGCAACCGTAACCCGGTCATTGTGATGAGACATCTGTACATTAGATACCTGAATCTTATCGGCAGCCAACTTGAGACTCTTGCAATCCTGGGCTGCAAGAGGCATAGCCATCAAAAGAGAGCTGAATAATAATATGTAGTTCTTAAAATCTTTCATACTCATAGATTATGTTTAATGAGTTACAACATATAAATAAGAGAAATGGCTGCCTTGGTAGGACCCACGTAGTTGTCATGAGATGACTTCTCCTTCTCGCCACAGGCACCGCACTTGAACTTGTCGTACTGGATATAATCATATCCGAAACCTACAGAGGTTTCCAGGTTCCAGTGCTTGGAAAGAGGCCATTGATAACCAGCGGTCACACCACCACCTACATACCATCCTTCATAGCGATGGTCGCGTAGAGATTTGAAAATGCCAAGGGGTAACTTCACTCCTCCTGCATTAAACTGTCCGCCCATGGCATGAACACCCAAGAACCAGCCATTGAAGCTCTGACAGAACCAGTAACGGTATTCTGGTTGCAAAAGCCAATGACGAAGGCTTGACTGGTCGCCACCGGACTGTTTCCAAGGATTGAAGCCAAAGAATACCTGAGCGGTATGCTTCTTGCCTAAGGCAGTCTCGACACCGAGATTAGGAGTTGTAGTAGCCCAATATAAGAGGTTGGACTTGACTCCCGTGTTTTGCGCATAATTAGCTAGTGATACAAATAAGAGTAACACTGTAGCTAAAATCAATCGTTTCACCATCTATTAAAGATTTTAGTTTTCTATTTTTTGTTTCGTCTATATCGTAAAAATAGGTAATTATAAAAATTAACCATATTAAATGATAGTTCGCATTTTCTGGTGGCAAAAGTAATAAAAAAATAGATACGGGGGGGGTATTTTTTTGTATTTTTTTTGCGTCATGAAACATTTTAGTACGTAGTTTTTCTGATTTTATAAATGTAAAACCACAATTCATTAACATTTTATACATATCATGATTTAGGCAAATGCTGCAGCAAAAATTGAAGAAAACAGAGGATGTAGACAATAAATATACAGATTGTGAAATCAGCATGAAAACAAAAAAGCCTCAGAAATCTTTCGAAATCTGAGACTCTTGATAAAATGAGGCGGCTACCTACTCTCCCGCATTGCATTGCAGTACCATCGGCGCAAGTGAGC
>ERZ1026846.1506-NODE-1506-length-14657-cov-5.320367_pt1 | contig 14657 bp, 10 predicted proteins | sample MGYA00380153_ERZ1026846 | MGnify/ENA primary metagenome ERZ1026846 (study PRJEB33269, sample SAMEA4719789) | human gut metagenome | biome: human-associated habitat; feature: organic feature; material: feces | place: Cameroon | collected 2013-10 ... | reverse complement strand
AACCAGTATCAGTGTTAGACTTTCCGTACTGTCCAAAGATCTCTTGTTTTTTTGCTTGATCTAAATACATAGAAAAATTAAATTAAAATATTATGTTTTGCTAAAATGCGGATGCAAAGGTACGCATTTTTATTCATAACGCGCTAATATTCAAAGGCGGAAAGCTATTATTTAACATATTTTTCAATATCTCTTTCGTCTCTCGCCTCTGTCTATTTATGATAATAGAGCTTATCCTGGATAATTTAGGTTAGCGGGCTGAACGTTTTCCAGCACTTCATCAACATATTTGCGAGCCTCCCAACGTGCCATGGGCAGGTCGTGCAGCAGCCAGTTGCCACAATCTTTGGGTGCAGCGCCAGGAATTTCGCCTTCAAAGTTGGCTACAAAGTTGAAGGTGCGCTTCATCAGTTCAACAATATCTTCCGACTTCAGGTCGCCCTTCATCAGCAGATAGTTGCCCGTAAGGCAACCCATGGGGCCCCAATATACGATACTGTCTTTCCACTCGGGGTCGTTGCGCAGATAGGTGGCCGCCAGGTGCTCGATGGTGTGCAAGGCTCCAGGATGCAAGACGGGCTCGCGGTTAGGCTCTTTCATGCGAATGTCGAAGGTGGTTACTACCTCGCCTCCTACGTTATCTTTACGGCTTACGTATATGCCGCGCAACAGGCGGTTGTGGTCAATGGTAAAACTGGGTATCTTATCCATAATATATTGTTTCGTTTATTGATTGATATTCTTGTTTATTGATTATTATTGAGGTAAGAGAAACAGCCTTCTTAAAAAGCATGTATCTTTCTGAAAAGAAACATTCTCTGTCTTCAAAAGAAACATTCTCTGTCTTCAAAAGAAACATTCTCTGTCTTCAAAAGAAGCGTTCTCTGTCTTCAAAAGAAGCGTTAGATAGCCTCAAGAAAATGCTTTGTTACCTGGAACGAACCGTCGGCCATACGAGCCCAGAAGTCGAAATACATCTGTGCTTTGTTGTCGCGCAAGGGCACATCGCTCACAATGCGGAACGACACAAACGGCACCTTATAAATATGACAGGTTTGAGCAATAGAGCAGCTTTCCATATCTACGGCCATAGCTTCGGGGAAGTGTGATACGATGTCGCGCATCTTGGCACGTGAGTCGACAAACCACTCGCCGCTCACCACTAAGCCCTTCACCACCTTTACATCGCAGTCGAGGTGCATGGCTTTCTCTACCAAGTCGGTGGGCGAGACAAAGCGCTCAGGCATACCCATTATCTGGCCATAGGCTTGCTCGGTACCACAATAGGCGTCGTGGTAGCAACACTCGGTGCTTACCACCACATTGCCCACCTCGAGCGAGGGGTCGGCACCACCAGCACAGCCCGACGATATAATGAGGTCGGGGTGATAATTGTCAATCATCTCTACGGTGCCAATGGCCGAATTTACCTTGCCAATGCCACACTTCTGTATCACTACCTTTTTATCTCCTATTGTTCCAATATAAAAAACTTTTCCATGCTTAATCTCATCCTTGGGGTCGGTCAGCAGGGTGAGCAGCTGGGCCAGCTCTTTATCCATCGCAATAATAACACCAATTGTCATCATGTATGTATATGTGTATATAGTTATTTCTTGTTATTATCCTTCGCGCAAGAAGTCGAGCGTCTCGAATATTTCTTCCTTCGTGGCCGTTTGGTTGATACGTATGTCGCCTATGTTGCCCAAGAGGGTGAAGTTGATATGGTGGGCCGTGTTCTTCTTGTCGTGCTTCATGAGGGCGAACAGTGTTTCGTAGTCGTCGCACGTGATGGGCAACTTAGGATAATGGGCGTTGATGTATTGCACCGTTTGGCGTAACACGTCGGTGGGGAAGCCCACCTTAGCGGCACTGAGGTACAACTCGCACACCAAGCCATAGGCCACAGCATAGCCATGCAGCACAGGCTGCCCTTTTTGCATGGCCCACGACTCGAGGGCATGACCAATGGTATGGCCCAGGTTAAGGGCCTTACGTATGCCTTTTTCAAAGGCGTCGGCACTAACAATCTGCTCTTTTACCTTTACCGACTGGGCCACCATCTCTTGCAAAACATGCAGGTTGGGGTGGTCGAGGTCGAAACATAGGTGCTGTGCCCACATATCGTGGGTGCTGATAAGGGCATGTTTCAACATTTCGCCATAGCCCGAGCAAAGGTTTTCGTGGTCGAGGGTTGACAGAAACTGGGTGCTAAGAATAACGTAACGGCTGTCGTTAAACACGCCTACCTCGTTCTTCAGACCATTAAAGTTGATGCCTGTTTTTCCACCTACCGAGGCGTCGACCATGGCCAGCAATGTGGTGGGAATGTTGATAAAGTCGATGCCACGTTTGAAGGTAGAGGCAGCAAAGCCACCAAGGTCGGTTACCATGCCACCGCCCAGATTGATCAGGCACGAGTGGCGCGTAGCACCATGGTCGGCCAAAGCTTGCCACACGGCTATCACCTGATTGATGTCTTTGTGCATATCGGTGGGCGCTATCTCAATAACATGTGCGTTGCGCAGACTAAAAAAGCCGCTTACCACAGGCCAGCACTGGGCTTTCGTGGTGCTATCGACCAAAACAAACACACGGTCGTGCTCGCACTCAGAAATGGCTACTGCCAGTTCTTCCTCTAAATGTTTTGAAATAATAATTCTCTGCTCCATAATTCTTCTAACCTAACATACTTAATCGCGTACAAAGTTACAGTTATTCTGATAAACGGCAAAAGAAAGGTACGAAAAAAAGCACGGCTAACTTCAAACAGTCGGCCGTGCTCAAAATATTAGAACAACACTAATATATAGAAAAGGTATGAAGATTAAATCTTGCTAATAATACCCAGTTGGGTTGCTTCAAGGAACTTGATGATGCTGCTTATTTCTTTGCCAGCAGGCACCTGTTCCTTAACCTGGTTGATGGCATCAAACACGCTGGTTTGGCCATGGAACACCAAGCGATAGGCATTGGCAATATGGTTAATAACCTTATCGGGTGTGCCTGACGACTTTAACAGTGTTTCGTTTACGCCAGCATAACGCACGGGGTTGTCGGTAGCCACGATAAACGGAGGCACGTCGCGCGAAATGCGCACACCACCCGTCACCATTGAGGCGCCGCCAATGCGCACGTTTGAATTAACGATAACGCCTGATGAGAAGATGGCAGCACTGTGTATCTCGCAGTCGCCAGCCACCTTGGTACCGTAACCAAAGGTAACATAGTCGTCTACCTTGGTGTCGTGCGAGATGTGTACGCCCTCCATAAAGAAGTTGCGATTGCCTATGCGGGTCTCGCCATCTTTAAAGGTGGCACGGTTGATAACCACATTCTCGCGGAAGATGTTCTCATCGCCAATCACAAGAGCGGTATCGTCGCCCTTATAGTTGAAGTCCTGAGGCTCGGCACCCAGCACGGTGTTCTGATAAACCTTGTTTCCGCGGCCCATGCGTGTGCCCTTCATAATGCTTACGCCAGGATAGATAATGCAGTCGTCGCCTATCACTACATCGTCTTCAATATAGGCAAACGGATAAACGGTGACGTTCTTTCCAAGCTTTGCGCCAGGAGCTATATATGCTTTATCACTTATCATAATTTTCAAACTTTATAAGTTAAGAATTCAGAGTGAAGGTCAAAGACGACGTTAGTTTCGGCCTCCACCCAGAGCGTAGTAAAGGTTTACTACTGCCTGCATTTTGTTAAAGTCGTCGGCCACCTTCGAAAGCTGAGCGTTCAACAAGCTCTGCTGGGCGGTGATAACCTCAAGATAGGTTGTGCCTTGACCCTGTGAGAACAGCATCTTGGCATACTCAACGTTCTTGGTAAGGCTCTCTACCTGCTTGGCTTCGAGCTTGCTCTTCTCGTCAGACGAGTTGTAGAGCACCAAGGCGTTGCTCACCTCGCTACCTGCCGACAACACGGCGTTCTGCCAAGTGTTGTAAGCCTGCTCTTGCTGAGCCTTGGCCACCTTCAGGCCAGCGATAAGCTGACCATGGGCAAAGATGGGCTGTGTGAGCGAGCCAACGGCGTTCCACAACATCTTGCCAGGGTTTACGATACCGCCACCACTATTATTGGTGTAGGCACCTGAACCGCTGATGGTGATGCTGGGATAGAAACGTGAACGGGCCTGATTGGTGTTATAGAAGCACTGTGCCAGGCTCATCTCGGCATAATGCACGTCGGGACGGTTGCTGAGCAGCTGCACACCAATGCCTGTGCTAAACTCGGTGGGCAACGACTGGTTCTCAATCTTGCCACGAGCAATGGTTTGTGCGGGCTGACCTAACAGCAGCGAGAGCGAATTTTCTACCTCACGTATCTGACGTTTCAGGTCGGCAGCCTGTGCCTGCACTGAGTAGTAGTTCGACTCGGCGCTCTGCACGCTGGTTTCCTTAGCACGTCCCAGTTCCTTCTGAAGCTTCATCAGCTCCCAAGTATCCTTGGTCAGAGTGGTCATATTATCAACCAGCTCGAGCTGCTTATCCAGCATCATAAGGGTGTAATACATATTGGCAATGTTCGATATCAAGCCTGTCTTCACCACCAGCTGATAGTCTTTTGTGGCCAACAGGTTCATCTGTGCACTGCGCTTGACGTTGAGAAGATTGCCAAAGAGGTCGATGCTCCAGCTGGCCTGTACAGGCAACGAATAGGTCTTGGTAGCCTTATTGCCATCCCACGACGTGATAACGCCCTGGGGCGAGAAGGTGAACGAGGGCACGAAAGCCAGCTTGGCCACCTTCAGCTGCTCTTCCACCATCTTTACATTGAGGGCTGCGTTAAGCATGTTGGTATTGTGAGCCAAGCCTTGCTCGATGAGCGACTGAAGCTGGGGGTCGGTGAACACACTGCGCCAAGGCAGATTGCCAAAGCTGGCGGTGTCGGTCACGGCCAGGGTGTCGGTGGTCGACTGTACGTCGCGCACCAGTCCCTTCGTGTTCACTTCAGGGCGCTCGTATTTGTTATATATTCCGCAACTGCCTAACAGCAAGGTGGCAGAGGCGAAAAGTATTGCTTTATTTAGTTTCATTTTGTTTCGTTATTTTGAAGTCTTATCAATCTGCTCCTGTAAGGCACCAGCCACATAGGGGTTTGTGTACTGACGTATCTCGGTGTCAACACTTGCATTGTCATCCTCAAACTCGATGGGCTTGATCTTCTCTTGCAGCATCTGGAAGATGTAGAACAAGGCGGGCACAATCATAATCTGGCAGAGCATACCTATCAACATACCGCCAATGGCAGCAGCACCCAGTGTCATGTTGCCGTGGTAACCTACGCCCCAAGGCATCAGCATAGGCAACAGACCGATAATCATGGCCAGTGAGGTCATCAAGATAGGACGCAAACGGGCTGCAGCACCCAACACAGCCGACCATGAGATAGCCATACCCGTCAGGCGACGCTCAAGGGCGAACTGCACAATAAGAATGGCGTTCTTGGCCAACAGACCCATCAACATAATCAACGCAATCTGCATATAGATGTCGTTGTTATTGCCAAACAGCTTGGTAAAGATGAAGGCACCAGCCAAACCGAACGGGATAGAAAGAATTACTGACAGAGGCAGCAAGTAGCTCTCATACTGTGCAGCAAGGATGAGGTAAACGAAGGTAAGACAGAGCACGAAGATGATGCCTGTTGAGTTGCTCGACTCTTGCTCGTTACGGGTCAAGCCTGAGAACTCGTAGGTATAACCTGAGGGCAACGATGTCTTAGCCACCTCGGACATAGCGTTCAAGGCGTCGCCAGTAGAATAACCATCGGCAGCCGACGCGTTCACGTTGATAGAGGTAAACAGGTTGAAGCGGTCAATCTCCTGCGGGCCGTATACGCGGCTCAGCTGTACATACTCGTTGATAGGAGCCATCGCACCCGACTGGGTACGTACATATATATTGTCGAGGCTCTTCAAATCAGAACGATCTTTGGGGTCGGCCTGAATATATACACGATACAGTTTACCGTAGGCATTGAAGTTAGAGGCATACATACCACCATAGTAGCCCTGCATGGTGCTGAGCACGGTTGAGGGGTCGATACCACTCTGCTTACACTTGGCCACATCAACATCAATCTTGTATTGCGGATACTTGGTATTGTATGAGGTCATGGCGTTGCTGATTTCGGGGCGCTTGTTCAGCTCGGCAATAAACTTCTGTGTTACGTCATAGAACTTGTTTACATCGCCACCCGTGCGGTCCTGCATTGAGAAGGTAAGACCGTTGGTAGCCGAGAAGCCTTGCACCATAGGCGGCTGGAAAGCCAATATCTGAGCGCCCTTAATAGCGGCTGTCTGCTTATAAATCATACCCAGAACCATACTTGAACCAAGATTATGGACACCGATATACTTCAGCGGGCCCTCCATCTTCTGACGCTCTTCAAAGCTCTTCAGCTTGACAATAAAGGTACCCTGGTTTGAACCCTGACCAGCAATAAAGTTGTAACCCGTAATGCGCATACGGCTTTCGATAGCGGGGTTGGTAGCCAACATACGGTCTACCTGGTCCATCACTTCCTGTGTTTTCTTCATTGAAGTGCCCGGAGGGGTTGACACGGTACAGAACACGGTACCTGTATCCTCGTCAGGCACAAGGCCTGTCTTGGTGGTAGCCATGAGTGTGCCCATCGCAACGATGCCTACTACAACCGAGATAATGGCGATAATGGGGCGCTCAACAATACGACGCACGCCATTGCGATAGCGGTCTTGCACCTTACCATAGGTAGCGTTGAAGGCAGCATGGAAGCGGTCAACCATCGACATCTTTCGGGCGGTGCCGTCTTCATTCTTCGGCTTCAGCAAGATAGCACAAAGAGCAGGCGAGAGAGTCAAGGCGTTCAATGCCGAGATAATAATTGAGATAGCCATGGTGATACCAAACTCGCGATAGAAGGTACCAGAGGTTCCACCCATAAACGATACTGGGATAAACACAGCCGCCATCACAAGGGTGATTGAGATGATGGCTCCCGATATCTCGTTCATGGCGTCGATAGATGCCTGTCGGGCCGACTTATAACCAAGGTCGAGCTTGGCGTGTACGGCCTCAACCACCACAATGGCATCGTCGACCACAATGGCAATGGCAAGCACAAGGGCGGCCAAGGTCAGAAGGTTCAGCGAGAAGCCAAACACATAGAGGAAGAAGAAGGTACCAATCAACGATACAGGCACAGCAATCAGCGGGATAAGCGTTGAACGGGTGTCCTGCAAGAAGATATACACCACAATGAACACGAGAACGAAAGCCTCGAGAAGGGTCTTGACAAGGTCTTCAATAGAAGCGAAGAGGAACTCGGTAACGTCCTGCATCACATCAAAATGAAGTCCGGGAGGCAAGGTTTTGCCCTGCTCTTCAAGCAGCTTCTTTACATTATTGGCAATCTCGGTAGCATTAGAACCAGCGGTCTGTGTCACCATCATGGTTACTGACGACTTGCCGTTCAGCTCTGATGCAACGGTGTAAGACAAGGCGCCCATCTCAACACGAGCCACATCCTTCACACGAATGGTTTGGCCGTCTTGGGTCGACTTGATAATCATGTCGCCAAACTCCTCAGGAGTCTTCAAACGACCTTTATAACGGAAGGTGTACTGATAAGCATTGTCGCTATTCTCACCTACCGAACCAGGAGCGGCCTCAATATTCTGTTGAGCCAGCACACCCGTAAGGTCAGAAGGAATCATGCCATAGTTTTTCATCTTCACGGGGTCAATCCACAGGCGCATGGTATAGTCTTTCTGCGAGAAGCACTGGCACTCGCCCACACCACTAATACGCTTGATGGCTGGCACCACGTTAATGTTGGCATAGTTGGCAAGGAATTCGTCGTCATAACGATCATCATCGGCAGTAAGACCGAAGAGGATAACGGTAGACGACTGACGCTTCATTACCTGCACACCAGCCTTGGTAACCTCGGCGGGCAGCAAGGCCGAAGCCTGCGACACACGGTTCTGAACGTTTACCTGACACATGTCGGCGTTCATACCCTGCTGGAAATATACGGTGATTGAAGCCGAACCATCGTTAGTGGCTGAAGAGGTCATGTAGGTCATACCCTCAACACCGTTGATTTGTTCCTCAAGCGGAGCAAGCACCGAGTTCAGCACGGTCTCAGAGTTGGCACCCGTGTACGAGGCACGCACCATGATTGTAGGCGGTGCAATGTTCGGGTACTGCTCAATAGGCAGCGACACCAGTCCGAGCACACCCAAGATTACCACCAAGATAGAGATCACGGTGGAAAGCACTGGGCGTTTGATAAATCTATCTAATTTCATCTGTTTTCTATTTAAGAGTTAAGAAGGAAAGAACAACAAAGTTTAGTCCCTGTCTCTTTTCAAAAGCCATATTATCTTCAAAGCAGTATCATGATTATAACGATAGCAGCTGTAGATGACGCTGGCCATGGAAAGGAGCAATAGCACTTACCTATACATTCTTAGCCTTTATTTTCTTTACTTTCCGAATGCTTTCTTCAGTTTTTTGAGGTCGCCCTGAGCGGCACCCAACTCTTCTGTCTTCTTCAGTTTCTCAGCATACTGAGCTTCGGTCAAAGGTTTGATCTCCATACCGTCTTGCAAACTTGAGATACCATTTACCACGAAGCGGTCGCCAATGTTCAAGCCACTGGTGATGATATAGTTTTTGCCATCGTTGTTGGGGTTGATGGTAACAGCGGTATATTTCACCTTGTTATCCTTACCTACAACATAAACGAAGTATTTGTCTTGTACCTGAGCCACAGCATCTTGAGGAATGATAACGGCCGATGAAGACACATGAGGCACAACGATAGAGCCTGAAGCGCCACTCTTCAAAAGATGATCAGGGTTGGGGAAGTCGGCACGCATTGACACTGAACCAGTGGTAGCATTGATAACACCGCTAACAGTAGCCACACGACCTGGCTGATTGTAGATAGTGCCATCGGCCAACTGCAGTTTTACTGCGGGATAGCTGCTGATGGCTGCGTTCAAACCGCCAGCGCCCTTTGTCATTTCCAGCAAGTCTTTCTCGGTTACAGAGAAGTAAACCTGCATGGTGCTGATGTTGCTCACAGTGGTGAGAGGCTGCTGTGATGAAGCGCTAACCAGCGCACCAACACGGTAAGGCAGATCGCCTACAACGCCATTAGTGGGGCTTGTTACAAAGCAGAAGTCGAGGTTTTGCTTAGCCGATACGTAAGCAGCCTGTGCCTGTGCCAGCTGTGCCTGTGCACTCTCATAGTTATTGCGTGACGACTGAAGGTCGAAAGCACCAATAACATTGTTCTTAAACAGTTTCTCGTTATTCTCATAGGTAAGCTTTGCTGTGGCCAAAGCAGCCTTAGCAGCGTTTACCGAAGCCTTTGCCTGACGTACGGCAGCAGCGTATGTTACATTGTCAATCACAAACAACAGCTGGCCAGCCTTCACTGTTTGGCCTTCTTTCACACACAGTTTGGTGATGAAGCCCGACACTTTCGGACGTATTTCTACGTCTTGCATACCCTTAATAGTAGCGGGATACGTTGTTTGCAAATTGGCATCCTGACCCTGAACGGTGCGAACAGCATACTCGTTGTCGCCGAAATCAGGTTTTCCACCACTTTTACCTCCACCACAAGAGGTAAGCACCGCAGCCATTACTGCAGCTGCAAGAATCAAAAACTTGTTTTTTTTCATACCTATTTAAATAATTATCTCTTAAAAATTTAATATTTGTTCTAACCTGTTATCCGTCTGCTATTTGGCTTGTTAGGCCATTCACTGGCCGACGTATCTTCGAGTATTGCCAGGTGCTTCACTTTTATCTTTATTAGTAACACCTTTTATTATATAGGCTACACCTTATATATTATAGCAGATATATTTATCTTTAACCTAATTTGTTATCACCATCTTTTTACCATCGGCCAAGCCTTAAGGCTGGACGACAAGAGAAAACTAAGTATCTGGTTTTAGTTTTCGGCTGCAAAGATACCAACAAAATATATAAATAAGGTAATCATCCCAATATATTTAACAAATATTATTCAACCATTAAGATATTTTCGCACCACACAGATAGTAGAAGTACAGTGAAGAAGAATATAAACAAAGGTTGCCAAACAAAGAAAAAGAGAAGGAAAAGAGGGGAAGAATGAGAGGGAAAGGTGGTGAGAATGAGAAGGAAAGAGGGGAAGAATGAGAGGGAAAGGTGGTGAGAATGAGAAAGTATTATGATGAAGAAGAGAGGCTATTACACAAAAGAGTAGCCAGATAGAAATGAAAAAAGAACGGGAGCTTGAGATGTAAAAGAACGGGGCTTGAGATGTAAAGAAACGGAGCTTGAGATGTAAAGGAATGGGGCAAGGCCGAGAAGAACGTAAAAAGAAGAAGGGGTGTAAGATAGATGGGGCCATTAGGCCAGCCCCATCTGTCGTGCTTTCTGCATGAGCAGCTGCATAAGCGGTTCGCGTTCGTTCTCCACCTTATTGTCAAGCACCGCATCTTTTAGGCATTGTTTCAGTGCGCCTACTTCGCGGCAAGGCTTTAGGTTGAACATCTGCATAATTTCGTTTCCATCGATACAAGGCTGTAACAGACGCTTGTAGTCGCGCTCTTTCAGGTCGGCCAACTTCTCGCGCACCATGCGGAAATTGTCAAGAAACTGGCGTTTGCGCACCTGATTTTTGCTGGTAATGTCGGCCTCACACAGCGTCATTAGGTCGTCGATGTCGTCGCCAGCATCGTTTAAGAGACGTCGCACAGCGCTGTCGGTCACCTCTTCATCGGCAATAGCGATGGGGCGCATGTGCAAATCGACCAGTTTTTGCACATACTTCATCTTAGCATCCATAGGCTCTTTCAGCCGGCGGAAGATATCAGGCACCATCTTGGCGCCCAGATAGTTGTGGTTATGAAAGGTCCATCCCAATGCGGGGTCCCAGCGTTTGCTACGTGTTTTTCCCACATCGTGCAACAGAGCTGCCCAGCGCAACCATAGGTTATCGCTCTTTTGTGCCACATTGTCAAGCACCTCGAGCGTGTGGTAGAAGTTGTTTTTATGGGCACGGCCATTGCGTGTTTCAACAATATCCAGCCCTGCCAACTCGGGTAAGATGAGCTGAAGCAGGCCCGAGCGCTGCAAGTCGACAAAGCCGCGACTGGGTTGCGGAGCCTTAATGGTTTTGTTCAGTTCTTCGCTAATGCGCTCGCCACTGATAATTTTCAGGCGATGTGCGTTACGTCCCAGCGCCTCAAAGGTTTCGTCTTCGATAAAGAAGTGCAGCTGCGTGGCAAAACGCACGCAACGCAGCATGCGCAAGGGGTCGTCAGAAAACGTGATATCAGGGTCGAGGGGTGTGCGAATGATGCCGTCTTCAAGGTCTTCAATGCCGCCGAAGGGGTCGACAAGTTCGCCAAAATGGGCACGGTTTAGCTGTATAGCCATGGCGTTGACGGTAAAGTCGCGACGGTTCTGATCGTCTTCCAGCGTGCCATCTTCGACAATGGGTTTACGCGAGTCGTGGCTATAACTTTCGCGTCGAGCCCCCACAAACTCAACCTCCAGACCTTTATATTTCACCTGTGCCGTGCCAAAATTCTTGAACACTGAGATATTTGCCTTGCGTCCCATCTTCTTGCGCAAGGCGTTGGCCACCTGTATGCCACTGCCCACCACCACTACGTCGATATCATTTGAGGGGCGCTCGAGAAAGAGGTCGCGCACATATCCTCCCACAACATAGCAGTCGAGGTTCAGTTCATCGGCAGTGTCGCCAATCAGATGAAATATATCCTTATCAAGTATTTGTGCCAGTTCGGCATCAGTATAGAGCTTCATAACTTATCCTAAAAACGTTTTTTTCATGACTTCATGCCAGCCACTACGCCCTCACGGCCCACAATGTTTGCCTGAGAAGCAGCGGTAAAAGATGGTATGAGTATGCAAAGTTACTTATTTTTTTGCATCCCACAAAACGTTACGCCCCCTTTTCATTGTTTGAAAGGAGGCGTAACACCACGATCTCACGTTTCGCAAATATAAGACACAATCTAATCAGCCATAAAATATCCGTTGTTGTCAGTCATATCATCTGTTATATCTTCTACGTAGCCCTTTTTGAGGGTTTCTTGCGACCCTGCCATGATGCCTAATGCCTCGACAGCAATAACATCGATTTGGGGCTTTTTATATTCTTTCTTGTCCATAATAGTTGTTTCGTTATTTAATAATTATCTTCTTTGTCTTTCCCGACTTCATGCGCACGATGTTTACGCCCTTCTGTGGTGCGTTGAGACGCTTTCCGCTGAGGTTGTAATATTCTGCCTCGGCATCGTTCAATGCGTCGAGAGCCTCTGCAGCGTTGATGCCAGTAGCCGAGCCATCAATACGCATGCTGAGGAGAGCAGGGGCGTTGGCAGAAGTGCCACTGAGCCAAGCGCGGAACGGCTGAACCTTGACACCCTTAACCGAAGCCGAGCTATTCAGTTCAGCCACATTCCAGAAGCGATCCTTTGATATAACATAACCGCTGTTGACATCCTCTGTCCAGTAAGTGCCGCTGAATGTCATGTCGTCCACTGTTTGAGCCTCTATTGCCACATTCAACGTAGCATCGTTAGCGTCAAATGTCAGTTCCGACCCTGTGCCGTTGCGCTTTACTATACATGGAGTGCCGGCAGCCACCACTCCTTCAAGGCGGCTCAGCACAAGCTCGTCACCAGTCAGTGTTTCAATCTTATACAGGCAGTAAGGCTCGCTGCCAGTCAGCGTCAATGAGTACGGCAACACGAGTGTGCCCCAGTTGTTCGTCATCGTGCGAGTGTAGGATATAGCATCAACTGTTCCATTTGCCTTGTCGCTAATATATGAGTCATCGCTCAGGCTTACTTTTTTCGCTTGAAGATAGAAATATGCCCCTATAACTTTAGGCAACGACTGGAAAGTGATAGTTTTAATATTATTACAGTTACCAAAAGCACTAGTACCAATTACTTCCAACGATTTAGGTAATAACAAATCTCCCGTCAATCCTGAACAATTATAAAAAGCCGCATTTCCAATAGTTGTTACAGAGCTTGGTATTGTCAAATCTCCCGTCAATCCAGAACATCCTGAGAAAGCCACACCTCCAATAGTTGTTACAGAGTTTGGTATTGTCAACTCTCCTTTGAATCCAGAACAATTCCAAAAAGCCGAACTTCCAATGTTTTTTACAGAGCTTGGTATTGTCAAATCTCCCGTCAATCTAGAACAATTATAGAAAGCATTTTCTTCAATGGTTGTTACAGAGTTTGATAATGTCAATTTTCCCGTGAACCCATAACAATCACTGAAAGCCAATTTTCCAATGGTTTTTACAGAGTTTGGTATTGTCAATTCTCCCGTCAATCCTGAACAAGCAATGAAAGCCTTATTGCCTATCGATGTTAGTGAATTTGACAGTGTTAGAGTGCCATTAAGATCTTCACATCCGAAAAAGGCTTCATTATCTATTGTTGTTACTGTATTAGGAATGACAAGGTTTCCTGTAATGTTTGAATTATAGAACGCTTGCGCAGGAATTTGCGTAATCGGAGCGTCAAACTCTATCACGCACTTATTATCTTCACCAACCCTATAATGCTCCACTACCGTAGCACCAAAATTTTTATTTGATATATCCACCTTATTACCATCGGTTGTTTGGTAACGAAAAAAACTATTCCCGCACACCTGACATATATCATCGTTAAGCTTATGACTTGTGGCAGGAAGATTAGCGGTAAGACCAGAAACAGTCTCTTCCCCCTCACATTCTTGGGGGACGAATGTTATAATGTAATCATGCGTACAGCTATACTTCTTCTTCTCTATAAGGAGCGAATGTTCGTTTGCAGCCACCTCGCCCAGCTTGACATTTTTGTTGCCCACGCGCTTATAAACCAACCACTTGCCTAAAGTAGAGGAGTACTCTTTATAGCTTTGCTGCTCCCAAATGAACATCATCTTATCACCAGAAGGCTGCACCTTAAAATTGATAGGACGAACGTTTCCGCTGGTGCTTCTGTCAAGAGCCACGTCCTTTTGTACTAAAGAACCGCTGGACTGGTCTTGCCATTTGCCCTTCACCGTAAACTTATGACCATAATAAGAGAATGTCTTATTGAAAGAGAGCTTAAGGTCAACGGTAACCCATGATTTCTCAGATTCGTAGGGGTTACTAAATGCGCCTACCTGTCCGCACTTTAAATCTTGGAGCTGTGCAGAGCCTACCGTTTTGCCATTAAGAATTATACTTGAACTATAGCCGACATCACCAGATATGTCTTTAAAATGAGTAAGGTGTGCATCGGATATTAAAGACCACATTTCCTTAAGATTAGCTACTTTTTTGTCGTCGATGTAGAGATACACATCTCCAGTAAAACGGGAATTGTATAGTTTGGGGTTTAAAGTTTCCAATTTCCCGTTGAATATCCATAACTGAAGACTGGTTTCTATGCCACTCCTACTATAATATGTATTGCCTAACAGGACAACTGGTTCGAGTCCTTTGGCAGACACCTTGCCAGCACCTGCCATACACAAAAATAGCGAGAGCAGTGTGTAGACAAACACTCTGCCGATGTGTTTAGAGTTAATGTTTTTTTTCATTTTTAATTATTTAGTTGTTAAAGTAACGGC
>ERZ1026846.1505-NODE-1505-length-14672-cov-13.008278_pt1 | contig 14672 bp, 9 predicted proteins | sample MGYA00380153_ERZ1026846 | MGnify/ENA primary metagenome ERZ1026846 (study PRJEB33269, sample SAMEA4719789) | human gut metagenome | biome: human-associated habitat; feature: organic feature; material: feces | place: Cameroon | collected 2013-10 ... | reverse complement strand
CAATTAATGTTGAGATGTTCGGTCGTGAAACACCGGTCGAGATTGATTTCACAGACGTGAAATTACTGTAAGATTTAGGTCTTACAAGAAGTGGGAGGCTTTAAAGCCGCCATAAACCACATTATATTTAGGAGGTGCCACAATGGCAAAGAAAGTAACAGGTTATATTAAATTACAGATTCCTGCCGGCAAGGCTACACCAGCTCCACCAGTTGGTCCAGCACTTGGTCAGCATGGTGTTAACATTGTAGAATTTACAAAGCAGTTTAATGCAAAGACAGCAGATCAGGGCGACTTAATTATCCCTGTAGTAATCACAGTTTATGCTGATAGAAGTTTCAGCTTCATCACAAAGACTCCACCTGCTGCAGTTCTTCTTAAGAAGGCTTGCAATATTAAGTCAGGTTCAGGCGTGCCTAACAAGAATAAGGTTGCTACAATTAAGAGAGCAGAAGTTCAGAAGATTGCTGAGCTTAAGATGCCAGACTTAAATGCAGCTACAATCGAAGCAGCTACTTCAATGATCGAAGGTACTGCTAAGAGTATGGGTATTGTTGTAGAAGACTAATTCTATAACGAGGCTTTGAATAAAGATTGCTAAAGGTCTTTAAAGACATTTGGACAAGATTTTATTTTATAATTTGTTGATTTTCATAGAAGAACATGTGGCTGAGAATTAATCTCGGGATTGTTCAATATGTGGGAGGAAAGATGAAATCCTTCCGATAATACCACTAGGAGGTTTATATAATGAAAAGAGGAAAGAAATACGTTGAGGCAGCCAAGAATATTGACCGCCAGACATTATACGAAGCAGCAGACGCTATCTCATTAGTAAAGAAGAACGCTACTGCTAAATTCGACGAGACAATCGAAGCACATATCAGAACAGGTTGTGATGGACGTCACGCTGAGCAGCAGATCAGAGGAGCTGTTGTTCTTCCACACGGAACAGGTAAGACTGTACGTGTATTAGTATTTGCTAAGGGTGCTAAGGCTGATGAGGCTCTTGCAGCTGGAGCAGATTTCGTTGGTGGCGAGGAGCTTATTCCTAAGATCCAGAACGATAACTGGTTCGAGTTCGACGTTGTTGTTGCAACTCCAGATATGATGGGTGTTGTTGGTCGTCTTGGTCGTGTACTTGGTCCTAAGGGATTAATGCCAAACCCTAAGGCTGGTACAGTTACTATGGATGTAACAAAAGCTGTTAATGATATCAAGGCTGGTAAGATTGAGTACAGACTTGACAAGACTAATATCATTCACGTGCCAATTGGTAAGGCTTCATTCACAGAGGAGCAGTTATCAGACAACTTCCAGGCTATTATGGATGCAATCGTTAAGGCTAAACCAACTTCACTTAAGGGACAGTATTTAAAGAGTGTTGTTCTTACAGCTACTATGGGTCCTGGTGTAAAGGTTAGCACAGCTAAGTACGTTGGTTAATTATAATTAATCATATGTAAGCTGATGAATGGATTAGCTTATTGCAGGATTTGGGTTATACAACGCAATATTACGAAGAATTAATATATTCTTTGCGAATAACGGTTGACAACCAATATATTATGATAGTATACTATCAATGTTTGTGTTACTATCTGGTTGATTTGGATATAGATTTATAATCTGTATCAGATTGATGCGATGGTTTCATAATATAATTAAAGTGAAAGTGATTTCACATTTTGCCTAAGACAGCAGGTCCCGAAAGGGTTAAAGGTAATACGCCTACCGAGGACAGACTTAATGCGTAAAGCATTGATTATCAGTTTATTCAGTCCTTCTGTCTTATAGATAGAAGGACTTTTTTGTTAGAGCAATGAAGCATAATACTTAAAGTGTTATGGTTGTTGTTGAATGAGCCTGATACATGTACGTCTGGGCAGAATATTATCTGGCGACAGATATAATCTAACAGGAGGTAAATATTCATGGCAAAAGTAGAACTTAAGCAGCCTATCGTAGACGAAATCAAAGCAAGCTTAGAAGGCGCTCAGGGCGTTGTGGTAGTTGACTACCGTGGCTTAACTGTTGAGCAGGATACACAGCTTCGTAAGCAGTTAAGAGAAGCTGGTGTTGTTTACAAGGTTTATAAGAATACTTTAGTAAAGAGAGCAATTGCAGGTACAGAGTTCGAGCCAATGGCAGAAGTTCTTGAAGGACCTAACGCTATTGCAATCTGCAAGGAAGATGCTACAGCTCCAGCAAGAGTTTTAGCTAACTTTGCTAAGACAGCAGATGCACTTGAACTTAAGTGTGGCGTTGTTGAAGGTACTTACTATGATGCTACTGGAATCGCAGCTATTGCTAACATTCCTTCAAGAGATGAACTTCTTGCTAAGTTCCTTGGAAGCATCCAGTCACCTATTACAAACTTTGCTCGTGTTATTAAGCAGATCGCTGAGAAGAACGAAGAGGTTGCATAATTACACGGCGTAATCAGTACGATTATTGACGGACAGGTGTGACTATGTCAGCCTGCTACGAAACTTAATTAAAAGACTATTAAAAAGGAGATTATAATAATGACTACTCAGGAAATTATCGAAGTTATTAAAGGTTTATCAGTATTAGAATTAAATGATTTAGTTAAAGCATGTGAAGAAGAATTTGGTGTTTCTGCAGCAGCAGGTGTTGTTGTAGCAGCAGGTGCAGCAGCAGGTGCAGCAGCAGAAGAAAAGACAGAATTTGACGTAGAACTTACAGAAGCTGGCGCTAACAAGGTTAAGGTTATCAAGGTTGTTCGTGAAATCACAGGTCTTGGATTAAAGGAAGCTAAGGAAGTTGTTGATGGCGCTCCTAAGGTTGTTAAGGAAGGCGCTTCTAAGGAAGAAGCTGAAGAAATCCAGAAGAAGCTTGAAGCTGAAGGTGCTAAGGTTACTCTTAAGTAATTCAGATTGTCAGTTTGATGCTTGCTTGACATATATATGCCGTATGGCATAGCATATATGAACAGAATTTTTAATATATTGCGGTATGCTGAATAATCACTTGATTTTTTAAAGCATATTTGGTATATTATATAAAATATGAAAAAGTTCCAGTTGTTGTATTGACAGCTGGAACTTTTTTTGTTACTATGAATAATGCACTATTATGGTATGGTGTGCATAGTATTTGCACGCATATCGATAATGTAATAAATTAATGTAAAGTAAAGAAAACTAAGGGGTGAAACGTCAATGGAGAAAAACAGAATACGTCCAGTAAAGTCAGGCAAATCGATGCGTATGAGTTACTCAAGACAGAAAGAAGTTCTTGAGATGCCTAACCTTATTGAAGTACAAAAAGATTCTTACCAGTGGTTTTTAAATGAAGGCTTAAAGGAAGTCTTTAGCGACATCTCTCCAATTGCAGATTATAACGGAAGGCTCAGTCTTGAATTCGTTGATTTTGCATTATGTGAGGAAGAGAGAAAGTACTCTATAGAAGAGTGCAAGGAAAGGGATGCTACATATGCAGCTCCACTTAAGGTACGTGTAAGACTTCATAATAAAGAGAGCGAAGATATAAGCGAACATGAAATCTTTATGGGTGACCTTCCTTTAATGACTAAGACCGGTACATTTGTGATTAATGGTGCAGAACGAGTTATTGTCAGCCAGCTGGTACGTTCACCTGGTATTTATTATGATATACAGAAGGATAAGTATGGAAAGATATTCCTCTACAGTTCAACAGTAATTCCTAACAGAGGTGCGTGGTTAGAGTATGAAACAGATGCTAACGATGTATTCTATGTTAAGGTTGATCGTAATAAGAAAGTACCTATTACAGTTCTTATAAGAGCACTTGGTTTTGGTACTAACGCAGAGATTCTTGACATATTTGGTGAAGAGCCTAAGCTTCTTGCAACAATGGAGAAGGATACATCTACTAACTATCAGGAAGGTGTACTTGAACTTTATAAGAAGCTAAGACCAGGAGAACCATTATCAGTTGAGAGTGCAGAAGCACTTATTTCGGGTATGTTCTTTGATCCTAGAAGATATGACCTTGCAAGAGTAGGCCGTTATAAATTTAATAAGAAGCTTTCATTCAGAAACAGAATTGCAGGACACATTCTTGCAGAAGACGTTGTAGATGGCAATGGTGAAATTCTTGCTAATGCTGGTGATAAGCTTACAAGAGAAACAGCTGAGAAGATTCAGAATGCAGCTGTTTCAGCGGTATTTATTGCTGCTGAATTAAAGGGTGCAGAAGGTGCGGTTACTAAGAGAACAGTTAAGGTTCTTTCTAATCTTGCTGTAGATATCACTAAGTGGGTAGATATCACAACAGAAGAAGCTAAGGAATTAGGAATTAACGAAGCTGTTTATTATCCGGTCCTTGCACAGATTTTAGCTGATAATGAGTCACTTGATGATATTAAGGACGCTATTGCTAAGAATACAGCAGATCTTATGCCAAAGCATATTACAGTAGAAGACATTCTTGCTTCTATTAATTATAATATGCATCTTGAGTATGGCATTGGATACAAGGATGATATCGACCACCTTGGTAACAGAAGAATAAGAGCTGTTGGTGAATTATTACAGAACCAGTTCAGAATTGGTATTTCAAGAATGGAAAGAGTTGTTCGTGAAAGAATGTCAACTCAGGACTTAAGCGGTATTTCACCACAGTCATTAATTAATATTAAGCCTGTAACAGCAGCTATCAAGGAATTCTTTGGTAGTTCACAGCTTTCTCAGTTTATGGATCAGAATAACCCATTATCTGAGATTACACATAAGAGACGTCTTTCAGCACTTGGCCCTGGTGGTCTTTCGAGAGATCGTGCAGGTTTCGAGGTTCGAGATGTACATTATACACACTATGGTAGAATGTGTCCTATCGAAACACCTGAAGGTCCTAATATCGGTCTTATTAACTCGCTTGCTTCATATGCAAGAATTAATGAGTACGGATTTGTCGAAGCACCTTATCGTATAATCGATAAGACAGACCCTAAGAATCCTAGAGTTACAGATGAAGTACATTACTTCACAGCAGATGAGGAAGATGATTTCCATGTAGCACAGGCTAATGCAGAGATAGATGAGAATGGTTACTTCGTTAAGAATACAGTATCAGGACGTTACAGAGAAGAAACATCAGAATTTGATAAGAGTATGATTGATCTTATGGACGTATCTCCTAAGATGGTGTTCTCAGTGGCTACATCTATGATACCTTTCCTTCAGAATGATGACTGTACACGTGCCCTTATGGGTTCTAACATGCAGCGTCAGGCGGTGCCTCTTCTTATGACAGAAGCACCAGTAATCGGTACAGGTATAGAGAATAAGACAGCGTGTGACTCAGGTGTATGTGTAGTTGCAGAAGAAGATGGTGTTGTACTTTCATCAGAATCTAACAGAATTCTTGTAAAAGAGACAAGTGGAAAGGTTCACGAGTACAAGCTTACAAAGTTCTCAAGAAGTAACCAGAGTAACTGCTATAACCAGAGACCTATCGTATTTAAGGGAGATGAGGTTAAGGCAGGAGATGTTATCGCAGATGGTCCTTCAACATCTAATGGTGAGATTGCCCTTGGTAAGAACCCTCTTATCGGTTTTATGACTTGGGAAGGTTACAACTATGAGGATGCTGTACTTCTTAGTGAGAGATTAGTAAGAGATGATGTTTATACATCAATTCATATAGAAGAATATGATACAGAAGCAAGAGATACTAAGTTAGGACCAGAAGAAATCACAAGAGATTTACCTTCTACAGGTTCAGATGCGGTTAAGGATCTTGATGAAGATGGTATCATCCGTATCGGTGCTGAGGTAAGAGCTGGTGATATCCTTGTTGGTAAGGTTACTCCAAAGGGTGAGACAGAGCTTACAGCAGAAGAAAGACTTCTTAGAGCTATCTTTGGTGAGAAGGCAAGAGAAGTAAGAGATACATCACTTAAAGTTCCACACGGTGCTTATGGTATCGTTGTAGGTGTTAAGGTATTTACAAGAGAAAATGGAGATGAATTAGCTCCAGGTGTTAACAAGAATGTCCGTATCTATATCGCACAGAAGAGAAAGATTTCTGTAGGTGATAAGATGGCTGGTCGTCATGGTAACAAGGGTGTCGTTTCAAGAGTTCTTCCAGTAGAAGATATGCCATTCCTTCCTAATGGACGTCCGCTTGATATTGTACTTAATCCTCTTGGTGTGCCTTCGCGTATGAATATTGGACAGGTGCTTGAAATTCACTTAAGCCTTGCTGCCAAAGTATTAGGTTTTAACGTAGCAACACCTATCTTTGATGGAGCTAACGAGAATGATATTATGGATACACTTGATATGGCCAATGCTTATGCTAATCATCCATTTGATGATGAAGAGCTTGCACGCGAAAAGGCAGATGCAGAAGCTAATGGTGAAGAATATCCTGCTGATATGACAACATTTACTGCTGAATACAAGGAACTTTTAAGAGATGACGTATTCCAGTTCCTTTCAGATAACAGAGCTCACAGAGCTGAATGGAAGGGTGTTCCAATCGGAAGAGATGGTAAAGTAAGACTTCGCGATGGTAGAACAGGTGAATACTTCGATAGTCCGGTTACTATCGGTTTCATGCACTACTTAAAGCTCCATCACCTTGTTGATGATAAGATCCATGCTCGTTCAACTGGTCCTTACTCACTTGTAACTCAGCAGCCACTTGGTGGTAAAGCCCAGTTTGGTGGACAGAGATTCGGAGAAATGGAAGTATGGGCTCTTGAAGCTTATGGTGCATCTTATACACTTCAGGAAATCCTTACTGTTAAATCTGATGATGTTGTTGGTCGAGTTAAGACATATGAAGCTATTATTAAGGGTGAGAACATTCCTGAACCAGGAATTCCTGAATCATTCAAGGTTCTCCTTAAGGAACTTCAGTCACTTGCTCTTGATGTAAGGGTTCTTGATCAGGACAATAACGAAGTTAAGCTTCTTGAAAGTTCAGAATATGAAGTTACAGATTTCAAGAAGGTTCTTGATGATGGTGGTTATAAGAGAAGTAGCCGTGATGAAGAAAATGAATTAAAGAACGCAGGTTATCACGCAGAAAAGCAGGGTGATGACGGTGAGGCAACCATAGAAGAACTCGGATCAGACGATGACGATTTCGATTATGACAGCTTAGATGATGACTATGATGATTACGGTGACGGAAATATAGAAGAATAATAGAAGGGAGCACTATAATGGCAGAAGAGATTAAGTCAAATAAATCAATGAAATTTGATAAAATTCAGATAAAGCTTGCTTCTCCTGAGAGTATTTTAGAGTGGTCTCACGGCGAGGTAACTAAGCCTGAGACTATCAATTACAGAACTTTAAAGCCAGAAAGAGATGGTCTGTTCTGTGAAAGAATATTCGGACCTAGCAAAGACTGGGAGTGTCATTGCGGTAAGTATAAGAAGATTAAAGATAAAGGCATCGTATGTGATAAGTGTGGTGTTGAGGTTACTAAGGCAAGTGTACGTAGAGATCGTATGGGTCATATCCACCTTGCTGCTCCAGTTTCACATATCTGGTATTTCAAGGGAATACCTAGCCGTATGGACCTTATCCTTGATATAGGTCCTAAGAATCTTGAGAAGGTACTTTACTTCGCTTCTTATATCGTAATTGATCCAGGCGAAACAGATATACCATTCAAGAAGATTCTTACAGAAACTGAGTACAGAGATCTTTATGATCAGTATGGTAATACATTCAGAGTTGGAATGGGTGCTGAGGCTATTTTAGAGCTTCTTCACAACGTCAACCTTGAAGAAGAAGTAGCTAAGCTCAAGGAAGAGCTTGCTACTACTACTTCACAGAAGGCTGCAAGACTTATTAAGAGAATTGAAGTTATGGATGCGTTCATTGCTGCTGGTACTAAGCCAGAATGGATGATTCTTACAGAAATTCCAGTTATCCCTCCAGATTTAAGACCTATGGTTCAGTTAGAGGGTGGACGTTTTGCAACATCTGACCTTAATGATCTTTATAGAAGAATTATCAACAGAAATAATCGTCTTGCAAGACTTATTGATCTTGGAGCACCAGAAATCATTGTTCGTAACGAGAAGAGAATGCTTCAGGAAGCTGTTGATGCACTTATAGATAATGGACGTAGAAATGGCCGTCCTGTAACAGGACCTGGTAACAGAGCTCTCAAGTCTTTATCAGACTTATTAAAGGGTAAGCAGGGACGTTTCAGACAGAACCTTCTTGGTAAGCGAGTTGACTACTCAGGACGTTCAGTTATCGTAGTAGGACCAGAACTTAAGATTTACCAGTGTGGTCTTCCTAAAGAGATGGCTATTGAGTTATTCAAGCCATTTGTTATGAGAGAGCTTGTAAGACGTAATCTTGCAGATAATATTAAGAAAGCTAAGAAGAGCGTAGAACATCTTGAGCCAGAAGTATGGGATGTACTTGAAGATGTTATCAAAGAGCATCCAGTTATGCTTAACCGTGCTCCTACACTTCACAGACTTGGTATTCAGGCATTTGAGCCAATCCTTGTAGAAGGTAAGGCTATTAAGCTTCATCCACTTGTTTGTACAGCTTTCAATGCCGATTTCGATGGTGACCAGATGGCGGTACATCTTCCATTGTCTGTAGAAGCTCAGGCAGAGTGTAGATTTATGCTTCTTTCACCTAACAACTTACTTAAGCCATCTGATGGTGGTCCTGTTGCTGTTCCTTCACAGGATATGGTACTTGGTATCTACTACCTTACACAGGAAAGACCTGGTGTTAAGGGTGAAGGTAAGATATTCAAGAGTGTTAATGAAGCACTTCTTGCTTATGAGAATGGAATTATAACACTTCATTCTAAGATTAAAGTTAAGATGACTAAGACTAATGCAGCTGGAGAAGAGATTTCAGGTGTTGTAGAGTCTACACTTGGTAGATTTATTTTCAATGAAATACTTCCTCAGGATTTAGGATATGTAGATAGAAGCAAGGAAGAGAATTTACTTCTTCCAGAAGTTGATTTCCATGTAGGAAAGAAACAGTTAAAGGATATTTTACAGCACGTTATCAATACACATGGTACAACAAGAACTGCTGAAGTTCTTGATGATATTAAGGCTATGGGTTACAAGTATTCTACTAGAGCGGCTATGACAGTTTCTATTTCGGAGATGACAGTGCCACCGGTTAAGAAGCAGCTTATAGCTGATGCTGAAAAGAAGGTTGAACAGATTAACATTAACTACAACAGAGGTCGTTCAACTGATGAAGAAAGATATAAGAATGTTATCAGAGTATGGCAGGAAACAGATAAGACATTGCTTGATGCACTTCTTTCTGGTCTTGATAAGTATAATAACATCTTTATGATGGCTGACTCAGGTGCCCGTGGTTCTAACCAGCAGATTAAGCAGCTTGCAGGTATGCGTGGTCTTATGGCAGATACTTCAGGTCATACAATCGAACTTCCAATCAAGTCTAACTTCCGTGAAGGTCTTGATGTACTGGAATACTTCATTTCAGCCCATGGTGCTCGTAAGGGTCTTTCAGATACAGCCCTTAGAACAGCCGATTCAGGTTACCTTACAAGACGTCTTGTAGATGTTTCTCAGGATCTTATTATAAGAGAGACTGATTGTAGCGTTGGTAAGATAATACCTGGTATGTATGTTTATTCATTTGTTAACGATAGAGCTACTAATTCAAGTGATGCCAAGGAAGATATTCTTGAGCCATTACAGGAACGTATTACTGGAAGATATCTTGCAGAAGATATCAAAGACCCGGCTACAGGAGAGATTATCGTTGCAGCTAACCACCTTGTAACTCCTAAGAGAGCCGCAGCTATCATTAAGACTGGTGTAACACAGGTTAAGATAAGAACTATTCTTACTTGCCGTTCACATATCGGTGTATGTGCTAAGTGTTATGGTTCTAACCTTGCAACAGGTCAGGCAGTTCAGATTGGTGAAGCAGTTGGTATTATCGCTGCCCAGTCTATCGGTGAGCCTGGTACACAGCTTACTATGAGAACTTTCCATACTGGTGGTGTTGCCGGTGATAACATTACTCAGGGTCTTCCTAGAGTAGAGGAACTTTTCGAGGCAAGAAAGCCAAAGAGCCTTGCAGTCCTTGCAGAATTCGGTGGTGTTGTTAGCTTCTCTAAGACAGAGAAGAAGACAGATATTGTAATTACTGATGATGAGGGTAACTCAAAAGCTTATCCTGTATCAAGAGATACAAGAGTTAAGGTTCAGGAAGGACAGGTTGTTGTTAAGGGTGAAGAAATCACAGAAGGTTCAGAGAACCCACATGATATCGTTAGAATCCTTGGCGTAAGAGCTGTTCAGGATTATATGCTTCGTGAAGTTCAGAAGGTTTATCGTATTCAGGGTGTTGATATTAATGATAAGCATATTGAACTTATTGTTAGACAGATGCTTAAGAAGATAGTTATTGATTCTGCTGGAGATTCAGATTTCTTACCTGGTTCACAGGTTGATACTCTTGAATTCACAGAGGTTAATGAAAAGCTTGAAGAAGAAGGCAAGAGAAAAGCAACTGGTACACCAATTATTCTTGGTATTACCAAGGCATCACTTGCTACTAATTCATTCCTTTCAGCTGCTTCGTTCCAGGAGACAACAAAGGTTCTTACTGATGCAGCTATTAATGGTAAGGTTGACCCACTTATCGGTCTTAAAGAAAATGTTATCATTGGTAAGCTTATACCTGCTGGTACAGGTATGAAGAGATACCAGAATGTTGAACTTGACACAGCAACAGCTTATGATGAGATTGAAGAGTCAGATGATGAAGTGTTAAGCTTTACTGAGGATTCAGATGAAACACTTGATTTTACAGAAAATGTAGATACATTAGATGCTGATGTCGAAGTTAGCGATGATGCTGATGTAACAGAAGATACAGAAGCGTAAGATAATAAATATAGAAGCCGTTATCCTTAGGAAAGCGGCTTCTTTTTTGTTTTATAAAATATCAATAACAAGGACAGCATAGTAATGTGATATTTTAGTAATATTTCTAATAATAAATTTTTGAAAAACTCTTGACGAATTTATTCTAAAAATATATACTAAATAAGCGTGCGAATAAGCAACCGCTTATTTATGTACGCTGATTATATAGATGAGTAGTTTAATATGACAGGCTCACGCATTTTTCTTAGTGATTATACTAAGTGCAACCATTCATTATTCTAATTCCGGGAGGTGAAAAAGGAATGCCAACATTTAACCAGTTAGTAAGACAGGGAAGAAAGTCAACAGTTAAGAAGTCTACAGCACCAGCTCTTCAGAAGGGATATAACTCACTTCAGAAGAAGGCTACAGACGTATCTGCACCACAGAAGAGAGGTGTTTGTACAGCTGTTAAGACTGCAACACCTAAGAAGCCTAACTCAGCTCTTAGAAAGATCGCCAGAGTACGTCTTTCTAATGGAATCGAAGTTACTTCATATATTCCAGGTGAGGGCCACAATCTTCAGGAACATAGCGTTGTTCTTATCAGAGGTGGTAGAGTTAAGGATTTACCAGGTACAAGATATCATATCATCAGAGGTACACTTGATACAGCAGGTGTAGCAAAGAGAAGACAGGCACGTTCTAAGTACGGTGCTAAGAGGCCTAAGGATGCTAAATAATTCATAAAGAATTAAGCATCATAAGTCTGTGATTGATTTACATGGTAAGTCATAATATTTGCAGATTATTGCATACAATAATTTACGAACAATTAAATTAATTAGTGCCGGAGTTAGATTAATCCGAAGGTTGCAGGTTTAAGATATACGGCGCGAACACAATTTAATTTGTGAGTACCGATGAATTAATGAAACGTCGTGATGTGTCAGGCTGATGAAGCTGTAAGGCGTTCATTAGTGCTAACAATGACGACAATACAATGTTAAGGAGGGAAGAACCGTGCCACGTAAAGGACATACTCAGAAGAGAGATGTATTAGCAGATCCTATTTACAATAACAAGGTGGTTACTAAGCTTATCAACAACATTATGCTTGATGGTAAGAGAGGAGTAGCACAGAAGATTGTATACGGAGCATTTGACAGAGTCGCAGCTAAGACTGAAAGACCTGCTTTAGAAGTATTCGAAGAGGCTATGAACAATATTATGCCAGTTCTCGAAGTAAAGGCTAGACGTATCGGTGGAGCAACATACCAGGTACCTATCGAAGTTAAGCCAGATAGAAGACAGGCTTTAGCTCTTCGTTGGATGACAACATTCTCAAGAGCAAGAGGCGAGAAGACTATGGAAGAAAGACTCGCTAATGAGATTCTTGATGCAGCTAATAACACAGGTGCATCTGTAAAGAGAAAAGAAGATATGCACAAGATGGCAGAAGCAAACAAGGCTTTTGCTCATTACAGATTCTAATTATAATTATAGGAGGTTTTATCCATGGCTGGAAGAGAATATCCATTGGAGAGAACCAGAAATATCGGAATTATGGCTCATATTGATGCTGGTAAGACAACATTAACAGAGCGTATCCTTTATTATACTGGTGTTAATCACAAGATTGGTGATACTCATGAAGGTACTGCTACTATGGACTGGATGGCCCAGGAGCAGGAGAGAGGTATCACAATCACTTCAGCTGCTACAACATGTCACTGGACACCTGAGAAAGAGGGTAAGCCAGATAAGACACAGCCAGAATACCGTATTAACATTATCGATACTCCAGGACACGTTGACTTCACAGTAGAAGTTGAGCGTTCACTTAGAGTACTTGATGGTGCCGTAGGTGTATTCGATGCACAGAACGGTGTTGAGCCACAGTCAGAGAACGTATGGCGTCAGGCTGATAAGTACAATGTACCTCGTATGGCTTTCATGAACAAGATGGATAAGATGGGTGCTGATTTCTTCGGATCATGCAACCAGCTTATTACAAAGCTTGGAAAGAATCCTGTACTTGTACAGATTCCTATCGGTAAGGAAGATGACTTCCAGGGTATTATCGACTTATTCGAGATGAAGGCTTATGTCTTCAACGGAGATAAGGGTGATGATATCGCTGTTGGTGAGATTCCAGACGATTTAAAGGATCAGGCTCAGGAATATCATGACAAGCTCGTTGAGCAGTGTGCTGAACTTGATGAAGACCTTATGGAGAAGTTCTTTAACGATGAGGAACTTACAGTTCCAGAATTAAAGGCTGCTTTAAGAAAGGGTACTATCGAAGGTACAGCTATTCCTTGTCTTTGCGGTACAGCTTATAAGAACAAGGGTGTTCAGAAGCTTCTTGATGCTGTTATCGAGTACATGCCAGCTCCTACAGATATCCCAGATATCACAGGTGTTGACGAAGACGGTAACGAAGTAACAAGAAAGTCATCTGATGAAGAGCCATTTGCAGCTCTTGCATTCAAGATTATGACTGATCCATTCGTTGGTAAGTTAGCATTCTTCAGAGTTTACTCAGGTACATTAAACGGTGGTTCATATGTACTTAATTCTAATAAGAATAAGAAAGAAAGAGTTGGCCGTATCCTTCAGATGCACGCTAACCAGAGAAAAGAAATTGATAAGGTTTACTCAGGAGATATCGCTGCTGCAGTAGGTCTTAAGGTTACAGTAACAGGAGATACTATCTGTGATGAAGCACATCCAGTTATCTTAGAGTCTATGGAATTCCCAGAGCCAGTTATCGAGCTTGCTATCGAGCCAAAGACTAAGAATGACCAGGGTAAGATGGGTGAAGCTTTAGCAAAGCTTGCTGAAGAAGATCCTACATTCCGTGCTCATACAGATCAGGAAACAGGTCAGACAATCATCGCTGGTATGGGTGAGCTTCACCTTGATATCATCGTTGACAGACTTCTTCGTGAGTTCAAGGTAGAGGCTAACGTTGGTGCACCTCAGGTTGCTTACAGAGAGTGCTTTACTAAGGCAGTTGATGTTGATAGTAAGTATGCTAAGCAGTCAGGTGGACGTGGTCAGTATGGTCACTGTAAAGTACGTTTCTCACCACTTGAAGCTAACGTTGATAAGTTTGACGTTGAGACAAAGAACACAGTATTAATTAACGAACCTCCAGTACTCTTCTGTGAGTCTTCAGTAGTTGGTGGTGCTATTCCTAAGGAATATATCCCTTCAGTTGCTGACGGTATCAGAGAAGCTGCTAATTCAGGTATCTTAGCTGGATTCCCAGTTCTCGGACTTAGAGCAGATATTTACGATGGTTCATACCATGAAGTCGATTCTTCAGAAATGGCATTCCACATTGCTGGTTCTATGGCATTCAAGGATGCTATGGCTAAGGCAGCTCCAGCACTTCTTGAGCCTATTATGAAGGTTGAAGTTACAATGCCAGAAGAATATATGGGTGATGTTATCGGTGATATCAATTCACGTAGAGGACGTATTGAAGGTATGGAAGACATCAGTGGTGGTAAGATGGTTAAGGCTTTCGTTCCACTTTCAGAGATGTTCGGATATGCTACAGATCTTCGTTCTAAGACACAGGGTCGTGGTAACTACTCTATGTTCTTCGATAAGTATGAGCAGGCTCCAAAGTCTGTTCAGGACAAGGTTATCGCTTCAAGAGCTAAATAATTAGCTTTTAAGTGATAGATGATAGTTAGAAGTGTCTGGCAGATGTCAGATACATTATAATTATCTTGATTATATAATGTACTGCGGAATACGGGTTACTGTATTTCGCAGTGGTATATAT